>Ga0326762_1000586_pt1 | contig 15825 bp, 18 predicted proteins | sample NORPS_S_FD_207669 | JGI IMG/M metagenome (GOLD analysis project Ga0326762, IMG submission 207669) | Hot spring sediment microbial communities from Norris Geyser Basin, Yellowstone National Park, WY, United States - NOR.PS_S | ecosystem: Environmental > Aquatic > Thermal springs > Near-boiling...
AAGCTTATATGTGCAGAGGGGGTAGTAGAGGGGAGGTTTGCTAAGGTAACTTTGGAGTTATGGGTGGGATTTATCGGGTGGTGGGCCCGCGGGGATTCGAACCCCGGACCTCCGCCGTGTAAGGGCACGGGCATATGATTGTTTCATATCCATGCGATATGAATGGCTTCCAGCTCTCATACAGGCTTGCATCTCCATGTTCATACCAGTGCATTCTGATATGAGCTGTGCTAGGGGTTACTCTCTTCAGGCCCGCGGAGTACAAGCCTCCCGTTGATACACTCAACCCACCTGTCCCCCAGGATTCTTTCAGCCTCTTCACCCTCTGCTGGCGTGTAGTGTGGGCATAGTAGGCAGAATAGCCAGTGCGTTAGGACGTTTGGGTAGCAGACCTCAACATCCACAACACCTCTTACAATACCCCTCCTGCAGTCTAGACCCTCAACCCTCTCTGTTACAAATTGCCTCGTACAGTACCCATCTGAATCCATGTACTTGCAAGGCCTATATTCCATCCTAGCCTCCATGACATTCCTGCATAGGAGCTGTAGGGCAGGTTCTATGTTGAAAGCAGGGGGCTTGACTGTAGATCCAAGCCTTGATGCTAGAACTTCAAGATCCCTGAGCTTCCTGCTAAGCTCCTCAACCCTAGTGGCAAGCTCCACAACCTGCCTGATCCTAGATCTAGGGCTCTCGTAGGGCGCTATGAGCTGGTAAACCTTGAAGACACTGCAACCAAGCTCACGTGCAATCTCCCTATAGCTCAAACCCCTAGACCTGAGCTCAAGAGCTCTAGCTCTGAGAGCCTCATCATCATATTTCCTCCTAGGCATCCCAGGCACACTCACCTAAAAACGTTATCTATGAAGGGTTATAATGTTATCGAATAACACTATAAAATAGCGCTATCCAGTGAGCTGTCTGAACTCTGTACGTATTACAAGCGCTTTAGAACCCCCAGTAAGTTGCTTGATCTAACCATGCAGGTAGATAGGGGGTGGAGCGTAGGAAGAGCTGTTCAAGGTGGTGTTAAAAACGTTGTTTTAATGCTAAGCTGTACTACAGCTTGGAGCCGAGCCTAGGTTTATAACCAGGAGGACAGGGCTCAGGGCATGTACTTTTACATACCCCGGGGAGGTCTAGGCCTACAGCTGTAGGCCCTCACACCCCAACCAGTACTAGCCCTGTATAGACGATAGTGTTATCCTATTACTCAGAGTACATACCCTGGGTATGAGCAGTAGCTACTATTATCCCTTATCCCAAGAGGAAGTATAGGCTACCGCCTTTCTACAAGGGTTAGCCAATCTATAGAGCCTAGGGGGACTGACGATGGTATACACTCTGCCCGGCTGGAGGGGCTGGTTTAGCTAAGCCTTAGAGAGCTATGGGAGTTACCTTAAAGCCTTATGAGTGCTACCCTAGAGCCCCCAGGTGCTACCCCTAGGCCTGGAGCTCTCAAGCCTTAGAACCCATAGGGCTAACCCCGTAGGTTGCTATTGTTAGGAGCTCCCAGAGTAACCCCCGATGGTTCATGTTTGGAGCTTCTAGCTTTAGGGGTTACCTAGAAGTGTAGGTTGAGGGCTTGAGCTCTCCTAGCAGTCCTAGAGCATAAGGTAACCCTCAGAACTCTAAGAACTAGCTCCTAATACCAGGTAGCCTAAACCCTAGTAACCTAGGAGCTCCAGAGGTGAGCTGGGTTTCAAAATGTAAGCCGTGCTAGGTGTGCTACTTTGAAACCAGCTCCTACACAGCCTCTAACACCAGCCTATGGGGTCTAGACTGGTGTTAAACCCTAAGGTCGTAGTGTAGCCTTCCAGCCACCATAGGTTCTTAGACATTACGATCCCACCATCTAAGGCGTTCACGCCCCTTAGCATTTAAACTTGCATGAGCTCTTTCAAGGGCCTCCTCAAGCCTAGCACTCCTAAGCTCTTCTGCTATGAGCCTATCATACTCCCTTAGTATCTCGTCTAGGCTACTGGTGCTGGTCGCCTGGACTGCTGGGATTCTTAGGAGTACCTTCACCCTCCGCCCCACACTCAACCTCCACCCTCAGGTAGCTTCAGGGTAACCTCTACACCCCTCTCCTTGAAGAACAATATCGTGCAATCCGATACGAACTCCCCCAGGCTACCGGGGTAGCCCAGATACTTCTGAGCGTATGCGTATAAAATGTAAACTCTCGGGTCCAAAGCTATACGCCTAACATTCCATATCGTCTCGAGCTCGACCTCACGCTCCACCATAACCCTGCCACCCTCAACCCTAACGCTCACCAGTTGCTGACCCGGAGTTTGTGTTTGAACGCTAGCCATGCTATCGCTCTGCCCACCCCTACCCCTAAACCTCCTAACACTCCCAACCCACCTCCTAACATCCTCAGGGAGCTTATCGAGCCTGCCAATACACCTTTCACGACCATCGGGGTAGACTAGGTAGAGGTAAGGTTTCCTGTAAACCCTCCTAACCTTAACCCTACCGCCCCTTTCAACAACAGCCCTGATCTCCTCAAAGGTTAAAATCAAAGGCTAGACCCCAGAGTGGAGGGTAAAGCATTGAACCTTAAAACGTGGGGGGTGGGGGGTAGGCTGAAGCTTAACCCACCTTATCCTAGGGTTAAGCTCGGGTTAAGGAGGGCTCTTAACGCTATTTAACCTACACCTTAACCTCGGGTTAAACTCCAGGTTAAGACTGGGTTAAGACTGCTAGCATCTTAAACCAGGGGTATACAATTTTGTATACCCTGGAGGTTTGGGGGCTACAGCTGTAGGCCCCAGCCCTTACAACACGGTTCAAGACCCCTTAGGGTGGTTTGAATTAAGCTGTAAGACGGTCTGCTCTAATGCTGTGAGGTGCTGGGATGAATGCTGGAAGGCCTACTAGGAGGAGGGCTGGGGCTTGTAGGAGGCGTGATTTAGAGGACGGGATTGTGGTACACCTCGATCCATGCTAGGCTTGAGTGTAAGCCGGGAATCCCTAGACTACCGAACATCAAAATGGGTGAGGTGGGAGTTTTAGAAATACACCTAGGAACTATTTACTCATCACTCCCCTCTACCCACCATACCACATACACCTTCGGAGCTTCTGGGATATCATGTGATCCTAGAAGAGACTTTAGCCGATGTCTATTAATAATGCTATAGCATCATCTTCTCCACTTAAGTAAAATCTAGCTTCCTACTTTGTAGTTTTAAATGTGAAGTCGCTTAGTAGGTAGCAGATTATCTGAGGAGTTGGGGGAAAGGATGCGGCACGGTTAAGTTGGAATGTGAGGATGGCGATAGGCATGGAGCTTGGAGATGAGCTCACATAACGTCCTAATTTGAGAGTAAAATATTTAAATAAGTAGAGCTATCTACCTAAGACTGAAGCAAAGGTGACGGTGATGAGGGTAGTTATACTTGGTGGAGGTGGAGCTATGTGTACTAGTGCTGTTTACGATCTCTATAAGACAAGTAAGTTTGACGAGTTCATTATAGCTGATATTGATGAGGTAGCTGTAAAGCATTTAATTAATGTAATTTTGGAACGCGATGAGAGGTTTAAGTTTGTAAAGGCTGATTTAAGTGATAAAAATGTCGTCTCTAAGCTTTTGAAGGAGTCTGACTGTTTTATCCAATGCTCCCCATTCACCATAGAAAGACCTTTCTTAGAGGCTTTAATGGAAAATTCTAACTTAGTGGGAGTGGATTTAAATGCTTTTGAATTTGATTATGTTCTAAGCCTCTCTCCTAAGCTAGCTGAAAGGAACATTACGTTATGGTTCGCTAATGGAGGATTAGTGATTACGTCATCACTAGCTTTAATGGGGTTAATGGAGGTAGACGAAGCTGAGGAGGTGAACATCTACTGGGGTATGTGGAGACCTATCACCTTTACCACCAAAGGACTTACAGCTACAGTATTCTATGAACTCGACCCAACGGTAAAGGAGAGGATCGTATGGGAGGATGGGAGGATTAGATCTCTACCCCCCTTCGCTCTTATGAGGGAATTCACATTCCCTGAACCTATAGGAAGAGTTGTTACTTACGTCCTCGCCCATACAGAGCCTTTGACACTTCCACATAGCGAGTTAGTTAAAGAGAAGAAGGTTAGAAGGATAATAGCTAGAGGTGCTTGGCATCCTAGCTGGATTAACCTTATAAAAGCTCTTATTGAAGCTAAGGTTTTCGAAGCCGAGCCTATAACAATTAATGGGAGGAAGATAAGACCTATAGATGTAATTATTGACTCTATTCCTGTTGAAAGAGAGTTTAGAGACCCCCATGATATTGTTAGAATCATGGGATTTAGACCTACAGTAATTCTATCAGCTGAGGTGATCGGATACAGAAAAGGTATAGGTCGTAGAATTGTCTACCATCATATACCACCTTATCCGTTCTTTGATGGAAAACCTGTGAGAGCTATGTGGGAATATGGATCGTACGTGGGGACAGCGCTTTCGATAACACTACAGCTCATGCTCCAACATGAAATTCATAGAGAAAAGAAGGGCGTTATCTTTATGGAGACAAGTGGACTTTCACCACAACTTGTACTAGAGGAGTTTAGAAAAAGAGGGTTCAAGACAGTTAAAGAAGAGTATTAATGGAGGAGATATGTATGGTGTCTAGGGAAAACTTGGAACGTATAGTAGCATTTTACGCTCTTATAGGTGCAGTTTTCCAAGTCCTACTTATCTACTTCGTGTTCTACTCACCCTCAACTTTCATAGGGCTTCCAGCAACGGTATGGGTGATAGTTATAACTGGCGTACTTAGCCTTGTAAATGGAATTGCTCTCTACGTTATATTCAATCGTGCAGTTGAGGGGTGAAGTTTCATGGTAGAGATAGTTCCTCTAGTCATACTAATCATTTACATAGTATTACTGTTATACGCTTCATATGAAGGTTTTAGGAGGACTAAGGCTGGAAGATTAGAATTCTTTGTTGCAGCAGGTACTTTAGGTGTGATAGCGAGCTTCTTCACATATGTCGCAACATGGGTAAGTGCATATGGATTCATAGGTCTTTCAACAGTCTTCTATGCTTATGGTATAGACTGGCATCTCTTCGAAGCTATGGCGTATCCGTTCCTAATAGTACCTCTTACATTTATAGTTGCTCATCGTGTCTGGAGCTTAGCTAAAAAGTACAGGTACATTACACCAGCTGATCTGGTTGTTCATAGAATAGGGCTTGATATCCCAGTACGATTACTACTTGCGGTCATGATAGCTTATCCCTTCATATTCTATATGGGAATTCAATTCATAGCATTATCATCTATAGTAAGTGGAATTACAGGGCTACCCTACCACTACGGACTATTTTTATTTAGCCTAACCGCTATAATAGTAGTAGGTTTGGGAGGCATACGTGGTGTAGCATACTCAGATATACTAATGGGGGTTACTTTCCTTATCCTAGCAGTCATAACCATAATCGCACTTCCACTCTACCTAGGATTCGGGTATATAACATCGGCTGTTGAAGGTCCGAGAGGGTGGGTTTTCAAGCCATCCCTCCCACCACAATATCTTATCTCAGCCCTTTTCCTAGTGAGTATACCGTGGGCCGGCCTCGTACCACATCTTATGACAAAGCTCTATGCTGCACAAAGTGATAGGGCTATCTACGCTTCAGCTTTAGGTATAGGAATTAGTGGTTTTCTCCTATACTCAATACTCCCCATATTTGTAGGAAGTGCTCTAGCCTACTACTGGCCTGAACCACCAAAGGTAACTGTTAGAGAGGAGTATGTTACGATGTTCTTCTCGCAGCTAATCTCGCCAACAATAGCTATGCTACTAATGATAGGTCTTGTGGCAGCAGCATTCTCAACAATCATAGGTATAGCGATAACTTTAACGTCAATAGTTCACGTCGATTTGCTAGAGAAAACATTAAAGCTCAAGCTCTCCGAGAGGACTCTAGATTTAATTGCTAGGGCAACCGTTATATTAGTTATGCTTATAGGAGTATATAGTGCAGTAAGCCCCGAGCACCCTATAGTGAGGATAGCAATAACTCTAATCTGGCCTGGACTCTCGGTTATAGCGTTTCCCATTCTTATCGCCTTATTCTGGAGAAGAGCAAATAAATGGGGTGTGTTCCTGGGGCATCTAACAGGCTTCCTCTCACTCATACTCTTCCAATACTTCATATGGCCAGAATGGCCTCATAACCCCTTCTACCTATGGGAAGGAGCTTTACCTACAATGATAGGTATAGTTGTGACAATCATAATATCCCTCATAACACCACCAGAACCAGAGGAAAGACTCAAAGAATTCTTCCCATAAACTCGTCATCTTCGACTCCTCTTTCCTCGTCTTCAATATACATTTATTTATCTCAATACGAATGTGAGAGATTTAACAATAGGATTATAATTCTAGGATCCAGCCAACTTCATACCTCCTTCTAATGATATCTGTTAGGATTCCCTTCAAAAGCTCTATTATTTGCAATCGGATATTCTCATGAGTCTCCCAGCAGACATAGTACGTAACCCCCAAAGAGTAGAGTATCATAACGCTCACATAGCCAAAAATGTAAATGCTATTAATCATATCTCTCACCCTCTCCTAACATAAAACCTCCCATCCTCGTAAACCCACTCTACGATGTCACCCTCACTTATGCTCAGCAGCTTTCTAACCTCCCTTGGTATCGTAGTCCTATTATACCTGCCAACCCTAGTCCTTGATAGTGTTGGCATAGGAGACACCCCCTTTTAGAGTCTTCTATAGAGGGGTTATAAGTAAACTCCATAGAGTTGTATCAAGATCCAATCGTTCCCCCTCCACAACCCCGATATTACTGAGGGCTGGGGGTTGGATACACTGTGTTAAGCCGAATGCTTGGAATCCAGGGTGGGTAAAATTACCCACCCTGGAAGGGTTTGGAGGGCTACAGCTGTAGGCTCTCAGCCTTTGCTAGCCCGATTCAAGGGCTGCTTCGGTGTGCTGAATCAAGGTTTAAAGTGGATAGCTTCAATGCTTTCGAGTTCTCAAGATGACTGCTGGGAGGCCTGCTAGGAGGAAGGTTGGGGCTCGTAGGAGGCGTGGTTTGGATGGTGAGGTTGTGCTAAGGAGTTTCATAGACTTTGATCCATGCTAGCAACGTAAATCCGTCTATCTAGCGCGCCCTCTAGCACTTAAAGCCCCCTCTAGGAGCTTTAGAGCTTCTCTGTGATGGTAACTCCCATGACCATGGCTATGATGGGGGGTTACCCTAAACTATGCTCCAACACCATTGCATTTAGGAATCGCATTTTGAAGTTATCATGGTAACCCCATGGAGTTACTTTCAACGTGTTAGGTAACGCTGACTAGCTCCGTTTACCTAACATCTAAGGTGAAGAGTTGGTGTTCGAGTTGATGAGGGTTGCTAAGGTAACCCCCACTGCATCTTGGAGCTTCATAGCCCTACAGAGAAACCCTGAGTGTTAGCTTAGGAGCTCTCAGCCTCGACGAAAACCTCAAGGCTGGAGGCTCCTAAGTTACAGTGTTAGGTAACGGCCCTGCCTACCTGTTACCTAACACCCCTAGCTTCGGAGTGCTAGCTGGGGGGTCATAGGTGGGGTTTTGGGCTACAGTCCTCTAAGCTCTCTCACTTAAACACATTCACGTCATCCGATGGTGTGATATCACATTTTGAAGCCACATCAGGAGCTCCCATGATCACATTTTAGCCACATCATTAACACTCATTATGTGAAACCACACTCACATCATCCGATTATATGATATCACATTTTTAATGGTGTGATTTGATGTCATTGGATGGTGTGAGTGTGGTTATTTCTGAGAGGTTTAAGCCGCGCCCGACTGGTTAAGGAGGTACGCTAAGCTAGCTGATAGGGGTTTAAACCTCGATGAGATAGCGGGGTAGCTTAACGTGGAAATGAGATAAGAAGCGTTGTGATCCAGCATACCTTAGCAACATTAGCTTAGCTAAGGAGAGGGTGTTGGAGCTCTACAACCAGGGTGTGGATCTTGAGGAGGCTGCAGCTAAGGTTAGCGGTGAGCTTGGTCTAACTAAGGGGATGGCTGATACTGCTTTAAGACTAGCATTAGAGGAGCTTAGAGCCCGAGAACCTAGGTATGGGGGTTGGGTGGAATTTCAAAGCTTAGGAGGGAGGGTGGGGAGGCTTCCCGGAGGGTTCTAGGGAGCTCTAGGTTTTGGTATAAGCCGGTCGACTGATCACCTCAACCGTGAAATACATTGTTGTTAAGACTTATAAACTGATGGTGTTAATTTAACACCATCCGATGGTGTTAAATTAACATAATCTGATGATGTTGACGGTGTTGATTCAACATAATCCGATGGTGTTGAACCGGTCAACACAATGAGTGTTGATGGTGTTGTCATGGTGTTGACGTGAAACCTCATGGTGTTAACCCATGGTGTTAAATTAACATCATGGGATGATGTTAAGGGGGTTTAACATCATGAGTGTTAATGGTGTTAACATGATGTTAACATGGAACCCCATGATGTTAACCCATGATGTTGAAGGTGTGTTAGGTTAAACCCAAGCCAATGTCTATCATTTTAAATGCCTCCTCATACCTCGATGCTAGAGTTCTAACACTACCTCCTAACCATTGTATACGAGCGTATACGAGCTAAGATCCTATGTAAACGTAAAACCTAGAGCTTCAGAGCTCTAGCCTAGGTGTTAGGGTGTATGAAGGACTCTAAGAGGGCTTGTGGGGTGCACCTCCAAGGTGTTCAAAGTGTTAGGTAACAAGACCGTAAGCCTGTTACCTAACACCTGGGCTCACCTCTAAGGAGGGCTACAGCTGTAAGCCCCCAGCCTCCATAACACGATTCAGGGCCCCTTATGGTGAGTTGAATTAGACGTTATGATGCTCGCTCTAATGCTGTGAGATGCTGGGATGGCTGGTAGGAGGTTTAGGAAGACTGAGGCTCGTAGGAGGCGTGGTTTAGAGGGTGAGGTTATACCACAAGGTTTTATCGACGTTGACCCATGCTAGCAGTGTAGATATCTATCTAACGTGCTCTCAAGCACTTAAAGTCCCCCTAAGAGCTCTAGAGGCTGGGGGCTTAAGTGGCTTCGTGGGGGTGTTAAAAGGGTTATGGTTATTAGGTCTTTATAAGTCTATGGCTCCTCTTTCTAGCTTTTCTAGAAAATCGTTTACATGATCTCTCACATTCCGTATTACATTTTTATACCAATCGTAGCTGTGACACTCTCTAACTATTTCCTCTATATAGAAGAGTTTGAACTCACGGGTTGTAATAGCTTTGAAGAAATCCTCTATACTGCTATGATCTGACCCTCTACTGTAAGTTACATAGTAAAAACCTGATACCGGTACCTCCCTACCTCCTACTTTAACCTTGGTTGCAAGCACTCTTGGGATTGGTGCAACCCCCTCATTCCTAATAACCTTCCACGAGAAGTCACTACTACCATACTTACTTCTAGTCCAGACAGGCCATACCTGCATCTCAACAACATAGTACTTACCACTCTTCTCAAGAACTAAATCTGGGTTATAGCGCTTCTTCCCCCTCGCCTTCGCCTCATTCAAGGCTTTTATTAAACGGTCAACAACAGCCTCAGCTGTCTCGCGATCTACTTTACCCTCCTTAATAAGAGCCTCTACCCTCCTCATTAACTCCTCCTCGCCCGGATCCTCAAGGTAATTCACGGGTATAGCAATATTGCGATCATAGACATTAAACCCTAGGGTTTCTCTGAAAATAACTAGCTACTATAGGCTCGTAGAACTTACCAAAAAGCGTGGCTTTGAGAGAACTCCATTGAGGCTCTCTGTATAGCCTGAACATATAACCTCACCCCCCAACTATTCCCCGCCAAGAACGCCTTTAAAACCCTATTCTAAAATTGCATGGATAGGGTCTATATTCGATCCAAGGGGGTATGATCGTTCTCTCCTGGAGACGGCTAATATGTGAGTTTGATCCCGGAGTAGTGCGTTGAAAGAAGATCCTGTAGGCCTCAGCGTCGGGAGAGTCGCAACCACATACATTTTGCTTGGTTGGAGGGAGGCTGGTTTAGGTAGAGGCGGTTCCGGGAGAAAGGCGATGAGGTACAATTATGGAGCATAGAGTAGGTTATTGCCTTTCTACGGGGCCAGCTAACTCTACAAGGTTGTAAGGTTGATCTAAGCGGGGGTGGTGGCTGTTACCCTCTCTAAACCTCCAACACAAGCTCAGAAGATACGAGGCCATGTGGGCTCCCCACATCACCTTAGGCTCTTGAGGGGGCTCCATTGCGGGGCTAGCTCTGCCATCTTAAGGCACAGGCTCCTGTCTAGGAGCTTTGCCCTGCAAAGCTTCTCAGCCTGTATCAGGTTCAGTGATATCTCGACCGCATTCCAGCCCCTACCAACCCTTATCAGGAACCAGAAGTGATCCCAGTGGAGCTCCACACTCAAATCCGATGTAGGCTCCCCACATGGAGCTGATGTAGGCTGCCCACATCCCTCGTAAACCTCGATGAGCTTTTCCAGGAGCTCCTGCAAGCCCAAACCCTCCCTCCTGGAGAGCCCCACCAGCCTAGAGTAGATGTCCCTCCTAATCTTCCTCTTCACATAGTGCTCCCTCTCGTACCTACCCCTGTAGCTCATGTAGGCTCCCCATACCGGCCCCTAACGTCCCGGTAAGTGCCTGGTAGTCTTGCCATCGAGGATCCCCCGGAGGATCCACCATGATTAATGTATCCGAGACAGTCTCCAAGCATTGACTTCAGGCTTTCAGCTAAGCTCCCGTCGATGCTCTTAAGCCTGTCGAGTTTAGCTTTAAACCTACGCCTGGCATCTTGGGTCCACCTGGTACACCGCCTAGTTACTTCCCCAACCTCCTCCACAAGCTGGCTCCTAACATCCTCTAGGAGGCTCTCGATCCCACCCCTATCATGGTCGCTGTCAGGCCTCACAGGGCATAACACGATGTTTTTGATGTAGCCCTCGAAAAGCCCCGTGATCACCTCCACCAGCATCTCAGCTGAAGCTCTAGCCCTGCATACATACGTAGATCTATCGACGTTAGCGCACAACAGCCATCGAGCTTCATCAGCAATCTTAGAGTATTCTCGCTTAAAGCTACCCCTGGGGGCTCTAACATCAAAGGAAACTAAATAGAATTCAGCATCACCAGGCTCGCATACCTTAACATAGAAGCCCCGCTTACGGCCAGCATTAGTTTTAAACTCCACAACATGCACATCCCTCAACTCATCGCCACTCTTGTAATCACGGCCTAGAGCTCTGCTACCAGCACTAGGAGTCCTGCCAAACCATAGCATTCGACCCACAGGGTAGGGGCAGAGGCTGTTCATGGGGGGTCCACCCGGGGATCGCCAATGACGAATATAACCAACGATAGTACTGCTGGCGTGGATCGTAAGCTTAGCGACATGGAGCCTGGGGCGGTAGGGTTAGGCCGAGGCTGAGCATGATCATCTAGGATCCGTGGGAGGATCGACAATGATAAAAGTAAGCCTAGGAGCAGTCTAGGAGAGGCCCTGTGAACGTTCATTGAGGATCCCCAGCCGGACGTAGGCTCAGCCACCTCTACCACCACGACAGCCAGAAGGGCTAGCAACAGGGGTCACCGTAACAACATGGGCTTTGTTAATGTAGACAACACCCCTATCCGTCCTAACCTTAAACCAGTAGCGGCTAGCCTCAACAAGGACACCCTCGACGACAACCCCAATACTAGTCTCAACCCTAACCCTGCAACCCCTATACTCGTCACTAAAATCAGCAGGGCCACCACCCATGATAACCACCATCACCTAATATACCCCGCTTGACCCGCCCGCACCGGTGACATTTAGGATCGCGTTTGGTAATACCGTGTTTCCTTTTCCTACTCCTCCTCCAAATCCTAGAACCGCCATAGTTATGATACACTTTCTCGTCGTGAACATGCCTAGGTATCCTTCGTGGATAAGCAGGGTTGAGGATGTAGACCTTTCGAGGGCAACTACGGCCACCGAGCTCCACGAGAACACATTCACTTACATTCCTTGCAATTTTTCTCTGAATCTGTCTTCGTGAGAGATTGAGGTTATCAGCGAAGTGGAGGTGTTTTGATGTAAAAGGTTTGGGCTTGCAGAGTTCTTTGAGCTTTTGATAATTGCAATGTAAACCAATCAACTCTAACACTGGAGCTAAATCGCCTGCTGCATTTAATATCTTATCAATCTCCTCCCTACTCAACCACCTAGCTGCAACGATGCCTCTCTTGGGTCTATCTAGTAACCTCAGTTTGCACAGCGTCTTTACATGATATCTTATCGCACGGTCACTGGTGCCGAAGATTTGAGCAAGCCACCTAGCCCTAACCCACCCCCACCTATTCTCATAAACAACCCTCAGGATCTTTGTTTTAAGCCCCCAGTAACCGTCCCTAGGCCTTGCACCTGTTCGCCTCACATAAATGGGGTAATGGAAAGCCGATCGCTTTGAGTATGAGGTTAACGATGAGGCAGGGTCAAGATCGTCGGGGAGCTTCAGGTAGAGGCCGCGACCCCTCCCTATGGTGGCTATGCAACCGCGTTTAGCGAGCCTCCGAATAGCCGCTAAGACGCTTCTTCTGCACTTCGGGTAAGGGCTGTGACCGCAGATCCATATCACGACGTCTAGGTAATGTACTGGAGAGCCGGGACGGAGGGCTAAAGCTCCAACGGCCTCTAGCACCTTAGCCTCAACCCTCCCAACCCAAGAACATTTAAGCTCAGATCTAGAACTCCCACTAGTGAGCCCGCCAGCCTCCATCCTCCCATCCTCAACATCACCTTCATGCTAAGACAGTCGTGGAGCCAGCGAAATCCTAAGCTTAACGCAATCCTTGTAGCGGGCGAGCTCCCTGTAACGGCTGGGGATCTTCAGACGGTACGTTTGACCGACAGGGGTTAGGGTGGCCGGGAAGATCATCCTACGGCCATGCAAGCTCTTGTCTTCACACAATTCAGCGTTAATGGTGGCGTCGATAACAACTCGTCTCGTCCCAAGTTGATCTGCGAGCTTTCTCGGTATGTGCACATAAACTTGGTCCCTACTCGCCCTAACCTCGTACTCTCCTACATAAATCTCGAAAACGCCTAGCACCCCCGTCCCACCCCACCTTAGCGTGGTAGCGATGCTCCGGATCAACCTCCGGGAGCTCACTAGTGCAACTGATGGCTGGTCTTTAAGCTGATATTAGGGGAATTAAACCTCCAGATTTGAGAGTGGCTATAGGGGTGCTTAGATGACTAAACCTAGGTGTCCCGAGGATAAGATCATATGGTTTATTGTGAAGAGAGTAGAGCGGGACAATCCTGTAAAATTTGCGGATGAGCTAGCTCAGGAGGTGATGAAGCTGTGTGAGGTAAGCGAGGCTCACGCATACAGGCTTATCAAAACCCTCATGGATAAGGGGAGTATAGCTTTCATCCCAGGCTACGGTTTTGTTGCTGTAAACAGGAGGCATCTCGATCTAATCCTGGCAACCCTCGAGCTAATCCTAGATGCTGTGAGATCGAATGGAGTGCTAGATGAGCCTCCTAGTAGCTACTACGGGGTGAAGCTTTCAAAGGTGACGTTGCACGCTCTAATGGGTTTAGCTTTAATGCACGCAATAACGTCTAGGATTGGGTGGAGGGATGAGGTTGAGAGGGTAGCTAAGATCATTAAAGAGCTTAGGAGTGTTGAAGAGAAGCTCGACCTCATTAATGGGCTTGTGAGGGAGAAGACAGGGGCGTTTAAGGAGGAGTTCCTAGAGGAGCTTAAGAGGGTCCTTAATATAGAACCACCATACGATCCCGTTGCCGTAGCTGAAGCTGTGCTAGGCAGGCTATTACCATCTATTGCGAATGGCATTGATGTTAAAGGTGCCTGTTATAGCCTTGTGCCCGATGAGAAGGCCTGGTGGTCTAAATTCTTCAAACGCCTCTGTGATAAAATGGATGTGCTAGAGAGGGAGGCCCCCATACTGCACGCTAGACTTGGAAAGGAGCGTGAGATGGTAAAGCTAAAAAGTGAAGCTAGCAGGCTGGAGGGGGAAATCGAGGGATGGTATAAAAATCTTGAGGAATGGATTAAGGAACTCGCACTAAAGCTTAGGACGTACGGAGGTCTTCAAGGTATATGCCGGCTTTGCGTAAAAGGGTTTAGAGATGAGGAGCTGGAGCTTGTAGTGGAGGATTTCATTAGGAGGAGAAAGCTCATGGAGATTAAGGTTGCAGAGGTTAAAGAGGTAATTCCGAGGCTCAGCTCCTACTAATCGCCTACTAATCGATTACTATGAGACCAGCCCTGTCATACACATTCCTGAGCTCCCTAATGTTAACCGCTAGGTAGTGTCTCGCTAGAACCTGGAACTCCCTTGGTGGTACCCTGCCCTGTAGCAGGTCTATGATTTGACCCGGTACTCCCTTAAGGCTCATGTAGCTAGCAAAGAAAGCCCTCAGGTCGTACAGCCTGAACCTCCTGCCCAGAGCTCTATCCATAGCATCGTAGATTGCAGCTCTGAGGGCCGAGTCTTTGAAGGGGAATAGTAGGTTTCTCCACTCACCTACACTCTCTTTCAGGAGGTTCCTTACGGAGGCCTCCCTAACCTCTATGAACTCCTCCCTGTAGGGCAGGTACTCCTCCCTAAGGTAGTCCCTCAGCTTCTCGGAGAAGAACGCTATGTAGGATCTCTTGGTTGTATTGTTAGCCTTCATTATCCTGAGCATCCTCTCATTCAAATCAAGATCCTGGACTCTAGCGTTCAAGATCTCACCGGGCCTCAGGCCTGTCTCAGCCAGTAGTGCAAAGTATGCTTTAGCTGGGGGCCAATCTATGGCTCTGGCTACAGCTCTAACCTCCTCTAGTGTTAGGGGTTCTGCTACTAGGCTTAGCTCAACCTTGGGTGTTTTGAACGCGTTGTAGAGGTTTGGGTCTCTAAGCACATGTTTTATGAATAGCTTCAAAGCCTTAGCAGTGTGCTGTGCTACGTTAGGGCTCTCCTCGGAGAGCTCAGCTATGTACTCCTGTAGCCTCTCAGCCGAGAGCTCCCACCCCAGGTCCTCCAGGGCCCTCCTAAGGTATCGTAGCCTCTCCTCCCTAGTCTTTGGAGCTTTAGACTTCAGTAGCTTCTCGAAAGCCTCAACATGCTCCCTAGTAACTGTTACACTGTAGCCCCTAACCCTGGATTTCAGGAGCTCCACTAGCTTCTGGTATGCTATGTTTGATAGCTGTGGGTACTTTTCAAGCACTAGCTCCAGCCCTCTAACGTACTGGTCTAGAGCTATAGCGGCCTCCCCGAGGCTCTGAGGCTCCCTAAGGGTAGGCTGCTGTAGAGCTTGCTGTGCTGTGCTAGAGCCTATGAGCACTGCGAACTCATTCACGGACAGCATCCTAAGCATCCTCTCTAATAACGCATCCGAGACCCTGGCCTTACGGTTCTTAATCTTGTTAGCATAGGTGGGGTCAATGCCTAGCTCTGAGCTCCCAACACCCCTACCCCACAGGTAGTCGAAAATCCTAAACCTAACCTCATCCCCTAAACTCTTTAAATCCACTAAACTTGGGTCTACCAAAGCCCAGCACCATGAGCTCTGATATGGAATGGAGTTTAAAAGCTGATATGAAAGCCGATATGGAAAAGGGAAATCGCAGAGGTGAGCCTTCTAGAGGTGGCTCTGGAGTGATTGGTGGGAGTGATTTGGTGGTGGGCCCGCGGGGATTCGAACCCCGGACCTCCGCCGTGTAAGGGCGGCGTCCTAACCGGGCTAGACGACGGGCCCTCCCTTGCTTTTTTATTTGTTTTGGTGTTTATAAGGTTTTCATTTG
>Ga0326762_1000588_pt1 | contig 15811 bp, 14 predicted proteins | sample NORPS_S_FD_207669 | JGI IMG/M metagenome (GOLD analysis project Ga0326762, IMG submission 207669) | Hot spring sediment microbial communities from Norris Geyser Basin, Yellowstone National Park, WY, United States - NOR.PS_S | ecosystem: Environmental > Aquatic > Thermal springs > Near-boiling...
TCTGAGAGGGCTAATAGATATAAGAGAGTACCCTGAAGCCATGGAGTTTACGAGAAGACCTAGGATAAACCTTGGGGTTGGCTTGAAAATATCAGAGTGTAACGCTACAGCAGCAATAGATAATAGTGATGGGTGGGCTGCAACACTACACCAGCTATCAGAGGCCAGCAAGGTTAAGGTTGTTGTTGAGGAGATCCACGCAACAAGAGAGGCTGTAAAGCTACTACAAGAGCTAAAATTAACAGAGGAGGAGCTCCTAGAAAGCTGGGAGGACTACAACATAGCAGTAACAATATCAGAAGGCAACCTCGAATGCCTACTAGACTACTGTAGGAGAGAGGGTATAGAATGCCACACGGCTGGAAGAATTGAAGCCGGAGAGGGTGTTTACTTTAAAGATAGGAAGGTGGGACCAAAAGGGTGGGCATGGTTCTCCTAAGCACTACCTCCCATGGGAGGTCTTAAGGCGTCCCCTTACATGTTCGGGGTCACCTTTATTAGGATAGACAGTTATGTTCGTATTCGAGTTAGGATTCTGTAGAGTGTGGATTGCCATGAGTGAGAGGAGAGGTTTTAGGATTTCTAGGAGAGATTTTCTTAGAGTATCGTCTGCAGTCTCCTTAGCCACACTTCTAGGGCTGGATTTACCTGAGGAGGTTCTAGCTTTTAAGTTCATCGAGCCTATTACCTCTGGAATCAACCCTCTGGAGCAGTATCCTAGTAGAGAGTGGGAGGATGTTTACAGGGATATCTATACACCGGATTCAAGCTTCGTATTTACATGTGCTCCTAACTGTACCTTCGTCTGCTTATTAAAGGCTCATGTTAAGGGGGGCTATGTCATCTATGTGGATCCAAGCTATGGTTATGGTAAGGCCACAGATATTTATGGGAATAAAGCATCCCCTAGATGGGATCCCATGACATGTGCTACGGGTGACGCTCTTCCTAGGAGAATTTACTCGGTTAGAAGGGTTAAAGGGGCATATGTGAGGGAGGGTTTCTATGAGTGGTATAAGGCAGGTTTCCCAAGGGATCCCGCTACTGGAGCTCCTCCCAGGAGGTACTTTGAGGGTAGGGGTAGGGAGAGGTTTATAAGGGTTAGCTGGGATGAGGTCTTCGAGATAATTGCTAAGGCTCTTGTAAACATCGCTCAGACGTACTCTGGCGAGGAGGGTCAGAGGAGGCTTAGACTTCAAGGGTACCCCGAGCCTATGGTGGTAAAGCAGGGAGGGGCTGGAGTTACCGTTGTAAAGTTGAGAGGAGGGATGCCTCTAACAATGGTGTTTAGGAGTGCAGGAGCCTATAGGTTCGCTAACATGCTCTCCCTCCTAGACTCCTGGATTAGAGGTGTTGGCCCTGATAGAGCTAGGGGGGCTAGGGGCTGGGATAACTATGCGTGGCACACAGACCTCCCCCCAGGCCATCCCATGGTCCATGGGTATAAGACTTTCGATTGGCACCTCCATAACGTTGAGAACACTAGCGTAGTTGTAGTCTGGGGGATGAACTGGATATCAACAAAGATGCCAGTAGGTCATTGGCTTACAGAGGCTCGGGAGAGAGGTGTAAAGGTTATTGTAATCTCAATGGACTACCAAGCTACAGCCTCTAAGGCCGACTACATCCTAGTAGTAAGGCCTGGTAGCGATACAGCCCTAGCACTTGGATTCACCTATGTGATTTTAAGTGAGAAGCTTTACGATGAAGACTTCATAAAGAAGTACACAGACCTACCCCTCCTCGTTAGACTAGACAATCTCAAGCTCTTAAGGGCTAGCGATATAGTGCCTGGTTATAAACCTAAACCTCTAGAGAACAACACTAAGGTCACCGACGAGCCCTTACCTCCACCCTATAAGCAGGAGAAGGTGTACATACCAACAAAGCTTAGAGAGGAGATAGGCGACTTCGTAGTCTGGGATGTTAAGACAAACTCACTGAAGATCATTACAAGAGATCACGTGGGAGCATGGTTCGAGAAGCTCGGTATAGAGCCTGCCGTTGAAGGAGAGTTTGAAGTAGACATCGTTGATGGTAGGAGGATCAAGGTTGCCCCTGTATTCGAGCTAGTGAAAAGATATGTACTAGATAACTTTAGCCCCGATGCTGTATCGGAGATCACAGGTGTTCCAGGGGAGGCCATAGTTGAAGTAGCGAGGCTCCTAGCCAAGAACAAGGGTGGGGTTTTATTCGCTACCGGCATGGGAGTCAACCAGTTCCTCCACGGAGATCTTAAGGATAGAGCTATCTTCCTCCTCGCCTCCCTTATAGGCTGCGTGGGTAGAGTTAGCGGTACAGTAGGAAGTTATGCTGGTAACTTTAAACTCGATATGCTCAACGGGATTAGCCAGTATGTTGCTGAGGATCCCTTCAACATAGAAGTCGATCCAGCTAAACCGGCTAGGGTGAGAGCTTATTGGGAGGGTGAGTCAGCACACTACTTCAGCTACGGAGATAGACCCCTTATAATCGGGGATAGGACGTTCACAGGGTGGACTCACATGCCTACACCAACCAAGGCTGTTATCGTTGTTAACAGTAACTCCATTCTAGGGAATGCTAAGTGGGCTTATGACATGATATTAAATACCCTTCAAAAGGTCGAAATGTGGGTTACCCTTGAATGGTTCTGGACTCTTACATGCGAGTACTCCGACATAGTACTTGGGGTAGATAGCTGGCTTGAGAGGAAGTTCCCTGATATAGCTATGAGCGTTACAACACCCTTCATAACCTCATGGGTTAGAACACCTCTCAAGAGGATTTTCGATACTAGAGATGATATCGAGATATGGGCTGGGATAGCGAAGAAGCTAGCGGAGATCACCGGGGATAGGAGGTTTGAGGATTACTGGAGGTTCGTTTACGAGAATAAAGTTGAGGTGTACATAAACAGGGTTCTCCAGTATAGTTCAACCACAAGAGGTCTTACGTTTGAGGAGCTAGACGAGAAATCCGGGAAGGGAATTCCATACATCTACCATACCAGGATAACCCCCCTGGTAGTGGGTTACGAGCAGGCAATCGAGTCAACACCCTTCTATACTAAAACAGGAAGATTGGAGTTTTACAGAGAGGAGGACGAGTTCATAGTAGCGGGGGAAAACTTGCCGGTCTACAGGGAGCCTGTAGATGGAACACCTTACGAGCCAGGCGTTATAGTTGCTAAACCTCATCCTGCAATAAGACCTTTGAAACCTGAGGCTCTAGGGTTAGACCCTAAGAGGTCCCTTGAGGATCAGGAGGCTAGGCAGGTGAGGCATGTTGTGAAAAGCTGGGAGGAGGTTAAGAGATTTAAACATCCTTTAACAGCCCAGGGGTACACGCATGTGATGCCAAGTCCAAAGCATAGGGGGCTTATTCACACGTTTGCATCAGGGGTTGACATAGATACCATTATCTTCACACCCTTCGCCGATCCGTACAGAAGAGATCCTAGAGTGCCTTGGGTATCTGAGGGATACGTGGAGATAAACCCGGTGGACGGAGCTCTACTAGGATTAAACGATGGAGACTACGTAGTTGTAGAAGGTGATCCAAACTACGAGCCCTTCAGAGGTTGTAGGGATAGACCTGAGGATTGTAAGGTTGCTAGGTGGGTTACAAGGGTTAAGTTCAACCCCTCCCTACCCCCTGGCTATGGTAAGGTTTGGTTTAACTTCTATATGTCAAGTCACGGGACTGTTGATGGGCATGAGAGGAGGCCTGATAGGCTAGCTATTAACGAGAGAACCGGATATGTAAGCTCCTACAGGTACGGTGGACATCAGTCTATAACAAGAGCGTGGCTCAAGCCAACCCTCATGACTGATAGTCTTGTGAGGAAAACACCATTCCTTCAGATACTTGGAAAAGGCTTCGCTCTTGACGAGCACAGCCCTGTAGGAGCTCCTAGAGAGAGCTTCGTTAAGATAAAGAGGTTTGAGCCAGGAGCCCCAGATGGAGGGCCTTGGAGGCCTGTAAGGTTGGGCATGAGACCTGGGGCTGAGAGTGAAGCTTTCATGAAGTATTTGAGAGGGGAGTTTGTGGAGGTGGAGTGAGATGCCCCGGGTTTATAACTGGCAGATTGGTAGGGAGATGGAGTACCCTTACCCGGCTGTCAGGCCTAAGAGGCAGGCTGCGGGGGTCTTCAATCTCAACAAGTGTATAGGGTGTCAGACGTGTACGATAGCGTGTAAGACTACTTGGACTAGCTCTAAAGGTCAGGAGTACATGTTCTGGAATAACGTGGAGACAAAGCCTTGGGGAGGCTACCCTCTAGGCTGGGATGTAAAGATCCTAAATGCTCTCGGTGTACAAAAGTGGAGGAAGGAGGGGGATACATGGGTTTACAAAGGGCTTACCATATTCGAAGCTGCAACTGCGGAGAGGGGTTTAGGCTACATACCCGATCCTGAGGACTACGCTAACCCAAATATAGGGGAGGATATGGTTAGCACCCCTCTGGGGAGGGATGGGGATAGGAGCAGGTATATCAGAGGGTTACCTCACACAACGTGGTTCTTCTACCTTCCAAGGATCTGCAACCACTGCACATTCCCAGCTTGCCTAGCCGCATGCCCTAGGATAGCTATATATAAGAGGCCCGATGATGGTATAGTGTTAGTCGACCAGCTTAGGTGTAGAGGTTATAGGGAGTGTGTAAGAGCGTGCCCGTACAAGAAGGTCTTCTACAACCCCCAGACTAGGATCTCAGAGAAATGTGTCTTCTGCTATCCTGCAATAGAGAGAGGGGAGATCCCCAGATGCTTTAGAAACTGTATAGGGAAGATAAGGACTTTTGGCTTCATAAACCCGCCTGAGAAGGCCGATCCGGAGAATCCAATCGACTTCCTAGTTCACATTAAGAAGATTGCAACCCCGCTACTTCCACAACTCGGGCTGGAACCAAACATCTACTATGTACCTCCAGTTAACGTTGATAGGAGGTTTATCCAGATGCTCTTCGGACCCATGGGAGTTGAGGCTGTAGAAAACTACATTAGAGCCATCGAGAGGCAGGATATCGAGGTGATAGGGGCTCTTACGCTAGCAAATTCAAGCGATAGGATATACACGAGGTTTAAGGTGGTTGGCGGAGAGTACGTCGTAGGGTACGATGAGAAGGGGCATGAGGTTGTAAGAGTTCCGTTAAAAGAGCCTGTGTATATAAGATCTCGCTATGACCCAGTTAGGGATCTAGTCTTGACCACTACACCATAGGGGGTGTGAGGGGTTATGGCCGGGGTGGCTGGTAGGAGGAGGGTTCTCAGGTACATAGGAGCTGTCATAGGTGTGGCTGTAATCGCCATAGCCGGTCTCATAGGCATTAGAAGGGTTATGAGACCGCCTGCACCAACACCTACGCCAACACCTCCTGTAGTGAAGCCACCTGAGATCAGTATAATGGCTAGTAGGGTTCCCAGGGTGCCTATAGATCCTGATGCCCCTGAGTGGGGTCGAGTTAGAGAGTACACCGTTGAGTTAGGTCCTCAAGCTATGGCCTACCCCGTCCACCTTAAGCCTGCAGTAACAAGCCTTAAAGTGAGAGTTGCTCACGATGGGGAGCTCATAGGCTTTAGGCTTGAGTGGAGCGATCCAAAACCGCATGTCGACGTGCTCGATGTCAATAGGTTTGCTGATCAATGCGCTGTACTCCTACTCTCATCCAAAGTGCCCAAGGAAAAGCTTCCAATAGCATGGCAGATGGGGGCTCCTGAGTGGCCTGCAACCATACTAAGCTGGAGGGCTGACTGGCAGGAGGATGTAGATAAGGGCTTTAGAGAGATCGAGCACCTCTACCCGAACATAGCAGTGGATGGCTACACACCCTACGGTGCAATTGAAACTGTAAAAGATCTTGTGAAACCCCGTAGAGTATCAGACATGCCACCTGAAGCTAGAAAGTGGCTTGCGGGGATGAGTGCTGGTAATATAATGTCGGAGTTCGAGAGGAGATCTCCTGTAGCTAAGCTATTAGCCAAAGGGCCTGGAACGATAACTCCATTTAAAACACAGGACGCTCTCGGGAAGGGGGTATGGAGAGATGGAATATGGAGAGTGGTATTAGCCAAGAGGCTAAAAGCCTCAGATGAGATGCTAGGAGAGCTATCGATAACCCCAGGAGACGCCTTCTACGTAGCCTTCGCTGTATGGGAGGGGGGCGCTGGAGAGAGAGGAGGTAGGAAGGCCATATCACAGCTTATCCTAGCCGGCTTAGAAACGTAAAACATAAAGTAACCCCCAACACCCTACCCCTATTTTTAACCATCTATAGGCTACTTTAGTATCGGATGGCATGTTGGGAGGAACCATTTACTAGAGGGGATGATATTTTGGATACCATCCATGAGAGTAGCGACCCTCAAGGGGAGAGAGCTTGCGTAGATTCTAAGAATCTAGAAGAGCTCCTAAGCTTAGCGATGGCAATCAATAGAGTTGCTAAGTGTTTCTCAGAGGATTCCGAGGATAGAGAAGTTTGCTTGGAGGGTCTTAGGAGGGCTTCAGAGATCCTGAGATGGAAGCTCGAAGATATCGATATCACGGGGGCCCTCCAAGATCTTGAAGTGTTCTTGAGAAGCCCTTATGTGTATGAGAGTTCCTACACCACCTCAGATCCCATAATGCTCAAAGCCAGGCTCTCCAGCCTCTATAGATCCTTTAACGTTGTCGAGAGGGGGGAGATGTCGGATCACATATCAGTAGAAATAGAGTTCCTCTCATTCCTACTAGCTAAGATCATCACTTCAACCATTAAAAACAATGAAAGCGAGTGTAGGGATAGCTTAAAAGCGGCTCATATCATGATCAAAGAGCATCTACTAAACTGGATCCCCTTGATCAAAGAGAGAATAAGCTCCTCTAAAACTGCAAAAATCATGGAGATCATAGAAAACCTTACACGCAAAGCCGAGAATATCCTAGGATGAATAGCATCGAAGGAGCTCTCCTACCAATTCTCTATGAACATTTCATCTTTAATTCCTAGGATAGGATAACGAGGGAGCGGATTAAAGAAAACTTATAAGCACATGTATAAATGACGATATGGGGAGCGTAGGGTAAGCGCTATGGGTGTTAAAACTATAACAATAACAATAACCTTAGAAGCTTATGAAGCCCTCTTAAGGTTAAAGAGACCTGACGAAAGCTTCTCAGATGTCATACTTAGGCTTGCGAGGGAGGCAAAAGATATAATGGAGTTAGGAGGAGCCTGGAAGGATGTCCCGGAGGAGGAGATTGAGAAGGTTATGAAGGGTATTAGGAGGGCGTGAAGCTCGTGGAGGTTACGAGAAGAGTTGTGCTCGACTCAGATGTACTCATTGATTTCCTTCGTAGAGTGGATGAGAGTGTTAAGTTAAAATAGCAGATCTTAAGGGTAAGAGTGTAGTTTTAGCTACAACCTCTATCGATATCTTCGAACTTGCATAGGATGCATCCAAGCTAGATGCTGGTAAACTTAGCCAGGTTCAAACGTTAGCTAGGGTTCTAGAGGTGCTTAGCTTATTCAGTAAAAAGCTATTAAAGCTAAGGAGGAGATGGGGTATCTTGAGCTCCTCGGGCTAAGGGTTGATTTGGGGGATGTCCTTATCGGTGTTATTGCAAGAGAGCACGGGGCTATGGTTGTAACGGGGAACGTTAGGCACTTTAGCAGGATTAGGGGTTTGAAGGTGTTAGAGTATAGGAGGGTTAGGGTTTAAGTTTTTACCCTCCCAATCTAGTGCTTAGTGTTGACGTTATGTGTGAGTCTAAGCTTTCCCCTCAACCAGATCATATTACTAGTTTCTCTGCTCCAGTTACCCTCTCTTTTAATCCTAGCAATTTAACCTTTATTGTTTCCCCTGTGTAGAGCTCCGCCTCCTCCAGGCCTAGGGTTAGTGATGCTGTTATCCTCCCTATGGCGTCAGCCTTCATTATCCCGCTTCCGCTTGTCCCGCATGAGATTACTAGGTCGCTTTCGTACGGCTCGTATACTACTGGGAGGCCGTCGAAGCTGTAGTCGTAGTAGCCTGCCCACATTGCGTGTGGATAGTGCTCCTGGAATGGTGGGAAGTATAGTGAGATTACTGGTAGCACTCCTTTAACGTAGAATTCGGGCTCGGGCCTCGGATCCCAGTCTTCTAGTTCGAAAGGCCTTCCTAGGTCATCGCTTACACCGGTCCAGAATGACCCCTCCTCCGGGGCGGGCCTTATGTAAGCTTTCCTAGGCAGTATTATCATTGGTGCTACGTTGTAGCTGTTGAAGCCTCTAGCGTAGAGTATCCTCCTCAAAGGCTCCTTTGAGGCTTTGATAGAGAAAACCTGCCTCTTCTTAGGTCTAGTGAAGCTCTCAATTCCAGCTTTAGCTGTGATCCTCCACGTCCAAGCACCTGTTGCTAGCACAACCTTCCTGGAGGCTCTTATCTCACGTCCACCCCTAACCCTAACACCTGAAACCCTCAAATCCTGCCATGGGAACGGTTCACCCTCAATGCCAAGAGGCCTCCTAGGCTCTACAATCAAGCCCTCAACCTCAGTGTCGAAAGCATAGGAGATACCAGCTGAGAGACCGGCCTTGTAGTAGTACTCGACGAGCTTCCCAGCATCCATGACACCCGCCTTCAATGCATGTATACCCTCAACAATATCACCAGCACCTACAAGCCGGGACTCCTCCAAATCTTCAACCCTAACCCTAACGTTCAAGAGATCCTCGATAACACCGGGCTCGTAGACCTTAAACTCAAGACCGAGCCTCTCAGCCTCTCTCAGACCATCCCGGAGCTCACTATAAAGCCTCTTATCAGCTAGGAAGAGGTAGCCAGCAAACCTTAAACCAAGATCGTAGCCGCTAGCCTCAACGCTCTTGTAAAACTCAATACTGGAGTTAGATAGTAGGAGGTTAACATTGTTAGTAAAGAAAGCCCTAAAAGCAGCAGCACTCCTACCACTATCACCAGAACCTGGAGCATGAGCCCTGTCAGCAACCAAAATCCTGGAGTCTGGGGAGAGCCTCTTAATATGATAAGCTGTGGAAAGACCTACAACACCGGCACCGACGATCACATAGTCAAACATACCCTTAAACCCCACTGTTTAAATCATTAAAGGAGAATTTTTATATGTGATACAGCTTAGCAAACCCCGCCCTTTAAAGGTGGGGGAGGCCATACAGCTTAGATAATCCTGTAAGCACATAGAGGTTATTACCGTTCTTCAATAGAAAGGCTTAAAAGCATCGATCAATATAACATACAGAGGCTCCGGGGGGTCTGAAGTGCGCCAATGGATTTAAATGGAAATCTAAAAGGGAAGAGGCTAGGTATATATACACCTTTAGGCTACCCCAGTCCTCTTGAATTCTCCAATTTCATTAATGCTGTGAGTAAATATGTGGATCTAATCGAGATAGGCCTACCAACTGAGAGACCGATATATGATGGTCCTATCATAAGACGTGCACATAGAGAGATCATTGATAAAGGTTACAGCAAGGTTCCAGTTGAAAGCTATAGGGTGCTTGCCGAGATTAGATGTGATAAGATTTTGCTTGCCTATTACTCGGATATTAGAGGGGCTCTTGAGAAGTTTGCAAGGGTGATATCAGATCTGGGATTTAAATGTCTCCTCATCCCAGATCTTTTGATAGAGTATTTAGAGGATCTGGATCGCTATGTAGAGGTATCGACCTTCAATGGATTGAAGCCCTGTTTCTTCATATCAACTAAATTCCCATATAACCTAGTTAGGAAGCTCCTCGATTATAAACCTTACATGGTATATCTGGGCTTGCAAGCTTCTACGGGCGCGAGTCTACCAATCCAGATTCTGAGAAATATAGCAGTAGCTAGAAGCTTACTAGAGGGGAAGACCCCTTTGGCAGTTGGCTTTGGTATAAATAGTGTTGAAAGAGTTAAAACGGTCCTAGCTAGCGGGGCTGACATAGCTATTATAGGCACTGAGATCGTGAGGAGAATGCCTAGAGGGGTGGATGGAGTTATTGAATTCATTATAGATATGCATAGAGCTATTAGGGGGTGGTTCTAGTGGATAACAAATTCATCCCCAGGTTCTGGTATAATATAGCGCCAGATCTTCCAAAACCTCTTCCACCGCCAATAGATCCTTTAGACTCCGAGTACTCTCTCATTGACAGGTTGAAGGAGATCTTACCCCATGCGCTTATAGATCAAGAGTTTACGTTTGAGAGATATATAGAGATCCCGGAGGATGTTAGGGATATGTATGCAAGAGCTGGGAGATCAACACCTCTTAGAAGAGCTAAGAGGTTTGAGAAGATCATTGAGACACCCGCAAAGATCTACTATAAATTTGAAGGAGCACTACTAAGCGGTAGTCATAAGCTTAATACAGCTATAGCTCAAGTCTATTACGCCCATAGAGAAGGCTATAGAGAGGTTGTTACAGAAACCGGTGCGGGGCAGTGGGGACTAGCTGTGTCTATAGCCTCTAAGTTCATGAATGTTAAAGCCTACATATTCATGACTAGATCGAGCTATGCTACTAAGAAGAAGAGATTGAGCTTAATGCTGGAAAACGGTGCTGAGGTTTATCCAAGTCCATCAACTATCACTAAAATAGGTAAATCTATTTTGGAAACGGATAGAGACCATCCAGGTAGTTTAGGGATAGCTATAAGTGAGGCTGTTGAATACGTACTCAGAGATCCCAGCTCTAGAAGGTATATACCAGGTAGCGTCATGGAGTATGTGTTAATTCATCAAACTGTGATTGGATTAGAGGCTATGGATCAGTTGAAGATGTTAAACGAGAACCCAGACGTCCTCATAGCATGTGTTGGTGGAGGTTCCAATTTAGCTGGGTTGGTATACCCATTCCTTGGAGAGGCTTTCAGAAGAGGTGAGAAGCCTCCGAGAGTGATTGCTGCTGAGAGCAACCTTATACCCAAAATGACAAAAGGTATCTATAGATATGAGCATCCGGATAGCTCAGGTATACTGCCTATGATAAAGATGTATACGCTCGGTAGAGATTTCAAACCACCCTCTGTGAGAGCTGCCGGACTCAGATACCATGGTGTTGCCTCAAGCATATCTATATTGTTGAAAGAGGGGTTAATAGAGCCTAGATCGTACTCACCTGAAGAAGCAAAAGAGGCAGGCCTTCTATTCTATAGGGCAGAGGGCATACTACCGGCGCCTGAGAGCGCTCATGCTATAGTTGCGGCTATCCAGGAGGCTATAATGGCTAGGAGAAGAGATAAGGAGGTCACGATATTGCTAAACCTGAGTGGTCACGGTCTCTACGATGAAGACTTCTACGAGGTGTCATAGATGCCCAGCTTAATATCCAAGCTTGCAGAGAGAAAGGGGCTTACAGAGGAAGAGGCTTATAATGCTTGCCTAGACATGCTGAGAGGCTCTATGGATCCTGTTGAGGTGTCTGCAATATTGATGGGGCTAAGGGTTAAGGGGGAAGAGCCTGAGGAGATAAGAGGCTTTCTAAGAGCTCTCAGAGAGTACATGATAAAGATAAGATCTAGAGGGGCTCTGGATATAGTTGGCACGGGTGGAGACGGACTTAACACAATCAATGTGTCAACTCTAGCCTCGATAGTAGTATCCTCCATTGGCATCCCTGTAGCTAAGCATGGAAATAGGGGATTTTCAAGCATCTTCGGCTCTGCAGATCTTATGGAGACCTTGGGGTACCCTATAGAGCATGGCGCAAATATAGCTGAAGAGATGTTAGAGAAGGAAGGCTTTGTATTTCTCTACGCCCCTGTATATCATAGGGCTCTTAAGATTGTATCCCCAGTGAGGAAGAGGTTGGGAATAAGAACTATATTTAACCTTGCAGCCCCCCTAGCAAACCCAGCTACACCGGAGATTCAGATCGTGGGTGCTCCTAGCCTCAATATTGCGAGAGTATTAGAGAAGGCTATAAGAGAGATCGGGCTTAAGAGATACGCCATAGTCACTGGATATCCAGGCATGGACGAGGTATCTCTGAGCGGGGCTAGCCACATACTAGTTAATAGGGATGAATATAGGGAGATTGTAATATCTCCAGGAGATCTAGGTATTAGAGAGATCCCTGTTCAGGAGGTGTCTGGTAGAACTAGGGATGAGGTCTTTGATAAAGATGTTAAGGGTCTCAGAGGTGAGGATAGATCGGCAGCTATATTTATAGCGATAAACGCGGGAGTAGCTCTATACGTAGCTGGTGAGGTATCTTCCATCGTAGAGGGGTTCGAGAGATCCTTAAAGGAAATACTTACTGGTAAGGCGTGGAGGAAGCTTGAATCCATTATAAGCACTTCTAGGAGGTTGGCTGGTCTTGGCATTAGTTAAGATCTGCGGTATAACTAGCGTAGAGGACGCCGTCTTATCCGAGGAAGCTGGTGCAAGTTACGTGGGTATGGTGATCTCTAAGGGGCTTCTAAGATCCGTTAGCTTAGACCTGGTAAGAAATGTAGCATCAATACTGTCAAGGTCGAAACTTGTTATCGTGGTTGCTGATAGAACTGCTCTAGAAGAAGCTATAGGATCTGGCTTAGATGCAATTATTCAAGTCCATCTAGAGGATCTATCTATTCAAGACTTGGAAGCAGTCACTAAGAACGGTTATAGAGTAATCCCAGCAGTAATACCTAAGAATCTATCAAAAATAGATGTAGATCGAAAGATGATAGTGGTTAGAGAGTTTGCCAGATATATTGAATACGCGTTAATAGATCTACCGAAGGGTAGAATTCAGCATAGTAATGGAGATAGTCTAGAACTGCCAATAGATCTATACAGCCACGGTTGCTCTAGATATAGGCCGTGCGGTGTTGCAGGAGGAATAAGGCTCAATAACGTTATCAGCCTCAAGCAAGTGGCTCCGAATGTTATAGATGTTAGCAGTGGTGTTGAAAAGGTACCTGGTAAGAAGGACCCCGAAAAGGTTAAGAAGCTCGTGGAGGTGGCTAGAAATCTATAAAAGATCAACTGAGCCCGTAGATCTCTTCGTAAGTTTAGAGCCCTTACTAGGCTGCAATTCTTTTAGCTTCATCTACCATTCTGGAATCTACGACTACAAATGTGGAGAGGTTATCACATCTATCAAACCTCTGGTAAAGTATACCCTGTATAAGGGGGGTAAGGTGAGAGTGGAGGGAAAGCGTTCGAGAAACCTAGCCGTTATGGGAGATCCTTTTACAGATCTGGCGGTTCTTGTGAAATATAGAGATATACTTAGAAAGGAGATTCCGGTGCTTGGGTTTATTTCCTATGAATCGCTAATATACTCTGAGCTTAGCCTCACAAATTTAATCCCACGGGGCGAAGCATCCGCTAGCAAGTTTCACTCTGAGATCGACGGCACACCTCTTAGGAGAACGGTCCTAAAGGCCTTTATAGGTCTTGTGGGGAGATAGCCATGAAAGGGTTCTTAGGTGAAATAAGGGATGTATGGAGGAGAAAAGAGATCCTTGAGATAGATCGCGACGATATATGCGTAGAAAAACCATTATATAGCCTCGATAGGGTTGAAAGCCTTAGATCGTCGATTATTAGGTGGAAAAGAGAGATGGGAGTGGCTATAATTGCTGAGTATAAGAGGTCATCACCAACAGGCCTAATAAATACTCAACTAGATATTAGAGATTATTTCTTCCAATTAAAGGATCTTGTGGCAGGGTTTTCGGTAATTGTTGAAAGAGAGTGGTTCATGGGATCCCCTGGATACATTGAGATCCTCAGATTGCTAGGCTATAGAGGCCCGATACTTGCTAAAGGATTTGTTTTCTATGAAAAGCAGATAGATCTGTATAGGTCATGCGGAGCATCATCTATACTCCTCATCGTAGAAGCCTTAGAGCTTGAGGAGTTAGAGACTCTATATAGATACTCTGAGAAAATAAATATAGAGCCGGTAGTAGAGATCAATAAATTCGAGGAACTGGAAAAGGTTATGAAGACCCTTCCCCTCAGTATTGTTGGAGTTAATTCAAGAGATCTCGCCTCCCTCAATGTGAATCGCCAAGCTATGCTTAGTACCGTGAGAAAGGTTAGAAAGGAGTATCCGGATCTCATAATTATAGCTGAGAGTGGAATGAGTAGTGTTAAAGACGTAACTGAAGCTATAGAGGCTGGGGCAGACGCCTGTCTAATAGGCACGAGCCTTATGAGAAACGCTAACAGAGAGTCGTTTCTTAGAGATCTATATACTTCTATAAAATCTAGTGTAAGCCTATAGGATAGGCATACGTGATTTTCAATAAATCTCAGCACCATTAGAACCTATTTCCTTGATATTTAAAATGTCCTCAGAGATATTTTAGAAGCTACCACTATATAAGTACCTCTAGCCTTCGTCTTCATAACGCTATCTATAATGGGCTTGCTATACTTATCATCGGAGATCGTGAAGATTATTAGGAATCCTGGTTCTACAAGAACTTTAGACCTGGCTTACTCTACCTGGCTGGGTATGCATCAGCGTGTGCATACATGAGATCTATTTTACCCTGAGAGCTCCCTCCAAGGTGAAGGTATTGTTGAGCTTCTTCCAAGAGGTACATATTATTCATAAACTTCAAGATCTTGAAGAGAATAACGACTCCTTATAATACTTTTCTATAACTATCTTCGCGTATTCCAGCGATAATATTCCTCCATAAGTAAGGAACAGCCAAAGCCTCTACGAGAGCGTAACTTATCAATGACACACGGTCTAGCTATGATCTTCTATACAAAGATTTTCGTAACCGAGACACTTATCTCTGAACAGACCCTTACATTAATTTTATAATAAGCTTTGCGCGATACGAAACTTCTAACGACGCTTATTATATACTACCCTTGATACTTAGTAGTTCCAGCCTTTTTAGGTCTACAAGCGTATCTATGCTCTTGCTACCTTGAAATACTGCTATCAGCACACCTCTATGACTAACACCCCTGAGAATTGATTGATACTCACTAGATCTTTAAGAGCTTTTCTAAACTCAGGTCACTCTCTTGAGGTTAGAGCTCTAAGTACGTCAACATCCTTGTGTACTGATATCACTTGCGTCCGTCCTAGCAGCCCACTCGTATATAGCTAATATCTGGTTCCCAGAGTTCTCAGATTCTCCACTAACCTACAAACTCTTTTCCTCTTTCCCCTAGCTTTTTCCCTAACTTTAAACGATATCCTTTAGGCATTAGCTAACACCAGTCTACAGGTCATAGACTAGCATTACTTACTTTAACTCTCTCCCAGCCCTTCAACTCACCATCCTAACAAACTCTAGGTTTCCCGAAACCTGTGGAGGCTATGAACATCTGGCTGAGGTTAAGATACTACGATGAGTTAACTTAGAGATAACACTGAGAACGTCCATCGTCACTAAGTGCCAGAAGCACTATCCTACGATATCTGAGAGTATTACACTATCTAAAATGATAAATGTTTTAAAATGATTTACGAGGTTCTCATAAGGAAGAGTTACTATATCACGCTTTATATATAAAAACTCTGGAGTCTCGTATGAGTTTTAGGATCTGTTTTGGCTAAGCTAACCGTAGAATCCCTTGAGGATCTTCGTGATATTGGTAGGGTGCTTGTTGTTGGTGTGGGTGGTGGTGGGGATACTCTTGGAGCTCTAATCCTTTACTATAGGCTTAGAGCTCTTGGTGTTAGGGTTCTCCTGGGTAATGTTGTTTGGGAGAGGTTCATTCTGGATCCCTTCCCCGGCCCTGTGCCTTTAGAGCAGCTTGTAAGCGCTGAGGTTTTGGGGAGGAGTGTTGCTCTTGTTAATGGGAGCTCCTATGTTGATAGGTATGGGTATAGGTTTAAGCCGCAGATTGTTAGGGCCTCGGAGATTCTGGGGGAGAAGGCT
>Ga0326762_1000592_pt1 | contig 15787 bp, 14 predicted proteins | sample NORPS_S_FD_207669 | JGI IMG/M metagenome (GOLD analysis project Ga0326762, IMG submission 207669) | Hot spring sediment microbial communities from Norris Geyser Basin, Yellowstone National Park, WY, United States - NOR.PS_S | ecosystem: Environmental > Aquatic > Thermal springs > Near-boiling...
TCACTGGTCAAGTCTTCATAATCGACAGCGGCTGGACTATCGCCGAATCAAAGAATTATATGCACTGGCAGAGATATTAGGACTGGTTTGTGAAAAAGGAAAAGTATCAGACTGATGTTGAGCTGATATGCCAATGCGCACCAGCAGCGAATATTTGGATAGCCTGAGGGACGGCCGTTCCGTATATTACAGGGGCAAAAGGGTTGACGACGTAACACGCCATGAGATTCTCAGAATACCTGTCAAACACGCGTCGATGCTATACGAGTTCAAGCAGAAGTTTCCCGAGTTGGCAGTATATCACGACCCTGAGATGGGACCTGTAAGCGCATTCTACAAGATACCACGCGGTGTTGATGATTTGCTGAAACGACACGAGTTGATAAAGGAGTCGACGCGTTACTGCAATGGTATATTCAATATAGTTCAGGCGATAGGAAGCGATGCCCTTTTTGCACTATTGATCACAACTTCAAGGTCTGGTGACAGGGTGTTTCATGAACGTGTCCAAAAGTATTACAGGTATGTGGTTGAGAATGACTTAGCAACTGCTGTAGCCCAAACCGATGTAAAAGGTGATAGAAGTCTGAGGCCACACGAACAGCCAGACCCGGACCTCTATGTGAGGGTTGTCGACTCAAACGATGAAGGCATTATTGTCTGTGGAGCCAAAGCTCATACCACCCAGTCAGTCGCTGCTAATGAGATAATCTTCATCCCTACAAGGGCGATGGTTGAGAAAGACCGAGACTACGCCATCGCGTTTGCCATACCCGCAAACACTAAAGGACTGAAACTCGTTTGCAGACCAGTCCTAGAGGTCGAAGGTTTAGGAAGAGAAGACGCCCCAATCTCTTCACAAAACCTGGAGATAGAGACCTTGACCATTCTCGACCATGTCTTCGTGCCTTGGGAGCGCGTGTTCCTGTTTAAGGACTGGGGGTTAGCTGGTGAGCTCGCCAACACCTTCGCAACATATCATAGGTTTACCGCGATAAGTTACCGGTCCGTCATGGCTGAACTGTTTATCGGTGCAGCACGGCTTGCCGCAAGATATAACGGGATAGAAAACGCCCCTCATGTACGTGAGGATGTAATTGAAATGATACTCTACCGTGAGATAATGGACGTCGCTGCAAAGGCTGCCGCACACTATCCCTTAATAGACGAAAAAACCGGGATAGCTATTCCCAATCCATTGTATACCAATATCGCAAAACTTTATTCAAACAAAATGTTCCCAAACATAGTGGGCGCATTAGTTGATATTGCTGGTGGGCTTACATCAACGTTGCCGACTACTGACGACCTAAATTCACCCGAAATACGGAACTATCTAGTGAAATACCTGCAAGGCAGTCGCAAATACACAGGTGAACAGAGGTTCAAGCTACTTAGACTTGTCAGAGAGCTAGCCGGAGGGCCTATGACTGGATATATGATGGGGTTGTTCATACATGCCGAGGGTTCCGTGGCAGCAAGCAAAATCGCACTATACAGAGATTATAAATTTGAAAGAGCCGAGGAACTTGTCTCAAGGCTGGCCGGTGTCCCGCCCTGAGAAAAGGTTCTCAAACATCTTCCTGATGTGTTTTTTATCGAACTTGCCTACTGACGTTTTTGGGATGCTTTCGACGAAGATAAATTCATCGGGTATCCAGAACTTTGGGAACTTTCTTGAGAGATAATCGACTAACTCCTGTTTTGAGAGGGTTTGACCTTCCTTTAGGGCTACTAGAGCTACAGGCCTCTCACCCCATCTCGGGTGCTTAACACCTACTACAGTCGCCTCCCTTACGGCAGGATGACCCATGATGGCGTTTTCCAACTCAACCGACGAAATCCACTCCCCACCACTCCTTATCAAATCCTTCAACCTGTCCACGATCTCAACGTACCCTTCCGGATCTATGGTCACAACATCGCCTGTCCTAAACCAGTCATCTACGAAGTTTTCCCTGTCGTATGCAGGCTTTCCGTAGTAGCTGTCGATTACCCATGCACCTCTTATGATAAGTTCACCGACGGCCTTTCCGTCCCATGGCAGGCGCCGCCCTGTTTCATCGATTAAGTCGACCTCAATGCACGGAAACGGGAGACCCTGTTTTTTGCGAAGTCTGACCTCGTCTTCACTGCTCCCACGCAGGTATGACTTGATATAGGTTGCTATGGCTGAGTCGTATGTTTCTGTCATCCCCCACGCATGTATTATCTCGACCCCAAGCTCTCGATAGGAGCGTATCAGCGCCTCAGGGACCGCAGAGCCGCCAACAATCAACCTTTGAAGTCTGCCAAAACCCTTAACATTAAGAGACCTGGCGTGGTTTAAGACATCGAGCCAGACGGTCGGCACACCATCACTAACAGTCACCCCTTCATCTAGAATGATCTCCAATATTCTTTTAGGTGTTGGATGAGGTCCCGGGAAAACCTGTTTTGAGCCGAAAAGTGTGGCCGCATATGGTATAAACCAGCTACTTATATGGTACATTGGGACCACGTGCAGCACGGTGTCGGACTCGGAGAGAGCATATGTGTCTGCCAGTCCCGTAGCCAAAGCCCTGAGAAACACGCCCCTATGCGTGTAGACAACCCCTTTAGGAGGACCTGTTGTGCCTGTCGTGAAACACATCAACGCGGGATCGTTTTCATCTGGATCTGATAGCCTGAAGTCAGCATTCGCATTCTTTAACAAATCCGGTAATTCTACGACATCAACCCCCTGAACTCTCTCAGCAGGACCTGTAACTACAATTTTTTCAACTGTTTCCAACTTGGGAGCTATACGTTGAATGGTTGGGATGATGTCGGGGTCTGCGAAAACGACTTTATCTTCTGCCTTGTTTATGGAATAGACAATTTGTTCGTCGGAGAACCTTAGATTTACTGTATGTAAAACAAGCCCAGAAAGTGGGACTGCGAAATGTAAAACCATGTGGTTTAATGTGTTCCAACACATGCTTGCGACACGGTCACCCTTCCGTAACGAGAATTTTGAGGTCAAAGCTGACGCAAGAACCTTGACTGAGCGCTCAAACTCGCTGTAGGTCGATCTGATGTAATTTCCGTCTCCTTTCCATTCAACCAACTCCTTCTTTCCGAATAATTTTGCAGCCCTCCACAGGATATGACGTATGTTGAGCTTGAACATTCCTCCGCAACCACAGGAGAGCAAGTTATTTATATGTTTTTTTTATATAGTGCAAAAGGTACTGTCAAGATTGCCAACAAGTTAGTATTACATCCTCTCCTCCTGCTGGATGATGTTGTGAATCGCCACGATTACAGTTACCAGCCCTTCTATGCTCTTCAACTTCTTTGAGTTCACGTTGTTGTAGACTATCTCCTTAATTTCCCTTAAGCTATGGTCTGTTATCAGGAGAGGCAGGACAGAGCGTTTGACAGTAGTGTATCTCTGGGATCGAAGAGATAGGAGGGCGAAAGAATTCGGGATGCCATCTATTATGACATGCGTCACGGCCAGTGACCCAAATAGACTCTTTAGGTAAAACTTGTCAGAACTGTCAAAATAAAGGTTTATATATTACCGTTTGTGGCAATCGCTCGTGGTCTCTCCTGATAGGAGGAGGTTCTTAGGGACCGTCGCCGCCGGTGTTGTCGGCATTGCTGTCGGCGCGGGTCTTGGTTGGAGTTTGAGATTGCCTGAAACCAAGGAGGTAAAGGTCACATACACGGTTCCAGGACCGACGGTAACCGTTACTAGGGAGGGTCAGACTGTGACTGTAACTAGAGAAGTTACCGCGAAAAGAACACTGCCGAAGGACACGATTAAGATTGGTGTCCTCGGTATAAGGAGCGGCCCGTGGGCGACATACGGTACCTTGATCGAGCAAGGTGCCGTTCTTGCTATGGAGGAGATCAACGCCGCCGGTGGTATACTGGGGGCCAAGATCTCCCTTGCTATACGTGATGAGGCGGCCGATGTTGTGAAGCAGGCTAGAGAGCTCGTTGAGGCGGAGAAGGTTGACTTCTTAGTGGGAGTTGACTCCAGTGGGAACGCAATGAGGGTTGGGCCTATCATGAGCGAGCTTAACAAAATCCTTGTCGTCACACATGCAGCTACACATCGATTCACCGAGGAGCTGGTATACAAGCAGAAGATTAAACAGCTTTTCAGGGTTTCAGTTCCAGTGTATCAGGACGGCATACTAGCGGCCTATGTGGCAAAGGACCTCCCGGTGAAGAAGTGGGCAGGAATAAACCCAGACTATGAATACGGCCGCGTCTCTTGGCAGTTCTTCAAGGACACACTCTCGAAACTGAGAAGTGATGTAGAATTCGTTTCAGAGCAGTTTAACAAGTCTCCCGGCACAACGGATTTCTCACCGTTCCTCTCTGCAGCCCTAGGTGCTGGAGCCGAGGGAATATTTACCGTAAACTGGGCCCTGGAGGCGGTAACGATGCACAGACAGATGAAGTCGCTTGGAATCTACGACCAAGTGATGGCAGTAATCAACCCGATGGGCTATTCGATGGACGTCGTCTATGAGCTGGGTAAGGATTACCCCACAGCTAAGCACGGCACATGGGTATCCGGCAGATACGTATGGTTCTACCCGAAGACATCGATAAACGAGAGGTTTGTTGAGAGTTTCAGAAGAAGATGGGGCAGATATCCTGCTTACTCATCCGAAACCACCTATACGGCAATTCACATGCTGAAGGCTGCGATCGAGTTAACAGGCTCCCTTGACCTTGACACATTAATTAGTGCGATGGAGGGCATGGTCGTGCTCTCTCCTGCCGGGGCTAGATGGATAAGGCCGGACGACCACCAGGCAATTTATGATGTGCCCTATGGAAAGATTACACATGCAGGTGGGGAAATACCAATACTTACGGACCTCGTAACAAGGTCTGCATGGGAATACTATAGAAGCCCGCCCTTCTAAAATAATTTAACAAAATAAACCTTGGTGAGCAAACATGCTAGAGCTGCTGATCCATCAAATTTTAGCAGGGTTATTCAGGGCGTCCTATTATTGGCTGATAGCTTCAGGTCTGACACTTATTTTCGGGGTCACACGGGTTATCAACTTCGCGCATGCCGCATTCTTCGTCCTCGGTGGATACATTGCCCTCACAATTGATAGTCTTACGGGAAACTTTTGGATAGCTGTCGCGGTAGCAACACTCACCATCGGCTGTATAGGTGTTGCCGTGGAAATGGGTCTGATAAAGCCTCTCTACAAAATCGAAAGTCTCTACCAACTTTTGATAACTTTCGCGGTTACCCTAATCGTAAATGACGCATCTAAACTGATTTGGGGTGCGGCTTCAAGATCTATGAAGCTTCCAACCGAGCTTGCCATATCTGTTAAATTAGCAGGGCGTTCTTACCCACTCTTTTACTTTTTCGTGATAACCATAGCCATAATAGTCTTCATTGCCCTCTACATAGCTTTGGAGAAGACTTTTTGGGGACTTAAGGTGAAATCGACTTGGAGAGATGTTACGATGGCTCAAGCCCTGCGGATTAATACGGGAAGAGTTTACACAACAACCTTCTTCATAGGTAGCCTCTTAGCTGGGTTCGGAGGAGCAAGTATGGTCGCCTTCACACCAGTGGCTCCTGGGTTAGGTGACAGCCTTATAGTAACGGCCTTCGTAATAGTTGTATTAGCCGGGCTTGGAAATCTCTTCGGAGCTTATGTCTCATCAATAATAATCGGAATCGCTGAAAGCATGTTTCTTTTATTTATACCGGAACTCGACATACTCTTGATATTTGTTATAATGGCAGCGGTTCTTTTGGTGAGACCATGGGGGTTGTTTGGAGAAAGATAGCGGACCTGTTAGCCATTACATTTATCGCCGTCGGAGTTACTCTAACATTTGACACATTCCTTATCTACCTAACGACCCTCTTCTTGATTTTCACAATTTTCGCGCTGTCCTACAACATAATTCTTGGATATCTTAAGCTTGTCTCATTTGGTCACTCACTGTTCTTCGCGGCGGGTGCTTACGGGGTTGCTCTCTTCGCAAGCTGGGTGATTCCCGATATGTTGCTGTCCTTTTTATTTGGTATTGTGTTGGCGGCTGTTCTTGCCCTCATGGTAGGATACATAACACTACGACATTCCCAAATTTATTTTGCCATGCTCACGCTCGCATTCGCCATGTTATTCTACGCCCTACTTGTTAAGTGGCGGGACATAACAGGTGGGAGCGACGGTATATCAGGGATCCCCCGGGTCTCCACGCTTTTCTCATTTCCCACAACAGAGACGTACTATCTGTTCGTGCTGGGATGTTTCGTCATCTCGTTCATCATACTCAAGTTAATCGACGTGTCTTTTATAGGTCTAATTTTCAGGGCACTGGGAGATAACGAAAGTAGATTTAAGTTCCTCGGATATAACCCTGTGAAGTATAGAATACTGGCACTCGTAGTCTCTGGCACATTCAGCGGGTTGGCAGGTGCTCTATACGCACTATTGTACCGTGCGGTTACACCTGACGTCGCGTACTGGACAGTTGCAGCGGAGCCCCTAGTCATGAGCCTACTCGGTGGCTCGGCTCATTTCCTGGGGCCCGTTATAGGGGCCGCGGTCTTTGTAGGGCTTACTACAGCAACAGCGCGACTCGCCGAGATATGGCAGCTCGTCATGGGCTTGATTATCGCCGCTCTACTATTAGGGGCGAGAGGTGGTATTTTGGGGGTGATGGAGAGGTTATGGCGGAAGAGGTTTTAAGAACTGAAAATCTTGTGAAGCGGTTTGGTGGCTTCACCGCTGTGGCAGGTGTTAGCATAACATTTTACGAGGGAGAGAGAATTGGGCTTATAGGCCCTAACGGAGCTGGCAAGACCACGTTCATCAACCTAATTTCAGGCCATCTAAAACCAGATAGCGGAAAGATTTTCTTCAAGGGAGTGGATGTCACTAAGGCGCCTCCATATAAAAAAGTGATGATGGGAATGAACAGGACTTTCCAAATACCATCCATTTTCAAATCGCTCACCGTGTATCAGAATGTCCAACTCGCAGCAAAGAAGGCTGGGCAACCATACTCAGTTGACAAACTATTGACCATGTTAGGATTAGAGAAGGTTGCAGACGTCAAGGCAGCTAATCTGTCTTATGGGATGATGAAGATAGTTGAACTTGCGATGACCATGGTGTCAAACCCCTCACTTCTCCTACTGGACGAGCCGACAGCCGGACTAACTTCCCAAGAAAAGAAACAAATCATACAAGTATTGCGAACTCTTCCCGAAAGATGTACAATAGTCATGGTCGAACATGACATAGACCTCGTCTTCGACTTTGCTGGGAGGGTCGTAGTCATGCACCGTGGCGAAGTTTTATCTGACGGCAAACCTGAAGAGATAGCTGTGGATACTAAGGTTAGGGAGGTGTACTTAGGATGAATGCCCTTCTCGAGACATTTGACCTAAACTCGTACTACGACAAGGCCCAAGTACTTTTCGACATCAACTTCAGGGTGAGCCAAGGGGAGCTGGTAGCGGTCATCGGGAGAAACGGTGTGGGTAAGACGACCTTGCTCAAATCGATAATGAACATCGAGGTCGTTAAGAGGGGTCGCGTAAAATTCGATGGTTTGGACATCACAAACCTTCCCACTCATCGGATCGCATCCCTAGGAATCTCGTATGTCCCAGACTACACCGGACTAATTCCGGGTATATCCGTGATTGACAACCTTCGACTCGCTGCTGGAAAGAAAAATGTAGATCTAAGTCTGGCTAAGGAGCTTTATGACAGAATAGACGAATTATTGCCGAGAAAAGCTGATACGTTGAGCGGGGGAGAGAGAAAAATAGTTGCTGTCATCAGAGCCCTACTCATGAACCCGCGCCTCGTCCTACTTGATGAGCCGACCGAAGGCGTAGGTCCGCTCGTAGCGAGGAGAATCTACGAGCTTATATCGCGGATGAAGGAAGAGGGTCTAACAGTTGTGGTAGTTGAACAGGGGACGAGGTTCTCCCACGTGAAGAAGATTGCAGACAGAATTTTAGTCATGGTAGGGGGTCGTATAATATATGAGACTACACGTGACAAAGTAGATGAAGAAATAAAGCTAATACAGTCGTACCTAGCAATGGGAGCTACTCAATAGAAGACGTGGTTCCGAGCCGGAGGGCTGTAATGAGGCCGTTCTCACCTACATTCGCTCTAGCCATGAAGTTATTCTAATTATTCCCAGGGTGAATAAGTCCAGTACGACATCGATGACGTGAAACATGGCCAGAGGGCTCCCAAAAAGGCTTAAGTAAAACTTGTCAGTACCGGTATCGAAGTAAAAAATCTTTATATTGAGCTATAGAAGTGAGCACTCTGATGAAAAGGGCAACAATCATCGGAGTGGTTGTTGCTGTCGTCGTGATCGCTGCCCTCCTATCGATCGTCCTTGTCCAGCCGAGGATTCTGGGGATCGGCGCAGCTCCGCAGCCAACAAAGCTGGTCATCTGGTGGAATAAGGGCTACTATGCCGAGGAGGACCTCGCGCTCATGGAGGCAGCCCAAGAATTCGGGAAAATGAAGGGGGTCTTCGTGGAGGTATCATTCTTCACTACAGAGGACATACCCAAGAAGCTCATCGCGGCCCTCGAGGCTAGATCTCCCCCAGATGTAGCCTATGCCCACTTCGAAGACTGGATGTTATCGCCTAGGTGGGCATGGGACGGTCTGCTTGAGGATGTCAGCGACATTATAAATGAGAACAAACAGCGCTACATATCCGAGGCCCTTCAGACTGCCTATTTGTATAACAACAAGGAAGGTAAATATAGCTACTACAAGGTTCCAATACAGATGCAGACAATACACATCCACTACTGGAAGGACCTTGTAGCTGAGGCTGGGTTCGACCCATCACCTGAAAAGATACCGAAGACGTGGAACGAGTTCTGGAACTTCTGGTTCACGGTGCAGGACAAACTTAGGGCGAAAGACCCCGAGAAGTATAAGAACGTATACGCTATTGGCTGGACTCTCGGAACAGGGTCAACAGACGCCTTCTACAACTTCGAGACCATCTATCACTACTATGCGACGAAGCCAATCGTCACTCCAGACGGAAAGCTCAATGTAGACGACCCCGCAGTCCGGGAGGCGCTAATCAAGACCTTCGAGTTCATCGTTAACCTCCATAAGCGAGGCTATAACCCGGAGGGCGCCCTGACGTGGGCTGACCCCGACAACAATGCAGCATTCCACGCAAGGACGATAGTCATGGTACCGAACCCCACGATATCCATTCCTGCTGCTCAGTACTTCGGTGCAGTGGGCTCCCGTGAAAACTATTACACCAAGATGGCTACAGTCGACTGGCCTAAGGGACCAGACGGCAGGGACCCCCCAAGGCTGATCGCAGTTAAATCGCTTCTAATCTTTAAGGATTCGAAGAATAAGGAGTTAGCTAAGGAGTTCATCAGATACTTCATATCCAAGGATGTGTTGAATAAGTACACGAAGGCATCAGCCGGCAGGTGGGCCCCGGTCTTCAAGGATATACTTAATGAGGACAAGTTCTATTTCGAGGGCTTTAAGGCGGGAGCCAAGGCCTTCGGAGTCGAGGAAGACCCGCATATACCTGTGGCGTACAACCAGTTCAGGACAGGGAGGCTACAGCCCTTCTATTACGTCTACCATCCGGCATACAGCCAAGTCTACGCAGAGAGGACCTGGATTGTCTACCTTAACAAAGTCATCCTCGAGAACTACCCCATTGACAAGGCCGTAGACGAGGCTATTGCCCGCGTAAAGCAGATCTTTGCAGCGTGGAAATGAGCTATAAACAGACAAATTTTTTGGGACTAGCCTTTTCACTACCATTCCTAATCATCTTCGCTGCATTCGTTGTTTATCCCCTGCTTTACTCGGCTCTTGTTGTCTCGTCTGGCGACTATCTAAGCAGGGTAATGAGCGACCCACTGTTTTGGCGGTCCCTAACTAATACGCTGATCTACGTGGCTCTAGCCGTCAATATCAAGATGTTTTTAGCTCTCGTGTTGTCCGGATTGCTGACATTTACGCAGTTTAGAATTGTCAAGGTCATGTCATACCTCTACTTGCTGCCTTGGGCGGTACCTATTATCGCTGGAGTATTATCGTACAGATGGATGCTCCAGAAGGAGTGGGGAATCGTCAATAAGTTCCTATCCGATATTGGGCTCCAGCCAGTAAACTGGCTAGGGAGCTACGAGGGTGCTATGGCTGCGCTCGTATCTTTTCACGTTTGGAAGTGGACTCCACTATGGACGCTCACCTTCTACGCCGCCCGACAGGGCATAGATCCGTCGCTATACGAGGCGGCAAAGATTGATGGAGCCTCGATGCTGAAGGAGTTTCTATACATAACTTGGCCTCAGCTGAAGTACCTCTACATCTTCAACACCATGCTCTCGACGATATGGGTCATAGGAGAGTTCGACATCCCCTATCTACTCACGCGTGGTGATCCTGGGGAGACGACCCATTTGCTTTCCACCCTAGGTTTCAGATACGCCTTTGTGCTTCTTAGAATCAGGGAAGGACTCTCGCTCTACTTGCTAGTTATACCGGTGCTCCTGATCTTCATCATACTGCTTCTCCGGCTGTTTGGTGGTCGCAGATGATGTTGAGGCGCACACTATTTGTGGTTCTGGTCCACCTCGCATGCCTTATGTTGATCGTCTGGATAATCTTCCCGATCTATTGGATGATCACGGTCTCCCTGAAGACCAGCAAAGAGGTCTTTAACCCCGACTACTTAGTTACCAATCCGTCCCTTGAGTCGTATGTGATAGTCCTGACCCAGGGTTACTTTAGGGTGATGTATTTCTGGCGTCAGCTTTTAAACAGCGTCTACGTTGCCGCGCTGACCGTGTTGTTTACTCTCCTGGTGTCGATCCCCGCGGGATATGCCCTCTCCAGGCTGAGGTTCCGGGGCCAGACCGCCGTATCAACGCTGACCCTAGGTACCTATATCTTCCCCTACGCCTTCCTCTCAATACCATACTTCATACTGATGACGATGCTCAACATGCTTAACACCCACATCTCCGTAATAATTGCCCAGACGATCTTCGTGTCCCCTTACGCTATATGGCTCATCTGGGAATACTCGAGGAACATTCCCATTGAGATAGACGAGTCGGCACTGATAGATGGTGCTGGGAGGGTCACAATATTCTTCAGGATGTTCCTCCCGCTGTCTCTTCCCGCCATCGCAGCTGTCGGTGCCTACGCCTTCCTCTTCTCCTGGAACCAGTATCTATACCCCTTCATGCTTCTCTCGAGTGAGACGGACCTAACACTCCCAGTCGCCATGGGCTTCTTCCTAGTAAGCGACGAGGCTCCATGGAACATCTTCATGGCCACAGCCACGATATATTCTGTACCGCCGATTATATTCTACTACCTCTTCAAGCGCTACCTGATAGCTGGCCTAGCAGCTGCCGCGGTCAAGCGATAAGACCTTGGTTTTACTAGGATTTGAATCCGGGTCTCGGATTCTATGCGATATATCTAAATAAAAGATTTTTATTTTGGGCATAGAGCGGACTTCTGTGAAGATCAAGGAAGTTACATGTGAGGTTCTCGAATACACAGAGTTCTATGAGAAGGATGCTTTAGCTGTTATAGGCGGCGCCGAGCACCCTATGGAGGTGTGCCTAGTGAGGGTTGAAACCTCCGACGGAGGCGTTGGGTATGGGGAGGCGATCGGGTATGGGTCGCCGGAGAGCGTGGAGGTCACCGTTAACAAGGTGCTTAACAGGCTTCTCTCAGGCGAGGAGCCTGAAAGGATCTGGTACCTCTGGGACAAGATGTATAAGGCCACATTCAGGCTCGGGAGGCGTGGGATAGTCGTCTCGGCCATAAGTGGTGTCGACATAGCGCTTTGGGACCTCCTGGGGAAGGAGCATGGGACTCCAGTCTATAGACTCCTCGGCGGGAATCCCCGGAAGATGAAGGGATACATCACTGGAGGCTACTATAGGCCCGAAAAAGACATACCCAAACTTCTCGAGGAGGTGGAGTGCTATCTGAAGAGCGGTTTCGACACCGTCAAGATAAAGGTGGGAGGCCTTAGCATCGAGGAGGATCTCCGGAGGCTCGGAGCCCTGAGGGAGCGGTTCGGCGACAAGCTTAAGATAGCGGTCGATGCTAACAATGTGTACGACTTTAACCAAGCGCTTAGGATGGGAAGGGAGCTCGAAAGACTTGGGGTGATATTCTTCGAGGAACCACTGTCCACTGATTATCCCGAGCTCAGCGCCAAGCTCGCGGAGCAACTCGACGTGCCCATTGCTGGCTACGAGACAGCCTTCACGATTCACGAGTTCAGGGAAATAATCTCAAGGTATGCCGTGGACATAGTTCAGGCCGATGCGGCATGGAACGGCGGGATAACGGAGATGCTTAGGATAGGCGTGCTGTCGAGGGCCTATGGGTTACCCCTCATCCCACACTACTCCGCCGGCGGCATAGGATTCGTCGCGAGCCTCCATGTGGCCCTGACAATAGACTCTCCCATGATAGAGTACCATTTAAGACCTAACCCGCTTAGAGAGGGGCTGGCGGGCGATGCGATACGACACTCCGAGGGGTTCTTCGAGCCCCCGCAGAGGAGTGGGCTTGGGATAACGCTCCAAGAAGAGGTGATCGAGAAGTATAGAAAGCATCGCTGAGCAAGTTCCTCCTAAAGCTACTCGATCAGGGCAGGGTGCCGTGGTACCTTGTATTGTGTTTCGGAGACTACCTAGCGCTCACAGACTTACCGCCAACAATCGGAGGAGCTGCAAATAGGCTGTTAAAGGAGTATTTGAAGAGAGAGTGCGGGTATGTGAAGGTGTGCTATATTATCAGCTCCTCGGTCCCGGCATCATATATGTGTACCTTATCAGGTTCGAACCCGACCCAGACCTTATCTCCGATGGAAAGCGGCATGGGCCGTGAAACGGCCTTTATGATTTCCGAGCCCAACTTAAGGTCGACCACCATGTTCACACCCTGATGCTCCAACACATACACCTCCGCCATGAAGACAGAGGTTGGCTGCTTTTCGGTCGAGATTCTGAGGTCCTCTGGCCTGACGCCTAAGTATACTTCGGAGGAACGGAGCCTAGTCGATACAATTTCTGAATAGTCCGCAGGCAGTGTATAGACGAACGACCCAGCGTCCAGCTGGACTAGCATACTCTCCCTCACAACCGACGCCTTAATCATGTTCATTGGCGGGCTGCCGATGAAGGTCGCCACGAACGTGTTTGAGGGCTTGTTATAGATGTTTAAGGGTTCGTCGTACTGCAGGACCTTCCCCTTGTTCATAACTGCTATCTTGTCTGCCATAGCCATAGCCTCGGCTTGGTCATGGGTAACGTAGATCGTCGTGGTCTTGAGCTCCTTCTGAAGCCTCTTGAGCTCAGCTCTCATGAAGAGCCTCAGCTTGGCGTCCAAGTTGCTCAGAGGCTCATCCATGAGGTAGACCTTGGGTTGTCTGACTATAGCCCTCGCTAGCGCCACTCTCTGCTGCTCACCACCGCTAAGCTGCCTTGGTTTCCGGTCAAGGAGGTGTTTTATCCCGAGAAGTTCGGCGGTCTCCTTCACTCTACGGTCGATCTCGCCTTTGGGAATTTTCCTCATCTTTAACGGGAACGCTATATTGTCGTAGACCGTCATGTGTGGGTATAGGGCATAGTTCTGGAACACCATGGCCACATCCCTGTCTTTAGGCGGCAGATCGTTCACTATGCTATCTCCTATCCATATCTCCCCTGAATCGGGCACCTCTAGACCGGCTATGCAACGCAGAGTCGTCGTCTTGCCACATCCAGAGGGACCCAGCAGAACGACGAACGAGCCGTCGGCTATTTCAAGGGACACGCCGTCAACGGCTACAACCTTGTCGAATTTCTTGTATAGGTTTACTAGCCTGACGGCAGCCATTTTCGGAGATAGGACATGAGCACGATGGTATAAACATTAAAGTTTCTCCTAACGGTACAGACAAGTTTTACTTAAGCCTTTTAAGGGTCTTGGTCATTTGCTCGTGATACACGTCATCGATGCCGTACTGATCTCGTTCTCCCTGAAGGAGGGAGGTAATACTAACTTGACAGCACTCCGCGAAGTTCTTTATTAATACTATTAGCAGCCGGGAGGTCGTGGGTTCAAATTCCACCGGTGCCATCATAACAAATAGCAACGGGTTCGACAGTAGTCTTGATAATAAAAAGATTTAAGAATATCAGACCTCCTGGACTTTAATGATGCGGGGAGTATAAAATACTAAGGAGTCAGACTATAACGCATGAGTTACCCATATAAGTTGCCGTTGTACTTTTTCTACCGATAGTTGAGTTATGAGGGTCGTTAGAGTTAGAATGCCTCATGGTGAGAAGCGAATGGGCGTGGTGGTGGATGACGAAGTTGTCCTACTGCGGGAATCCAAGTACGGGTCTGAGAGAGGGTATATAGTCCTTTTTAGGGAGGCGACTCGTAAAGGACTCCAAGCAACTGAGTTTTTGCAGCGGATCATAGCTGGTGATAGGCGGTTAAAGAGGATAAGTTACGCGGAAGTGGAGAAAGGAAGTGAGAGAGGACCACGCCTTTTGATTCCCATAACTCCGCCAGAGGTTTGGGGTGCTGGAGTAACGTATCTGAGGAGTAGAGATGCCCGCGAATACGAGACAAGAGCGAAGGGAATTTATGACATGGTTTACGAGGCTGAGAGGCCGGAGATTTTCTTCAAGGCTACGCCGTCTCGATGCGTCGGTCCAGGCGAGGTCGCATACATTAGAAGTGATAGTAGATGGTCTGTCCCGGAGCCTGAACTGGCAATTGTACTGGGTCCTCGGAAAGAAATAATTGGCTATACAATCGGTAATGATCTCTCGGCCAGAGACATCGAGGGCGAGAACCCATTATACCTACCACAGGCCAAGATCTATAAAGGCTGCTGCGCAATTGGGCCAGCTATCGCCCCCCCGGAAATCATCGGAAACCCTAAAAACCTCAAGATCGAGATGAGAATTCTCAGAGACGGATCCGAAATCTTTAGAGGTAGTGTAAACACCTCAAGTATGAAGAGGGGCCTCGAGGAACTTGTGGAGTATTGGACAAGGGACAACGTGGTTCCGCCAGGCTCTATACTCCTCACGGGAACGGGAATAGTACCCCCTGACGATTTCACATTGAAAGGCGGCGATATAGTGGAGATTGAAATCGAGAAAATCGGTGTGCTTCGTAACAGGATAGAACAGCTCAGTAACCAAGGTAGACGGTCTTAATCTTCGTGTAGAAATCCAAGGCTGTCTCGCCTGCTCCTTAATCATCCCGAAACTTGACATCTTATATCCTCTAAATGGGACGTGCGGCTCGAGTCCTGTTGTCGGTTTGTTTATCTTCACCACTCCTGCCTGGACACGGTTGATGAGTTCGAAGGCCCTTTGCAAATTGCGTGTGAATATTGAGGCGGATAGACCGTATTTGATCGCGTTTGCCAGCTCGAAAGCCTCGTCAAAAGTCTTTGGCATATATGACTGCGAGAACTGGGCCGAATATCTCTTCCTGTGCTATCCTCATGTCCGATGTGACATCTTTAAAAATTGTGGGTTCGATGAAATATTTCTTAGAATATTCCGGACCTATGCGACATCGATGACGTGAATCATGACCAGAGTTCGACCCCAAAAAGGCTTAAGTAAAACTTGTCAGTACCTGTGGGCTCAAGCTAATGATCCGCTAAAGCCGCCTATCGTTTAATATCCAGAGGATTCGGTGATAATGGCGAGATGGTGCTGACCCTTCAGGTC
>Ga0326762_1000598_pt1 | contig 15683 bp, 10 predicted proteins | sample NORPS_S_FD_207669 | JGI IMG/M metagenome (GOLD analysis project Ga0326762, IMG submission 207669) | Hot spring sediment microbial communities from Norris Geyser Basin, Yellowstone National Park, WY, United States - NOR.PS_S | ecosystem: Environmental > Aquatic > Thermal springs > Near-boiling...
TCAACTTTGAACTGGCGACAGTTTTGCCCAAAGGCGTTCAAGTTTTGCTGCACGGAGTTCCAGACCCCTTCCCTACCCTACAGCGTTTGCGCCCAGATTTGCGGCTCATTCAATTGAGCCCAACACCCATGCCACAAGAAGCGCTAAGGCGAACTTTGCGCCAATCCAATTTCTTCGTCGGGTTGACTGAATGGGGGCAAGGTCGGGGTGTCCTTTTGAGCAATTCAAGTGAACCCCTAAAGGGATGGCTTTTCCATACGCCATTAGGTGCTTGGGCAGTCAAACTTCATGCTTTAGGGGGTGAAACTTTTGAGTAAGCGATGGCAGCCTTATTTTGCCTTCCTTTGCCTTTGCGGAATCTACTTGCTGGCGGAAAAGTTTAGAGCAGGTCAAATGGGTTTCACCCTTGATGACGCTTGGATTTTCGCCCAATTCGCCCGCAACCTCGCAAACGGTTTTGGGTTTAGTTACAACCCGGGCGAACCTGTCCCCGGATTCTCGTCTGCCCTTTGGGTTGTCCTCTCTGCCATCGCCTACAAGTTGACAGGACAACTCGTTTTGCCGATGAAGTTGATGGGCATCTTGGCTGGGTTGGGAACTATCGCTGTCGGACTCAAAATCGCACAGCAATGGCAAACCACCGACGAAGACGAAATCGCTGGGTGGGCTGTCGCCCTTTCCCCTCTCTTGGTCACCGCTTCTCTCTCAGGCATGGAAACAAGTTTGTGGGTGTTTTTGGTCATGTTGGGATTTTGGTGGCATGTTCGGTTTCTGGCTCAATCATCGCCCCAATGGTTGCTGGAAGGCTTCATTTGGGGGATGGCGACTTTGACCCGACCAGAATCTTTGGTCTTCTTCGCCCTTTCAGCGCTTCACAAATTCTTGAAGCACCGTCAAAGAAGTTTGCTTCTGCTTATCGGCATGGGGTTTTTGACCGTGCTTCTCGTTTCCCCTTGGGTGGCTTTCAACTTCAAGCACACAGGCACTCCGTTTCCAGCAACTTATCTTGCTAAGGCTAAACCTTCTCAAGTCTATTCCAGCGCACTGGTCAGCATCTCAGTTGGCATCTTGTCTTTCCCTTTTTGGCTGGCAATGAATCCAACAGCCTTTGCTGCTTTCGTGGAAGCAGTCAAGAGGAAATGCAATGAAAAGGATTGGCAAGCGGTTTTCCTGCTGGCGGTCCCGCTTGTGTTCTCAACGATTCGTTTGGTTGTCCATCGCTCCCCGCCCATGAGCATTTACTTCACCCGCTACTTCATGCCAGCCTTGGTTTTGGCGTTAGTTTTCGGCTCGGTTTGGAGCAAGAGATGGAGGAAGTTGCCCCTTTGGATTATCGGTGCGATTCCCGGCTTAATTTGGGTCGCTAACGAACACGGTTGGATGGTTCAAAACACGACCCACATGCAAGTTCACATAGGCAAGTGGCTGGCTCAAAACACGCCACCAAACGCAGTCATTGCCACCAATGACATTGGTGCCATCGCTTTCTTTTCCGAACGGCGCATCGTGGACACCTGCGGCTTGGTTACGCCCGAAATTTTACCTTTCGCTTACGGCAAGCAACCAGGGACAGGCATCTTTGGGGCGAACGAGGAAGGCATTTGGGAATTCTTGAAGCGACGAAGGGTGGACTACATCGTCATCTTCCCCAACTGGTATCCACGCCTTTCCCGCCGTCCCGAATTGAAGCCGATCTATCGGGTCAAATTGGCTCATAATGTCATTTGTGGCGGGGACGAAATGGTCGTCTATCAAGTCGAGTGGGAGAGCGAAGGCGATGAAGCGGGTCGTTAGCGTGAGTTTGGGTTCATCTAAGCGGGACAAGAAAGTTGAGGCGGAGTTCTTCGGTGAGCGGTTTTTGATTGAGCGAATCGGAACCGATGGGGATTTGCGCAAGTTCGTCGATTTGCTCCAGCAACTGGACGGCAAAGTTGATGCTTTGTGCTTTGGCGGAATGGACATTTGGGTTCGGTGCGGCAAGCGAAAATATGCTTTAAGGGAAGCACTGAAACTCGCCCAACTGGTCAAGCAAACTCCCGTCGTTGACGGTTCGGGTTTGAAAGACACGATGGAACGGGAAGCAGTTCATTGGCTTCAACGGGAAGGAGTCATTGATTTTCGCAAGCGCAAGGTTTTGCTCGTCAGTGCCATTGACAGGTTTGGGATGGCGGAGGAACTTTGGGCGCTCGGCGCCGATTTGCGGGTCGGCGACCTTGCCTTCGGTTTGGGCATCCCTGTATTGCTGAAATCGCAACGGGTTTACGAAACGCTGGGCGCACTGCTTTTGCCGCTGCTGACGCAGTTGCCTATCCGCTGGCTCTACCCGACAGGGAAGGAGCAAGAGCGCATCGTTCCAAAATTTGGTGGCTTTTATGAGTGGGCTGAAGTTATCGCGGGCGATTTTTTGCTCATCCGCAAACACTTACCCGCCCCTCGTCCCTCGTCCCCCGTCCCATTGTCTGGGAAAGTTGTGCTGACCAACACCACAACGCCTGAAGATGTGGAGTTACTGCGTTCGTTGGGCGTTTCGCTTCTTGTCACCACAACGCCAGAATTGAACGGTCGGACTTTCGGGACGAATGTGATGGAAGGCGTAATCGTCGCCCATTTGCAGCGGCGACCAGAAGAACTTTCACGAGAAGACTACTTGCGGGCGTTGAAGGATTTGAACTGGAAACCGACGGTGCGCAAATTAGGGTGACAAGGGGTGATGGCTGTGAAGGTGGCTGGTTCGTCCCTTTCGTTCTCCAAGCAACCATTGGATGTGGCGTTGCGTGAACTGGCAAATTTGGGTTTCTCGTTCGTTGACATCGGCGCAATAGAAGGTTGGGCTCACATCAACCCTTCAGAAGTGGCATCGCAACCTCAAAAGTTCGTTGAGAAATTGCGAGCAATGTGCGAGCAGTATCGGCTCAGACCCGTCGCTTTCAACGCAGGACTTGGAACCGACGATTTGTCGGAGCAGCAACGACGCCTGAGCGCTTTGTGTTTTGTGGCGAAAGAATTGGGCGTGCCCGTTATCACTTTGGGAACTGCCCCCCGCAACACCCCTTTGGAGCGTGAAATTCAAAGGTTTCGTCAACTCGTCGCAGTTGCCCGTAAGTTCGGCATCACCATCGCTTTTGAGCCTCACTTTTTCCAAGTTGCCGAAAATCCCAAAGTGGCTTTGGCTTTGGTGGATCAAGTTGATGGATTGAAAATCACCCTTGACCCATCCCATTTCACCGTTCAAGGACTGCGCCTTGACGATTATCGCTTCCTTCTGCCCTATGTCGCCCATGTCCATTTCCGAGATGCTGGCACAAAAGGCTGGGACGAAATCCAAGTGCCCGTAGGCAAGGGGCAAGTTGAATTCGGGACAATAGTCAAGGCTTTGAAGGAACTGGGTTATGAGGGCGCAATTTCCTGCGAATACATTGACACCATCGGCAACTTGGACATCCGCGAGAACCTCGTCGCCCTCAAATCAATCCTGCTTTCCCTGATAGCCTCAAACGGTTCGGCTCGCTATCATTATGGCGGTGAAAACTTTGAAAGGAGGCGGACGAAGATGAGGAAGATTCCAGTGGCGTTGCAACTTTATTCGGTGCGTGAGGATTGCGCGAAGGACTTGGAGGGGACACTGAAAGCGGTCGCAGAAATGGGTTACGAGGGAGTTGAGTTCGCGGGCTATCATGGTCGGAGCGCCCAAAAGTTGCGAAAGATGTTGGACGATTTGGGCTTGAAAGTGGCTGGAACTCACACCGGGATTGACACATTGCGTGGCGACGAACTGAAGAAAACCATTGAGTTCAACCAAATCCTCGGCAACAAGTTCCTCATCATCCCTTGGATTGGAGAGGAGTGGCGGCGAACGAAAGACGATTGGCTGCGGTTTGCCGATTTCCTTAACGAATTGGCTGAGAAAGTCAAGCCCGAAGGCATGTTCGTCGGTTACCACAACCACCACTTTGAGTTCCAGCAAAAGTTTGACGGACAAACCCTTTGGGACATCCTTTTCAGCGCCACAAAACCAGAAGTCGTCATGCAATTGGATACTGGAAACGCCATGCACGGTGGCGTCAGTGCCGACGAAATCTTGGAAATCCTGAAACGCTACCCCGGACGAGCGAAAACTGTCCACTTGAAAGAGTTCTCGTCGACGAACCCGAAAGCAATTCTGGGCGAGGGAGAAGTCAAGTGGAAGGAAGTTTTGACCTTGTGCGACACAGTTGGGGGAACCGAGTGGCTTATCATTGAGCAAGAGTCTTACGCCTATGCGCCCATTGAATGCGTCCGAAAGTGCCTTGAGAACCTGAAAGCCATCATGGAAAGCATGTGATTAGGAAGGTGGATTCGCCCGACCGTAAGATTCTGGAGCGGAGGTAAGGGAAGATGACGAGGGAGGAAGCATGGCAACTTGTATGCGAATGGATTCAAAACGAGAACATGAGAAAGCACTTGCTGGCAGTTGAGGCAGCGATGAGGTTTTACGCCCGCAAATTCGGCGAGGACGAAGAGAAGTGGGGTCTTGTCGGTCTGCTTCATGACCTTGACTACGAAAAACATCCCGACCCGCCTGAACATCCACAGGTTGGTGCGAATTTTTTGAAAGAGCGAGGGCTTCCCGAAGACATGGTGAATGCCATCTTGGCTCACGCCGATTGGACTGGTGTCCCACGAGACACACTGATGGCGAAAGCCTTGTTCGCTTGCGATGAACTTACGGGATTCCTCGTCGCTTGTGCCCTCGTCATGCCCAGCAAAAAATTGCGTGAGGTCAGGGTTGACACCGTTATCCGCAAAATGAAGGACAAATCTTTTGCCCGAAAGGTCAGCCGAGAAAACATAATCCGAGGCGCCCAAGAACTTGGCATCCCCCTTGAAGAGCACATCGCCAATGTCCTAACCGCCATGAACGGAATCGCCGACGAATTGGGACTGTGATTGACAAATTAATCTTGGCAAATCGTGAGGTTGGCAAATCGGAAAAAGGTTGGGCTCACTGGGAGGCTCACCCTCTCAGATGACTTCTTTATGAAAGTGCCCGATGCCGAGCGTGAAGTCTCTGTGCTCCTTTACCCTGCTTCCGCTACCTGACAGACGAGCCGTTTCGTCCATTTCATCCTGCCCCAACAAGAAACTACTCGCTGTTTGCTACTCGCTGTTCGCCATTCGCTGCTGTTTTAGCATTCGCCAGTCGCCATTTGCCATTCACTATTCGCTACTCTCCATTCGCTGCTCGCTGTCGTTTTGGCTCGGCAGGAGCCTCGCCCTTCCATTAGCGGAAGCGATGGTGACTTTGAGGGTTTGTTGGCGCTACAATCGTTAGGGATTTCGGCTCTGAGATTGAAGTTTCCCGACGGTGATGGGAGATGAAGTTGATAGTTCGGGGGAAAGCGAAACTTCGTGGCGCTTTTTCTGTGCCTGGTGATAAGTCCATTTCGCATCGGGCGCTTTTGCTGGGTGCAATCGCAGCGGGCGAAACGAGGGTGGAAAATTGCCTCGTTGCAGAAGATGTCATGAGCACCGCCCGCTGCTTGCAGCAATTGGGCGTGCAAATTGACGGCATCGGCACGCCATCAATCATCGTGCATGGAGTTGGTGGCGCTAACTTGAAGCAGAGCGAAGAACTGCTGGACTGCGGTAACTCGGGCACAACGATGCGGCTCTTGATGGGCATCTTGGCGGCACACGCTTTTGAAAGTTGGTTGACGGGTGATTTGTCGTTGCAGAAGCGACCGATGGACAGGGTGGCTATCCCTCTGCAAAGGATGGGTGCGAAAATTGAGGGGCGGACAGAAAGATATTTGCCACCGATACGAATGCGGGGAAGCGAATTGCGCCCCATTGAGTGGGCTTTGCCTGTAGCCAGCGCTCAAGCCAAATCGGCAATCTTGTTAGCAGGCTTGTTCGCAGACGGAACAACTTTGGTCCATGAACCCGCCCCATCCCGTGACCACACTGAGAGGATGCTTCAGGCTTTCGGGGCAAAAATTTTTGTCAAGGAACTCACGGTCGCAGTAGTTGGTCCAGCGAAATTGAAAGGCACAACAGTTATCGTCCCCGGCGACCCATCATCTGCAGTCTTCTTTTTGTGTGCGGCAGCAGTTATCCCTGATTCGGAAGTCACCGCACTGGGGATAAGCGTCAACCCAACCAGAAGCGGTTACTTGGAAGTCCTCAAGCAAATGGGCGCAACAGTCTTGCTGCACAATGAGCGAATTCAAGGCGGAGAGCCAGTTGCGGATGTAACCGTTCGGGGCGGCAAGTTGAAAGGCGCAACAATTTCGGGTGACCTGATTCCACGAACCATAGATGAGTTGCCGGTTTTGGCTGCTATCGCCACTAATGCGAAAGGGATAACCGTTATCCGAGATGCTCAAGAGTTGCGGGTCAAAGAGAGTGACAGGATTGCAGCGATGGTGAGCGAACTGTGCAAGTTGGGCGCTCAAGTTGAGGAACTCCCCGATGGCATGGTCGTGCATGGAGGTAGCAAACTGATGGGTGCTGAGGTTCAAAGTCACGGTGACCACCGAGTTGCGATGGCTTTGGCTATCGCTGGGCTTTTGGCTGAAGGCGAGACAGTCATACATGATGCCGATTGCGTCGCAATTTCTTTCCCGCAATTCCCACAAGTTTTGGCTTCTCTGGGCGCAGAGGTGGAGATGGCGTGAAGCGACCGAAGGGTCTCGTCATCGCCATTGATGGACCTGTTGGCGCTGGAAAGAGCACTGTGGCTAAACTGGTCGCCCGAAAACTCGGCTACCTTTATGTCGACACAGGGGCGATGTATCGTGCTGTTGCCTTGAAGGCTTTGAGGTTGGGCATGGACATCAACGACCCAATAGTGATGGCTATGTTGGCTGAAGCGACAGACATCCAACTGCAACAACAGGGGGACGGAAGCGTTCGGGTTTTCTTGGACGGTGAAGATGTGACGGAAGCAATTAGGACGCCGGAAGTTTCCGAGGCATCGTCTATCGTTAGTGCCCACGAAGGTGTCCGCAAAGTTTTGGCAGAACGCCAAAAGGCGATGGCAGAACTTGGTGGCGTCGTCATGGAAGGGAGAGACATCCAAACGGTCATCGCCCCTGACGCTGAAGTCAAAATTTTTTTGACCGCATCCCTTGAAGAGCGAGCAAAGCGAAGGTGGCTTGAATTGCAGCAAAAGGGCATCTCGGTCAGTTACGAAGAAGTGCTTCAGGAAGTTAAGGAGCGAGATGAGCGGGACAAAACCAGAGCAATAGCGCCGCTCAGAAAAGCGCCGGACGCCGTTGAGATTGACACGACAGGGATGACGCCGGAAGAGGTCACAGAAAAAATCGTTAAGTTAGCGTGCAAGCGTGCAAGAGTGTAAGCGTGCGGGCGTGAAAGTGTGCAAGCGTGTAAGCGTTCATATTTGAATTCTCGTCAGAAAGGGGTGAATTAGCGATGAGATGGCTCGCTGCAATTTTGGGTTTGATCTTGCTCGTGCTCATAGTTGGTGCAATTTGGCAGTATATGCCTGAGGCAAGGGAAAGAGCGGAAATCCGCAAAGCAGTCAAAGACTACCTTGCCCAGCAGTTTTACAGAAACCCGCAAATTTTGGACATCCGCATTTACCGCAACTATGCCCTTGCGATTGTTTACGACTTTGAGACTTTGGTTCTGTTTTTGCAGAAGCGAAAAGGCAGGTGGGAGGTCGTCATTCACGGGAACTTGCTGACCCGTGAAACCATTCGCACGAAGGCGAAAGGCGTTCCTGACAGCGTTTTTGACGCCCTGAAGATTCCGAAGGCAGGGACAATTGGAGGGGCGACTTTCAAATGAACAAATTTGAGTGGGTGACATTTGACTGTTACGGCACGCTCATTGATTGGGATGCAGGCATCAGGAGTTTCCTGAGCGAACTGGTGAGCCGAAAGGACATCTCCGTTGAAATTGAGAGTTTGCACCGAAGATGGGAAGCCATCCAGTTTGAACTCATCCAGCGTGAGTATCGCCCCTACAAGGAAATTTTGCGGTTGAGTTTGGAAGCGACCCTGCGAGAATTTGGCATCCCGTATGAGCCTGAGGACGGCGATGCTTTCGCTGCTTCCATGCCGACTTGGAAGCCCTTTCCTGATGTCCCGAAAGCGCTGAGAGAACTGAAACGCCACGCCCGCATCGCCATCATCAGTAACACCGACAACGACATTTTGCGGGAGAGCGTGAAGTTGATAGGCGTTGAGTTTGACGCCCTCATCACTGCGGAAGACGCGAAAATCTACAAGCCAAGCCCCCGAATCTTTGAGTTCGCTTTGCAGCAAATCAAAGAACCGCCCGAGCGAATTTTGCATGTCGCTTTCGGTTTCAAGTATGACCTTGCGCCGGCAAAGCAGGTCGGCATGAAAACTTGTTGGCTCAACCGAACAGGCGAACCGAAACCCGAAGGAGTTGAACCAGATTTCGTTGTCGCAACGATGGAAGAGGTTGTTCGGCTCGTGGCATCGGAGTGAGTATATTCCAAACTGCTCAATGGCAGGAATTCCTGCACCAAAGATTGAAGAACCTTCGGCTGAAGCACTCTATAGGCTCCGCAGTCTTCGCAGTGATATTTTTGGCTACCATATCGGTTTCTCCCAACCAAGTACTTTTAGAGGGTTGGGCTAAGTTAACAGCACATTCACTAACTGGAAGGCTATAAAAGGTGGGTGAAAACCGTAATTTTAAAGTAGGGGCGTTCAAACGGAGAAGGAAGGCAATATGGCGCAGGTTTTTGCAATTTCAATTAATGGGAGTTGCTCGTCCCTTCTCAATTTCGCTATGGGTGGTGAAAGCGATGCGCCAAAAGCAACGAACGGAAGACGAAAAAGTCGTCTACCTCTCCTGCCCCTGTTCAGAACTACTGCAGGAAATTAAGGCAGTCTTGCAACAAGCAGGATTTGTGGTCATTTACGCCTTAGAAACCCCACCTGAAGATGCCATCGTCATCCATGTTCACTGCCCATTAACTGAACGGGAAAGGGAAATTCTGCAAGCCATCCTTAGCACTGGAAGCGTCAAAAGTGCTGCTACCAAATTGGGACTTTCCATCAACACCGTTCACAAACATTTGCGACAAATGCTTGCAGGCTTCAATGTTCGCTCAACCCTTTAACTCATCGCCATCGCCCTTCAAAAAGGCTTTATCCGATGGGAAGACGAACCTTCCGCCGAGCCGAGAAGCCGTTCAGGGCATCAAAGAGGCAATTTCCCGTCAGCGATGTGGGACAGGAAAATAACCTTAAAAGGTGAGTAATTGGTGTTGCGGCGGAAATCAATTTGTGTTACTCATGAATTGACCGAAGGTTCAAAGGGCGGGGGCAAGTCATCAGGTTGAAGGCTTGTCGGACGGGGCAGGTAAACGAGAAGTAAACGACAAGTAAAAGACAAGTAAACGAGAAGTAAACGAAGGGTCGGAAAAGGGAGAGAGGAAAAATGGGAAAGATAAGAGGCGAAATTGGCGGTGAAATCACAGGGACAGTCGGTGATGTCACCATAACCACTTGGAAGGGCATAAAAGTAGCCAAAAGGAAGCGAGGTCCTTCTACTGTTCCTCCATCACAGGCACAAATTCAACAGAGAAACCGCTTTTTATCGGCGTCTGCCTACGCTAAAGAGGTTGGTTCTGATAGGCAGAAACGGGCGCTTTATGAGGCTTTGGCGAAGGGTCAACCTACGACTTGGCGAGCCTTAGCCATTCAGGACTACCTTACACCGCCAATCATCGTTCGTGTTGATGTTGACCAATATACAGGCAAGGCAGGGGAGAGGATAGATGTTTTCGTTCAGGATGCCACCTGCCAGAGGGTGAAGGTGACGGTTTTAGACCCGACGCAAGGCGGTGCGAATGCTTTAGGGGCGGTTGTGGAGGAAGGGGAAGCGCAGAGGGCAGTAGAAGGGCAAGACTTTCACTGGGTTTATCGGACGAAGACGGACTTTCCGAACGCCCAATCAGGCAAACCTTTCCGTTTGCTCATAGAAGCCGAAGACCTACCAGGCAACATCGTCACGCACACTGTGGATGGGGAGTTGTGAGACAGTTGAATGGGACAGGGGACAAGGGGCACGGGAAGGGTTGAGTTATCGGCAAATCGTGAGATAGGCAAATCGTCAGGTCGGGAACTCAGAAAACGAGTTAAGGAGGGATGAGACATGAAGGGCACGGAAGGAAGAGAAGGAAAGCAACAGAAGAATGGGTTATTAGTTAGAGGGCGGAGAAGGCATTTAGATAAGATGATATTCATCCTGAGTTTGTTATTGATGAGCATCATCTTTTCTCAAAATAAACAATATCCGTCCTTACCATTGGGATATAGTATCCGTCCTGATCAACTTTTACCAAGATGGAATGGTAAGATCACGAAAGGAACACGAATTCGTCAATTTTATCCAATTCAACGAATCACCACTGACCCTGCTGACGATATTCAACCTGCTTGGTCACCTGATGGACGAACAATTGTTTTTGTTTCAAACCGAATTAATAAACGGGATGGTCACGATCTTTACGCCATTAACGCAGATGGGACTAACGAGCGACTTCTCGCAAAGTTCATTGTAACTGATCCTTGGGGAGGAAGATTCGGTTGTCCCAATTGGCTCGGTAATACAGGAGATATTATTTTGATGGATTACAAATTTTATTGGGAGATTATGAGATTTCGTCTATCTGAAGCAATTCGTGATAATGTATTACCTGTAGAAAGAGCTGTATGGGATGGAGATAGTCCTTATATTACCCGACTTATTTTTGTTCCGCCTGGATATAATCCTTATAAATCACCTGCAACTATTTCGCCTATATCTTCTCCTGATGGTTCTAAAATTGCTTTTCATTATGATTCTTATCGCGAAGGAAAATGGGTAGTTAGGATATATGAAAATTCGTTGAATGGATATATTGGTTCAATAGATGATGTTGGACGAACTGTATTTTCTGTTTCATCTGATGGAGCAATTGGGGCAGATTTCAAACCAATGGCTTTTTCACCAGATGGCCAGAAATTAGTTATATCTGCATGCGAGACGGGGTGGGCTCAAGGTAAACGGCGTGATTTGTATGTAGTTGATATTACCAGTGGAATGAGATACATGTTAACTAATACAGGAAGTCAAGGAGTAGATCATGGCTATGTCTCATGGTCATCTCAGAATTGGATTGCCTTTGCGATGAGGCAGAGCGATGAGAGTAGTTATGATTTATACATTATTCGTCCAGATGGGACTGGACTGACACGCCTTACCGATACTCCTTGGAATGAAATAGACCCATCATGGTCTCCAGATGGCACAAAGCTTGTTTTCGCGTCAGATAAAGAAGGAAATTATGATCTTTATGTTATGGAAATTTTTACATCTAATCGCCCACCAAGTGTTCCCGTTTTGCTTTCACCTGCCAACAATGCAACTGTCTCACCGACACCCACTTTCAAAGTTAAATCCGAAGACCCAGACGGAGACCAAGTGAAGTTTGAGATAGAGGTGGTGAAGGGGAGCGAAACGAAAAGGTTTGAGACGGGCTTTTTCGCCAGCGGTTCAGAAGCGACTTTCACCGTCCCTGAAAACCAATCCCTTTCAGAAGGTCAATGGAGTTGGAGGGCAAGGGCAATAGACAGCAAAGGCGCAGCAAGTGATTGGAGTTCTGCATGGACATTTACCGTCCAAGTTCAAGTAGCCAAGCCTGACTTAGTTCCGAAGGATTTAACCCTTTCGGCATCGGAAGTTGAAGCGGGTGGGAAGGTAACGGTTCGGTTCAAAGTGGTCAATCAAGGACAGGCGAAGGCAAATCCGTCAAAAACCAATGTCCGTTTAAGCCCATCACCTGACAGACCCACAAAAGATGACCCATTGCTTGTCTCCTTTGACACTCCAGCCTTAGACCCTAACCAATCAGTGACCCATGAAGCGGAAGTGACCATCCCTGCCGAGACGAAGGCAGGGGATTACTATGTTTGGGTGATTGTGGATGTGGACAGCACTGCTGGACAAAGCGACGAAAGCAACGACCGCATCAAAGCACCTTTGAAGGTAAAGGAAGTAGTCACGACTGGAGTCATAAATGTCACTGTTTATGATGTTTCTGTGGATTTGAACACAGGGGTTATAAACAAAAAACCACTTTCGGGAGTTACTGTGAATTTATTGAAGGGTAATCAACAAATCAGTTCCAAGACGACAGGAAGCGATGGCAAGGTTAGGTTTGAAGGATTGGCAGCAGGTGACTACACGGTAAGGGCAACCTATAGAGATGACCAAACAGGCATATATTTCCTGACAGGAGAAAGCACCGATTTAGCAAGTGGCGAATCAGTGTTTATCAACTTGTTCATGGGGGTTAGTATTGTTAGAGGGATTTGGGAGGCGAAGTCAGCGTTAGAACGCTTGAAGATAACCTTGTATGGATTCTCCATTGATTTTCCACTTGGTCATGGCTACAAGACGGAGCAAATTGAGGAAGCCGTAGCGCTTCTTGCGGGTGATATTGCAAACGCACAACAAGCCTTAGAGTCTTTACAGAGGCTTCTCTTGGCATTGGAATTGAGTAATCGGTTTTTGAGGGATGCTGAAGGGCTTTCAGGGCAAGTTGCAGGGGCGATAATGGATGTGGTAGCAGTAGCCTTTTCGTCTTTGGATTTGCTGAACAAGGTTAGAGAGGCAATAAGAGCATTAGGTTCTTCTGCAGCAGGTTATTTATTGGATGGCTTATTTAATTTGGCACAAGGCTTTCTACTTAATGCGACTTTTGGTTCTTTAAAATATGCTTTCCTTCTTTTGAAGCAAGATAAATTGGCATCTTTTTGTGATTTAATGAAAGAAATTATCTGGAATAAAGCCGAAAAAGGTGAAGCATTTAGATGGGATGAACCGCTCTTTGATAGTCTCATCAAAGAGGTAGCATCTAAGCCGGCAGGGTCGGTTTTGTTGAGTAGTTCATATGTTTTAGTGACCCAAGACGACATCAACAAAGCAGCAGGATGGGCAAAAGGGAAACAAATCTCAGGTTCGTGGCAGCAAGCCTATAGCCTGGTGTTGGGTGGAGCGGATTCTGTTTACAACCGAAATCATCGGAAGAACCAAGAGGTTATCTGGGAGGCGGAAGACTTGAGAAGAATGGCTAATCTTATTTCCCGTTATCAACCTGTGCATCTGCACCCAGAACAGCATAATAGGATGGCAGACATTTTAGGGATTGGTGCTCAAGTTGTCCCTGACATTGGGGCTTTAAAGTCAGTCCTATATGCCCTAATGGGATTGCTTAAGGGTATCTCTGTTTATCGAAACGCTAAGGCAGCAGTTATTTCCTATAAGCAACTCACTCAATTGGCAAATATTGAACTGCCTTGGGGTATCTATTATGCCTTTAATCCCAATAAGACTTCTGCCAGTAAAATCCATAAACAAGGATGGCGCAGTGGTGTCATCACCCGTCAGCGTCAGGTTATAGATGATGCAACGCAAAATTACCTAACCGCACTGAATCAGTTAAGGGATGCTGTTGAAAAAGATGATTGGGAGAAAATACTTCAGCAGGTAGCAGTTTTGCAGGAAGCGGAAAGGGTGTTGTGGCGTTCGTGGGATAGAGCATTGACAGTAATATCTACAGGCACAGAACTTGGGGAGACGGACTTAGAACAGCATCCTGTCACCCAAGCCATTGAGCAAACTGCTGACTCAGCAGCCGAGCGAATCGAGCTTTATACTGCGATATTGGCATATCTGATTGAGAGAGGTGAGCGAGGGAGGGCAAATCGGTCAACAATGGATGAATTAATGCAGAAGATTGAGGAAGCAAAGCAAAGTGTCCAACAAACTCAGCAGACTATTCAGCAAGTGTTTCAAACTTTGCCTCCCACACCTTTGCCAGCAATCTTGAACATCACAGACATCGTGATGCCAGAAAAGATGAAGATGGGGCAACCCAGTAATGTGCGGGTAGTCATCGTCAATGATGGCGGGTCTGATGCGAGCAACATCAAGTTGGAAATACACCTTAATGGTGGGCATACTGACCAACCGATACAGGAAATCCCTTCAATCCCTGCTGGCGGAAGTGCAGAAATTGTCTGGTCAGTGACGCCACAAGATGCAGTTATTAGTGCTCTCATCATTGTCCAATCTGAGGGAGCAATTGGTGATTCGGAGTCAGTAGCAGCAAAAGTTATGCAACAAGTGACAGCGACTGTTCCATCAGGTTTAGCAATGATCTCTTTTCCCTTTATTCCTGAAGAACCTAACCCTGCTAAGTTGCTTAACATCCCAGCAGACCAACTAAAGATGGCGAGGTGGAATCCTGAAAAAGGCGACTATGATTATTACACTCCCGAAAGTGCCAATCTGTTTAGCATTGTGGCAGGGAAGGCTTATTGGGTAAAGTTGCCAGAGACGAAGCAAGTGAGCACTTACGGTGAGGTGACTAACAGGGCACGCATTGCTTTACTGCCTGGATGGAATATGATCGGCTTACCCATCAACGAACCTGTCCAGTGGCGTCTTAATCAAATCACTGTGATAGGACCTAATGGAGCAGAATCGCTTGAAGAGGCGGAGGAAGCGGGATGGGTGATTTCATATGCTTGGTCTTATGAGCCAGGTCAGGGTTATCGGTTAGTCTATGATGAAACGGTAATCCCTGGTGTCATTGGGCGATTAGAGCCTGGGAAAGGCTACTGGATATGGGCAAAAGTTCCTTGTGTCTTGGATTTGAGCACAGGAACAAAGATGAGAGCGAGAAGGTCTAAAGAGGCATTTAATGGTTGGCATTGTGTGTTGAAGGTGCAAGCAGATGGGAGCGTTGGAGAGGCGGTGATTGGAATTACCAATGGGACGAGAGGTTTGGCAGTTGGGCTTCCTCCTGAACCACCAACAGGAAACAATGGCGTCCAAGTCATATTGCTCAAAAACAATACTCCTTTGGCTGTTGATGTGAGAAGCGATGGTTCAAGGAGGCAAGAGTGGGAAGTCTTGGTAAGGTTCGGGACGAGGGACGGGGGACGAGGGACGAGTGAATGGAAGGAGGTTGTTTTGAACTTTGATGGGATAGGATATGCGCCAAAGGATGTGAGTGCATGGCTTGTTGACACTGTGACAGGGAAGAGGTTGTATTTGAGGACGCAGCCAAGTTACCGTTTTGTTGCGCAGGAAGGGGAAGTTGAGAGGAAGTTCAAGGTAGTGGTTGAGAGGGGCAACGACAGACCATTGAGAGTAGTTGGTTTGAAGGCGACGCCGATGAGAGGTCAAGGTGTCGTGATAGAGTTTAGTTTGACGAAGCCAGCGAAAGTTGAGGCGGAGGTTTTGACTCTGACTGGGAGAAGGGTGGCAATTTTGGATGCAGGAAGCAGTGAAGGTTTGGCACACAGGTTAGTTTGGAGGGGCGTTGGGATTGAAGGACAGAAAGTTGGGAGTGGGGTTTACCTTGTTCGTGTTAGGGCAATTGATGAAGAAGGGAGAGAAGTTCAAGCAGCAACAGTTGTTAGGTTGAGATAAAGATGGTCTGAACAAGGTGCATTAACTTACCCTTCTTTACCTTTTGCTTTTGAACCTTCTATAGCCAAAGCAAACGATAAGGGGTGAAAAGGATGAAAGTGATGATGAAGCAGATTATGGTAGGTTTGATGTTAATGCTCATTGGATGTGGAGGTGGTGGGTTATTTAGTTGTGAAGGGAAGGATAAGACCCCACCTGAGATTAGTAGTGTTCGG
>Ga0326762_1000603_pt1 | contig 15611 bp, 11 predicted proteins | sample NORPS_S_FD_207669 | JGI IMG/M metagenome (GOLD analysis project Ga0326762, IMG submission 207669) | Hot spring sediment microbial communities from Norris Geyser Basin, Yellowstone National Park, WY, United States - NOR.PS_S | ecosystem: Environmental > Aquatic > Thermal springs > Near-boiling...
GATTCGGTATGTACTGCGGCGTGGGCCCATGGCCCGCACCAAGCTCATGAAGCTTCTGTTCCTCATCGACAGGGAGTTGCATCGGAGGTTCGGCGCTACGGTGTTCCGCTGGAAGATGTATAAATACGGCCCCTTCTCCCGCGAGGTGCTGGACGTCCTCGACGACATGGAAGTATATGGCTCAGTGGTGGCTAAGGTGACCGACGACGCCATAATCTACGAACTCGCCTCAACCGCTCCCGCCGAACTTCCGCAAGAGGTGAAGGAGATAGCAGACCAGATCCTCGAGACGTGGGCGCACAAAAGTCTCGACGACCTCCTCACATATGTTTACAACCTAGAGGAGGTGAAGAAGACATGGCCGGGGAAGCCGCTGTTGCGGTAGGACTCGGCGCCCTTGCGGAGGAGGGATACTCGACGCAACGTGTCAACGAGGTCATCCAACTGTACCGAAGGTTACAGGAGCTCAGGCGGAGGATACTGCAGGAGGTTGAGGAGAAAGCGGGGGAGGACGTTGCGGAAATCGTCTCCAACATCGCTACAGCTATACAGCGATATGCGCCGGAGATAGAGGAGGCCCTGGCGGAGCTCAGGCGGCTAGGCGCAGACCCCGTGAAGGCCAGCCTCGAAAGCGCCGTGGAGGAGTACGCCGAGGTCCTGCGGCTAGACATACCGGTCGGCGGCGGCAAAACATTGGAAGACCTCCTCTACGAAAGCCGGGACGAAGTCTTGGACAAGCTCCACGAGATAATGATAGCGCTGTACATGGAATACGTAGAGATAAACGAGACATGCGGCCGCGGGTGTCCGCCGGAGGCGGCCCAGAAGCTGGAGAAACTAGCGACGCTGGAGCTAGCCACGTACATAATCTACAACCTATTCCAAAGACAGAAAATCGACAAGAAAACCGCCGTTGCAGCGCTTGAGGAAATAGTGGACGAAATCTTCTCTGGATGATTCTAGACTATAGACGCCAAGCTACCTGCTGTCCACTGCATATAAGTTGGCAGAGACTTGACGTGAATAGCCGCTAGACGTGGTAGTAATACAACTTCAACAGAGCCATCCTGCAACCCTCGCTGTTTAAGTTGCTACAGTTCTCGCAGACGGCGCGGAAAAGCCGCTGAGGCAGAGACTCCTTAAACTTCACGGAGCTTAGCAAGCCGTGTAGCCTAACCGCGTCGGCTCTCCCCTCCACAGTTGCCAGCAACGTGAAGGCAAGCTGTGCTGAAGAGGATATAGGTGCCAGGGCCTCCACTAGAGTCCTCCCATCAACCTTATTTCGCAATGGACACGTCTCTGGTGTCTCGCTTTTTGTTTCCAATTTCGATTTCTCAGTGGCTTCTTGATCACCTGCAACGGACACCACTGCGTCAACGCAGACTTCGGACTTGGGTAACTTCTTGCAGAGCTCCAAGGCCTCTTCTTTCTGCAGGCGGCTGGCCAGCATTAATAAAGCCGGTCGAAACTCCGGTAAAATCAACGACTCAAACGCGTCCACAATATCCTTCAGTCTGGCCCCCTCCCCCACGCCGAAAATCCTAAGCATAAGCCGAGTAGCCACAGAGACCTCCGGGACGTAGTCCAGCAACCACCGCCGCTCTTTCAGCAACATTACTGCCTTCTTTTTCTTGCCGGAGGCCGCCAAGTAGACCAGACACTGGCCGAGTGTGAGGTTAGCCGCCGTTAAATACCCGGCTGTTGGTTCGAGCTTCCCCGTCTTCTTCCACAGTCTACAGAAGCCCTTCGCCGACCTGCGGAGCTCCCCCCAGCTTCTTGCGGCGAGGACGCCGGCCCTAAGAGCAAGGCCACGGGCGGTAAGGTAATTTTGCAAGTGCTTCAACTTGCTGTATATCTTCGCCGCCTTTTTGAACTCTTTTGCGGCATCTATCAGCTTCTTCTTGTCTAACTCGCCTTCTTCGTCAAGGGCGTGGTTCAGCTTGTATAGGGCCAGCTCGTACGTGAGCAAACCCCGCAAATTCTCGACCATAATGTCAGCGTCGTCTGAGGGGCTGTACGCTCTCACCCACTCTGCGAAATCAGCATCGCTTTCCATGATTTCTTTCAGCTTGTCTGGATGGGCCGCCGCCTCGTCCAGCGCGCTCCTCACAGCTTCGGCTTCTCCTACATGATCGTTTAAGCTGCAGTGACTCTGCACAAGCGACGCCAAGACTTCGTTGTGTAGCGCCGCGGCCAGCACGTACGCCCTAGTTATGGTATTGAACAAGTTCTGCGCCGAGAGATCGCCGCCCAGCGCCGCCGCGTCGCCGTGCTTTCTAACTTCGTTGAACAGCCGGCACATATCCACCGCCGCGTCCTCCCAGCGATCTTCTATGTGCTCCGAATGTTTGCGTAGCAAGTTTGAGTACGCGTGGATAGCATACACTAGAAGCCAGCGGCTCTCCATCTCAAGGAGGCGGTTTTTGAAGTGTTTCAGCGCGTTGTAGATGTACAGCGCTGTTTCTTGATACGGCAACCACAGCTCTGAGGCGGCGGCCAGCAGAGGGATATATCTATGGGGCGCCTTTTCGCCCAGAGGTCGCAACGCCGCCAAGATGGGCAATACAGCCGTCAAGAAAGCCACCCGTTGGACTGCAGCAGACGCCACGCGTAGTAGCAGGTCGGCCGTCTCCCCATCCACCTCACCTTCGGCGACCAACGCCGCCAAACCCAAGGCGTAGAAGGCCTCGTGGTCGTTGAAGCCTCTCCTTTTCCACTTCATCAACAGATCCTCCGCAGTTTTCCTCGCGGCGTCTATGGTCTCCGCGTCCGCGAGGGGAGAGAGGACGCTTATTTTTTCCCTGATCTTCTGAATTCGCAAAAAATCTTTGGCATATGGCGTCTCGGTGTAATACAGAGACCAAACCTCGAGTATTGAAAGTAGCGGTATTTCGCCGTCTGTCGTCAAGTACGCATCCACGGTGCAGGTCTCCAAGGCGTCTCCCAAAGCCTCTGCGACGTCCTTCGGCAACTGCTCCCTCTTAGGCAACACGGGATACCCGGCCAACACATGGCCCGCGATTAGGGCCGCCCTCTGCCAACAATGCCTACTCTCGCTGTTCTTGAAAGCGGCGGCGAGTCTCCTGGCGACAAAGGCCAGCAGAGCCGCCCACAATCTCCTGTCCTTCTCAGGTACGCCGAGCTTGGCAAGGATCTTGTTCCACGCCTTTAATGCCTCCTCCTTAGGGATGCCGAGCTCAGCGAAGATTTTGTCGCCTTCTTTCAATGCCTCGTCGCGGGCCCAGTCCAGCCTCTCGATTAAGTCGCTTAAGGTCTCTCTGTAGGGCTTCCTCGCCTCTTCGCCGTTAAGGCCGGCTAGGTCTCTCAACGCCTCCTTCACCAGGTCTTCGTGCCGCTGGGCGAGCCATTTGGCTATGGGTTGGAGACCTGCCTTCAGCAGGTCCCACTGGGGTTTGGTGAGTTTCTCTATCTCCTCTGGCTGGTAGAAGACGACCCCGTTCTTGGCCTGCGTAATGTACGTCACGCCCTCAGGCACTGGGCCGAATACGGCGTGGAGGAGGAGCGGCGCGGCGGCTCTATACATAAGCCTCACCCTCTCCTCATCGCTACTACGCCACAACAACACGTCACGGATGTAAAATGCGAAGAAGAGCTTCGGCTCTCTCTTCGCCTCCTCCACAGCTCTCTCCACGTCACTTACATCACATCCGCTCTCCCTCAGCCAGAGGCCGGCGTACTTGGCCACCAGCGTGTACCCACCGTTGAACTGCGCTATCTCCTCCGCCAGCTTGCTGTAGTCGCCTCCGCAGGAGGAGTACGTCTTTATCACCGAGTGAAGAAACTCCACGTCGTTCAGTGCAATCTTTAGCACCGCGTTTTTAAACGCCTTCTCCAACTCCGCATCTTTAAACGACTCAAACACCTTGTCCTTCACAACCTCATAGAGGTCGGTCGGCAGAACCACCAACAGCCTAACACCGCCCCCTCCACTCTGGAGGAAGTCTACAAGCTCCTCCAAGGTCTCTATCACCTCCTCCGGCCTCTCTGTCTCCTCCATGTATTTATGCTTGTAGTACACCTTCAGCGGCGAGGGATCGTACAGCACTACCGTCTTTCTCTTGACGAAATCTACCGTCCTTTTTAACGTGAGTTCCTTTGCCGACTTCTCCACGCGTATGGCCGCCTCCGCCTCGCCGCCGCTGAGCATCTTCCACACGACGTAGGCGGCTAGAGTGGATTTTCCAATCCCTTTCGGCCCCACCAAAACGGCCACCCCATCTCTCTCCAGCTTCTCCAGAACCCGCCTCGCTTCCTCCTCGAAGCGGCCCCCCGCCACAAGGGGGAAGAGACCCTCCTGGAGATCCACGTAGGGCTTATCGTTAAGAACCACGAAGTTCTCGTAAAGGCCGCCCATCTCCACATCCTCCAGAAAAAGGACATCTAAGCCCCTCTTGGCGCTCTTCACCTTGATCCAAAGTCTCTCCACTTCGTCCTTAAGGGCCTTGACCTCCTCGGCGAGCTTCTGCGCATCTGCCCCAGCCAAGGTTGCCAACGCCTTCTCCACAGCCCCTCTATCTAGGCCAAGCGCCAGGGCGAGACGCGCCGCCAAGATGCACCTCAGCGCTTCGTCCAGCTCCCCCAACCTCGCCACGAGCTTGATAAATTCGTTTCGACCCCCTCTAGAAAAGAGAAGCGCAGTCAACACCTCCGTGAGTATCGAGGCGGCCACCCCGCCCCCAGGCGCCGCGACGTCTATAAGCCGCACAGCCACCTCCTTCACTTGGCCGAGAAGGCTCTCCAAGGCGGATTCCGCCGCCTTGCGGAGGCGGCCTTCGGCTATGTCTAGCTCCTCCGCCAGCTCCTTGTAGAGCTTTAGCTGACGCCTCACGTAGTCCTCCCCCTTCTCGGCCAGCGCCTCGGCGAGGCCGGGCGGCAGGTAGGAAAGGCCAAACCACCTAAACTCGACCCCCACCTCCTCCATGACTGCGCGCAGCCTCTTCGCCTCTTCGTACTCCACGTCGGGCGGGATGTAGAAGAGGTAGAGAGACCACCCGACGTACCTCTCCTTTAGATACTCTACGAAATCCCTCGGAAGCTTGTCAAAGGCCTTGAGGTGGTCCGCGCCCTTTATGTCCTTGAGCTCCTCGGCGGCCTCGCGGCCGCTAACGTATCGCCTAGCGAAGATTCGCTTGAGGAGGCGCTGGCCCCGCTCCCTCAAGCCCCCTCCCCGCGCTTCTTCCGCCTCAGGCGCCAGGCCCGCAGTCTCCTCAGCCGCCTCAACGCCGCGAGGCTCAAGAAACTGCTTGATGAAGGTGGTCTTCCCAGCGCAAGGCGGTCCCACCACAACCACCCTCGCCCCGCCCTCCGCCGCCTTCTCAGCCCTACGCTCGTAGGAGTGGCGGAAGAGCAAGACCATAGGAGATTAGGAACTAAAATAAATATTCAAAATCTGTGAAGCGTGGTAAGGAGGGGCTTATCCGCTACAAGCGACGGCGGGCGTGTTTGCCGCAGATCTCCGTAGCTGGCAGTCGCCTCTCCGAAGGATGGAGCCTTTGGCGCGAATGGGGATCTGTTTGGAGGCCGCGGTCCTCCTAGCGTCTTAGCGACGCCAGTATTTCTCTGAGCGCCTTGTCTGCCGCCTCTCCGCGGTGGTTTCTTGAGGCGAAGTAGGCGTTGAGCATCTCTAGGGCCGTCCTCAAACTTTCATGCCTTGACAGATCCCGGAGGGCGGCCACGGGGACGCGTCTGTCCGTGGGGTCCGCCCGCGCTATTACTCTATCGGCTTTCTCCGGGTCCATCTCGTAGAAGATCTTGCGCAGGGTGAGGTTTCTAATCCTGGCCTTGTCCAGCCCGTAGAAGATGCGCCTTCCGGCCAGCTCCTCCGCGGTCCTTAGGGCGTTGAAGATGACGGCCCTCCCCAGCGGGTTCAGGGGGCCCCATCTGCTGTATCCGCCCTCCTTCCTCTCTCTGAAGAGCTCGGCCAGGTCAGACACGGCGCGGTACATCAGCCGGATGGCCTCGGCATATAGGTACTCCTCCCGGTAGTAGTTGGCGGCTTGTCTAACCACCAGCGTGCAGTGCCAACAGCCGTATCTACCGCCCAGCGAGCCGCTTGAGGCAAGTCCTCTGTACAGCTCCACGAGCTTCCCCACGTCGAAGTCCTTCTGCGCCTTGAGGAAAGCCCAGACGGTTTCATAGCTCCAGAACCTAATCGGCGCGACCTTAGGAATATCGTTATTAGAGGTGAAGTACGCGCCGAGGCACGAGCCGCCTCCGGTGCAGACGCCGAATCGCTCCTTCATGGACTTAGACCTAGCGCCGCTTTCCTCGTCCCTGGCCCCAACCACCAACACGTAGTTCTTATAGCGGCTCAGCGAGCTACCCGTGGGCTCTATCTTAAGCATATCAACACACCACCTGAAGTTAAACGTCGGGGCTGAATATCCTCTGACAAAGACCCTCCAGTACCACGTTTCCGTCGCCCTAGGTCTAGCGAAGACCACGCGGAGCCTGACGCCAAGCTTCCTCACCCGCTCCTTGAACTGACCCACGAAGTACTCAACCCACCCCTCCATCTCCGGTATCTCGCTCAACGTATCGTTGTGTAGCAGAACCACGTTGGGGGGCTTCTCGCCCCGCCTGGCCCTCTCGGCCAGCCATCTATACAGCAGGACAGCCACCGCCGTGGAGTCCTTGCCTCCCGAAAACGCGAGTACAAACGTTCTAAACTTTAAAGCCGCCTCATCAAAAACCCTAAATGCGTCGTGCGTCAATTGAAATGCCATGGATTAATATCAACCAGGATAAATATACTTCACTCCTAGATTTTCCCGCGATATCTAAGATTTTGGGTGAGGATATAAAATTATTAGTGGGAGCACTTCGACTCATTCTACTTCCTCTATTGACCAACCGCGCAGAGGCCGACTGTAGCGAGTTGCGCAAGTTCTGTTGTGGAGACGGGAAGCTGGCCGCCAACTACTGGGTTGGCGACAGGGTGGCTGTGGTGGAGGCGCAACTGGGAAATCTCAAGAGGGGGCAGATCCCGTGCGCTGTAGATAGAAGGCGTATGCCTCCCCTAGCCAGATATGAGGACTACGACCTAGTGCGCGTCGCGGAAAGCCGCGTCCATGTCGATGTTGGCAAGCTGTTGAGATATCCACTCTTCCGCGCGGCCAAGAAGGTCGTTGATTCACTTGGCATCTGCGGGGCGCGGGACGTTGCATCTTTCGCCGCATGCGCCGGGTTGCCGGAAGCCGCCGCTGTAGATGCGATCGCCCTGCTGAGGCTCCTTTTCCCCAACCTCCTTGAGGTGCACAACGCCGTGTCGTTCAACGAACTGCTGGCGAGGTGGGGCGTGGGAAGGACCGTCCCGGCGGATCTGCTCTGGGAGGAGGCCAGAAAGTTCGTCAGAAGGGGCTTCGTGCTTCCCAGTCTCAGCTCTCTGCCCCGCACGGTGAGGGTTGTGAGGTCGCATGCGGCGCGCTACTCCATACCGGCGCTCCTCGCCCACGCCGATTTCAAGGACGCCGTGGTGGCCGACGTCGGTAGCGGCTTCGGCACGAAGGGGGCAGCCTCGCTCAGATGGGGCGCCAAATACGTGGTGCTCCTTGACATAGACGTGGAGGTGCTCAAGAGCAGAGGCAACGGCCTTTTGATAGACAAGGTTGTCGCCGACGCCCACATGTTGCCGCTCCGTACCAAATCTATAGACGTGGCGGTGTTCTGGAACGTTCTCAACTTCTTAGCCCGCCCCAACGAGGCTGTGGAGGAGATAAGACGCGTGACGCGGCGGGAGACAGTGTTCTCAACCTATAACGCAGGAAGCGGCAGATATATAGCCTTTAGGGAGTTCATCTCAATAGCGTCGAGGTGGGGAGTCCCAAAGGTGGTGAAGAGACTAGGCAACACGCAGTTCCAAGCCGTGGTGAGGATCTATGAGGATTAAGATACTTCGCGATCACTACTGCGCCCGTTGCCCCATAGTGAAGAGGAGCCCTAGAAGCACAGGCGTCAAGCTACTACTAGGCGTGGCGGACGTGAGGAGTTGGCGCGTTCTGGACTTCGGGTGTAGCAACTGGAGAAACTCAAAATATCTTGAGTCGCTAGGGGCATATGTCGTTAAGATGGACGCGACACCCGACACGAAACCAGACGTGGTGGCGTACCCCACACACCTCCCCTTCAGAGACAAAGCCTTCGACGTAGTCCTCTACACACATGTACTCATGTTCCTAGAAAGCAAAAGCCACTGGCCCAGCGCCCTTAAGGAGGCGGCAAGAATCATCAGAAAATACCTGGTCCTAGAGACATACGCCGTAAACCACAGAGGAGCAATAAGCTACACTGTGGACGAGCTCCTAGGCCTGCTAGACGGTTGGGAGGTTGTTAGGCGTAATGTGAGAAAAGACATGCAGAATCTAGTGCTTACGCCCGGTCAACGGTAACTGAACTCTCTATTGTCTTTATCACTTTTAAGGTCCTTGCCAGCTTTTCCCAGCCTGAAGACAATATCTTCTTTCTAGGCTTTCTCTCTGAAATTTTTATACAATATTCTGCGGACAGTTTTAATATATCTGCGGAGCCTATCGTAAATAGCGCATTCCGTTGCCTACTTAGCTGTACGTTGAAGGCATATGGATCTGTGAGGTAGTATGTATTACACTGCGAGACTTGCTCTTTGCCAAAAATGGATATTATAATGTCGTCTTCCCGACCCAAATAGCTGGCGATAGTCGCCACCCTAACATTCTGGGGAGGTCTCGGCATACGGGTCGCAGAGCTCAGTATACGGATCGCAAAGGCCATTTGCGTATAGGGCACAACCACAGAGACTTGCCTACTACCCACTAAATTTGAAAGCACATACGCCAGGCACCAGCCGAGCTCGGCACGTTTTTCGTCGAACTTTTCTCCTGTACGAAAGTGTTCACTTAGCTCAATATGAACTAACGGATATCTTGACGCAACTTGTAGAATATCGTAAATATATTTTGAATATTTCTGACAAAGTTTTTCACGCATCAACATTCGTAATACCGCTTCGTCTAGGTTAACTTTGAAGGGAGTTCCCTTTCCTATGAGGTTGCCGTCGTAAAAGCCAACATTAATCGGCTTCGCCGTATCTTCTGGCAGGCGCCAGCTCACATTGAGAGGAATTATGTATACACGGTCACTACCTTTTTCAGCTATTTCCCTGATAGAGCTTAAGAGGAGGAATCTACGCTCCTCCTCGTCGAGACCAATAGCCTGGTTCTCATCGCCGATTACGGTAAAGCCGCGTATGTCGCCCTTAGCGTTACCCTTGGCTATTGCATCTGCGATAGATATAAAAAACCGCGTAAAGGTCATGCGGCTTGCCTCATCTATAAGGTAGATCTGCACCTTCCGCGTCAGAATACGAGCCGCCACCCTCTGCCAATCTGTCGAGGCGACCAAAAGCACCTCATCGTCAATGGCCTTTAGAAGCTGTGGATAACTTGGCGCCGAGACTTTAGAACCATACACACGAATCCTTCTGCTAAGTATCTCCGGCCGACACTCAACGCCGAATGTTCCCTTTAGGAATCCAAGGAATTTCTCTATAAAATCTCTAACTAAATCATTAGTAGGTGCTATGTATATATAGAGGTAATTGAAACTTATATTTTCTCTACAGATCTCGTTTTTTAGATGCTTTGCTAATATATATGCATAAAACGTCGTCTTCCCAGCTCCTGGAACTCCGGGAGCCGCGACAACAGCTTGATTTCCTGCCAGAATTTCTTCTACTCTTTCTTTCAATTGTTTATACGGTGATGCTCCATACAACATTTCGTAGTACAGCTGGCCACGACCGCTGTAATTTCTATTGAGTAGAGCACCTATGTCGTAAAAATTAGTTATATTCATCTATAGTACTAAGAACAATTTTACGTAAAGTATCAACAGTCCATTTTAGATTTTCATCAACGTTTACCTGTTGATATTTTACTATAGCATTTTCTACTGTAGCGATAGCCTTTAGCTCTATGTTCATTGGCACTCTCCCGGGACATACAACGATATTGTTGAAAATCTCTGAATTCGGCTTTAAGCGGTAAAGTATGTAAATAGGTAGCCAGCGCACCGCAAACGTAGGGGATACCATGCGTATCTTTGCCTCAAGCTTATACTGGTTCATGTCTCGCGTCAATTCAACCTCATCATCTTCATACCTTCCAAATAACATTGGCGAATAAATACCGTTGTCCAATTTAATATTCAACCGATCATTCATACTAAACACATAAACCGTTTTTTTGCCTAACGAATACTTCATAACGTCGTTTGAGAGCGGATCTCTTGCATTTAGTGATGCAAAAAGCCTAATCGTGGTGGGTCCCTCGAACGTAAGTCCATCAAACTTTATGCATTTCTCAAATTCTATGAATTGTTTATATTCATCGCTCTTTTTCTTAAGCACTATTCTGTACAATTTATAGAAGACACTTCTCAGCTTCGCCTCTTCGGGTTTTAGTTCGCTCTTCTTTGCGAAGCGGTATTTGCACACATCACGGTAATTACAGTTAATACAAGGGCGCTTCTCTTTTCGCGGGTTGAAAAGACGGAAGCCGTACTGATTGCCCATCTCCACGGCTACCTTAAGCATCCCTTTGCAAAATGTTAAGCCGTACAACAGCGATGCAATAGCCTTAATCTTCTCGGCCATATCGCCAACATCTCTATATTCCGCCTCTATACCTGATATGTCTCCTAGAGGTCGTGTTAACGATACAAGTTTCTTTCCGCCCGACGGAGTGAGATATGCAAGGAAGACGTCGACGTCTGTTGCTACTTTCTGCAAGACGTAGCGGTATGCCATCAGCTGGTAATAATGCAGTTGATTCCGTTGTTCCAAGGACGTCTTCCAGTCGATTAACGCAACATATCCGCTTCTAGCATTTACTAAGATAACATCTGGAATTCCCACCATAGGTAGGAAATCGGTATATCCCTCCAGGAGCGATTTCTGCGGCATGCTAACAAGCATTCGCTCCGTATAGACTAACGTGTTGTCATGTGAGAATCCCCTGTATCTTTGCAACCACCTCAACAACGCGGCGTAGATCTGCAAAAACCCCAGCGCGGCATCCCTGTACTTTTCGTAGTCGCTTGCTGTGAGGTTCCCATACTGTTCCACGGCATCCCGCATAGACGCCCAAGCCTCTTCGACAGCTCCATTGAGGTTTTGCCTCCCATCCAACAGACTATATGTAATATGTGGCAGAAGGTATGACAATAGGTCATGAACCCTTTGGGCATGGAGCGGCTGGCTATAGGGCACATGAGAAGAGGGAGCCCCATCAACCATCAACGAGAGAAATGCCTTCTTAACGCAGAAAGAGGCGCCAAGAGCTATGGTTTTTGCAGGTATTAATAACGGCCTCTGGGAAAATCCCTCTAGGCATCGTGAAAGATCCATCGTATAGTTGCAAATAAATTACATTAAATTTTTTGTGACCTCCATAATCGCATGTAACACCTTTGATGGCGTGGTGCTCTCGGCAGACACCGGCTATATCCGCGAAGAAAGCGGTCTACATAGCGGCGTTGATAAAATTACTCTCCTTAAGGTAGGGGAGCGGCCGATTGCGTATGTGGCTATGGCGGGCAATGAAGATGCTATAGTTAGGCTTTCTGGAGCGCTTCGTCAAGTTATAGCAGAAATCAAAAAGCCGCTTATAGAACATGGGCCATCAAAATTTCCAGAGATAGTAGCGAATTATGTTAGTAAAATAATTAAAAGTATAGAATATGATACATCAGAAGATCTTGAGATAGTAATGATATATTGATTCAAATTAAAGGGTACGATATACAGAGATGTTATAGGATTTAGATGTTTCAAACATAATATGGTTAAGGGGTGGAAATGTGAGCTGGCAGGTACAGGCAGCTCTGGCGGACCTAGGCGGATGTGTATTTTTGCAGGTTCAGTTAAACGGCAGTTGAGCGATTTATATACAGTACTAAGAGGCGAGAGCTTTCTTTCTAGTCTTGAACATTCAATAAAGTTTATAGGATTTCTTCAATTTCTAGTGGCAAGTTTTGGTAGCTCAACGCAACATTTTGAAGTAGCCTATATCACAAATGAGGGAGTGGCCAAGATGCATTTTGCAAATCACCCAGCGATGCGTAATATGGTTGATCATTATAGGCAGTTATATGACTTAATCAAGAAGGAAATTTTAAAAACACCACTTGATTAGAGCTGTGAGTTTATCTTCAAACCGCGACGTGGCTAGCGAGGTGGTAGATTTCTCGGAAGAAGTAGATTCTTTGAAAAAACCTGATACAGATAGGCCATGTTATGCGCTAGGCACGAGAATATTCGAAACAGAGACTACCAAGAGGGTGATTCGGGCACCTCTCGCTTTGAATATAGTTACAGGCTATTATGGATATGGAAAGACGATTGGAATCGGCGGATATGTGATATGCAAAGCCAAAAGAGAAAACGACTTCTACCTCTATGTAAATTTACGCGAACTTAAGAGTGCTGTGAGTGGGCTACAGATAGAGCCGCTGTCGTTACGCGACGTGTTGAAGTCAATCGTTATCGCATTGGTAGATATAAAATACCCAATACACATATTAATTAGAAATAATATACTTGATACAAACATACCAGAAATTCAAGAAAGAGCATCAAAAATCATAAATGAAATAAACAGCATTGAGGTTCCCTTAGCTTCAATAATAAGAAACTTTCTTCCAGAAATTTCAGAAAAAAGGCTGTATATAGTAATAGATGAGCTTGAGCAGGTTGTGCCAGATTTTGTTGGTGCACTTACAAGAATATGCGATGAAGCTAAGCAATTAGATACAGCTCTAAAGGAGCACATAAGGATATATCTATTACTTCAAGAAGCTCTACTCATTGCGTCATTTCCTGGGTTTTTAGAGGGTAAATCGCCGTGTGGATCGTCGCACGCAGGCCAAGGTGTTACAAGTCTTGCAAAACTTAGAGGGTACACGGCTGAGGATTACGTGAAAATTATCAATCAAATCGGAATAGAAGATAACGATGATATGTTGAAAAAGGTAGCGAAAAAGCTAGAAAAACTTCCGCCGCGTCTCGTATTTAGTGTATTCTATGGCGCCAAAACAGTCAGCGAAATTGAGGATGCTTTAAATTCTTTCAAGGGAGTCGCCGAGGAGCTAATACTTTATCCACGTAATAAAAAAGTAAAAAGATCTATTGATTACTTTTTGAACGAATTAAAAAAGAATTTAGAAGAGGCCGCAAATGTTACAATAATAGGAACTAGAGATCTTCGCAGAGATGCCAGAAGCAACGTATATGTGTACGAATTAATATTCCGGTTGCAGTGTCCTACTAAAAGACGTGAAACTACGAATGAAACTACGGTAAAATTATGTATTGACTTCCGAGAGAATAGACGTAGTGGCTTAGAAGTGCTCAGTGATTGCCAAATACGAATTGAAAGAGATGAAGTCGGAAATCTCTTGATAGATGGCAGGTCGCTAGGTATAGATTTTCGCTTGATGATAGCCGCATATTCAGACTTGAGACCTCACATAGAAGGTCTCATGAAGCTACACGAAGAGATTCGCATGGTTACGCTTAGATATCTAAGTGGCTATTTAAGGTCGCGGCTCCTCCGTACTTACTGTGAGTGAGACTCTGTTCGAGGAAGCCAGAAGGGCGTTGACATCTGCCATCTCAGAGGTAATCACGGGCTGGAAAGGCTTAGGTCGCAAACACCCAAGTGAACGGATCTGTTGCCTGCTTTCCTATGATGACAAGGTTCACCAAGTGGCTAAGCTACTTAGCGATAAATATTCCGTCCATATACGCGGGCTGTTTCAAAGGTTTTTAGACTCTGAAGAGTTTCTTAGCAAACTCATAGAAAAAATTAGACTAAATATATCAATAAACTTTGATGAATTTAACAATATATTTATAGATGTGGTCTCTAGACAAGTCGTATTCGTTTTAGCGCTTTCGCCGGTCGTATATTGGGACAGACTTAGAGCTAAGATATATGACGTAGTAGAAGGAATTCCGTTGACTTTTTATGACCTTGCCGAGGCCGTTATGACTCAGTTCGTATTTCTGCGCTCAGCTGCTGCCCACGTATATCTCTACGGTTCTTCACAGTTTCGCTCAAAGGCCATGTCGTTAAGGGAAAAGATGACGGAAAAGGGTGAAGATTTTGAAGAACTTCATGAAAAACGAATTACTAAACATATTGCGCCAGCTCTTTATGCATTTTTATCGGCTCTAAATTTGGTGTCGCATGCGGCTGATGAGGTTTTCGCCCAATATCCTACCTTGAAAAAATTATCAATAAGCGGGGGCTTTACCTCTAAGCCTATAGTACTGACAGGTATGGGGGCCGCCTTGGCTAAGGCGCTTCTGCACGGCGTTGCCACACGTTCTAACATGTATGTGGTTAACTTCTACTTAAGCTCTTTGCTAGGGAACGCGCTTCTTGTCGAGATGTGGAATTACGTGAAGACTACTAGCGAAGTGCGGTCTGTGGTTATGGAGGCTTTGGCGCGGTATAAGAGAATAAGGGCACAGATCGTGGAGTCTGTAAAAACAGCCCCGAAGCTATATCTCAGAGATGCAGAGACATATTACGATTCAGCCGACGCCATTAGAGATGCGATCTTGATATATTTAATTCAAAACACCGAGAAGAAAATTGACGAAGTTGAATTAAACAATTTGCTTAGAATTTTGATATGATTATTTACTTCCCTATCTTTTCACCTGGCGCCTCAAATGTGCGTCTATACGATTTAAATGTCCTCTACTTTCTGGAGCGTAGGAGTTTAAATAGCTAGTTAAACTACGGCGCCGCGGCCACGTCAGTGGCAGCATTCAGGTAGTTTCTAGAGAGGGACGTAGGTCGTGTAGAGTCTCTTATGGACGTTGCAACCCTCTGAGGCAGAAGAGGGGCGTCTCGGCTGGGCGTGCACCGTAGTGCGTTGTCCCCAGAGGGGGCCTTCGCCGTCTGTCAGCCGACAGAAGGCTCGTAGCGGGACTGATGTTCTAGCAGGCATTCACCGGGAGATAGACTCCGCCTTGCGGTTCCCAGGTACATAGTGGCTCCAGCGGGCGCTACTGGGGCCAAGCGGATCCCACACGGGGGCCAGTTGCGCAGAGTCTCGCCCACCCTCACCGTATCTCTCATCCACAACCACTGGCAGGTTGCACAACCTGTGGAAAAGAGTGGGGTAGTATGCCGCGTCGCGTCCTTCTCGTCCCTAGCCCCGGGACGTCTAATCCCAAGCAAGGCCGCCAAGGAGGGCTTCCGTCGCACTTGGACGGGGCGGCCGGCTAGGGGCCGGCCCCCGCCCTCCACTGCGGGAACGCCTTCTAATTCGCCGGAGGCGGGTTTTAAGGATCTGCCAGCGCCTCTTGTATGAGCTTAATATCTAGAGCTCTGTGCAACGCATCAGTATCCTCACGTCATTATCATATTAATATGCTTAGGCTTCGCGATGTAGAGGTATGGGTAGACTTTCAGATTGTGTTGGGTTTCTGCAGGTAGAGCTGAAACAGTCTTCTGAGTTAGGCGTGTTTTCAGGGTTTGAGGAGGAGGTGTGCGAGGGCGCGGTTAGGGGTCTTGATGTGGACGCCCTGTGCGGTCCTC
>Ga0326762_1000605_pt1 | contig 15585 bp, 18 predicted proteins | sample NORPS_S_FD_207669 | JGI IMG/M metagenome (GOLD analysis project Ga0326762, IMG submission 207669) | Hot spring sediment microbial communities from Norris Geyser Basin, Yellowstone National Park, WY, United States - NOR.PS_S | ecosystem: Environmental > Aquatic > Thermal springs > Near-boiling...
TAGCGATCATAACCCTTATATCATCACCAGATATTCTCTCAACAACTATAACACCCCTAGTCCTCAGGGCATTCCTGACTATCATGTTTGCTGTCTTCATCCTATAGTCCCTCTTCTTCTTACCCTCTCTAAGCTTCTTCATAGTCTTCCTAGCCTCTCTGCTACCGGATCCATTTCTCCTCTGGATACTCTCCTTCCTATAGCTATAGCCCAGTGTCGCCTTGGCAAGGTCTGTCTCGAAGATTACTGCGAATGCCTCGTAGAGAGTTGCTACAGAGTTCTCATTAACATCAACAGGCTTAACAATATCCTCTGGCTTATAGATCTCGACCTCTTTCTCAAGGGATAGGTGGAATATCCCCTCCTATTCTTCCTATCAAGCTTGATCTTTGCGTGGGATGTTGGTTTAAAGCCTTTAGCCAGTAGCTTGTAGAACTCCTTAGTAGGCTCTAGATCGAGGTGCACCCAGCCCCTATGGGTATGAATGGCGATGCTTGTGAAGAAAATGCTCTCAAAACCATTTATATTGATCTTAGTTGGGTTTATTGGTTTCCATATGTGGTCATCAAGTAGCCATAGGCTAACACTATTGATCCTAGGTACTAGTATTCCATTACTCATCTCTAGATCAACTTGATGCCAAGCTATTTCCTGGGATTTCCTCCATAGAAGTCTCACGAGTTTCTTATTCCTCAGATCCTTTTCCCTGGTTTAAGTACCTAACGATCTCTTTGAAGATCTCTTCAGCATATTGTCTAGCCCTATTCCTCCTTAGAGAGGAAACCCTTTCAGTTGCATCACTGACAAACACTATGTATATAGTGATGGAATATTTGGATATATATTCCTTAGCTCTTGGTACTTCCCATTCTTAAGCCTATAGTAATTCCCAATAATATTCCTAGATACGTGGAGAAGCACATCTCCAAGCATCTTGCTATATATGTTAAGGATCTCCTCTAACGCCCTGAACTCCTTCCTAGATACTTCTTTGAAGGCAGGATAGCGATTCTACTAACAACTATCTTGTCGCCCGGCTTTGCAACCCACATCCACTTCTTATCGCCCTTTTTCATCCTCCTAGCCATTATTCCTAGACCTCTCTTTGTTCCTAAACTTCCACTCCAACCATTAATTGATAATGAAAGAATATAAAAAGATTTCTACTATCATGAAAAAGGGTTCAGCCCTCTCTACCTATGAAGAGCTGTATCTCTCTTAGTATCTACGAGATTTAGCTATGATCAAGCTTTTCGGTCGTTTCACTTTTAAATTCATCTAGCTACTAGATCTAAAGAAGCAAAGGAGATTACTCCCTTCATCAGGAAACTATTTCCACCGACTATTGGAAGCATGTTAGTCTAGTATCCCGTCTTGTTTCAGAGTCTCTGTTATTACTTCTGGGTTTACTTGGAGCCTTATGATTCTCGTTTTGCCGTATCTCCCTCTATTGATTGTTATGGCGCTTATGATCCCTACCATGTCTAGCTCTGATATTATGTCGCTGGCCCTTCTCTGGGTTACTGGTTCTAGCCCGTATTTTCTCGCTATATCTCTATAGGCTAGATAGACCTCTCCTGTGGTGGCCTCTCTACCCTCGCTAGATATCTTGATTAGTGCATATAGTATGAGCTTGCTGTGTGTGGGGAGCGTGGCTATGATCTCTGTGGCTCTATCCCTCTCAATCTCGTTCCTAGCCCTGTATACATGGTCCTCAGTAACTCTCTCAGATCCTTCTCTATCAGCTATCTCCCCAGCCACTCTCAGAAGATCTAGAGCTCTCCTAGCATCCCCATGATCCCTCGCGGCGAGAGCCGCGCAGAGTGATATCACATCCTCACCCACGGCGCCATTCTTAAAAGCCATTCTCGCCCTCTGTTTCAATATATCCCTGAGCTGATCCGCGTTATATGGTGGGAAAACTACCTCCTCCTCTCCCAAGCTACTTCTAACCCTCGGATCCAACATCTCTACAAACTTGATGTCATTGGTTATACCAACAATACTTATCTTCGCTCTAGACAGCTCCTCATTAGCCCTTGTCAACCTATAGAGGATCTCGTCCCCCTCCCTCTTAACCATATAATCGATCTCATCCATAACTATTACAACAATAGAGGGCTTAGAATCTATAACACCCATAACTCTCCTATACACCTCAGCCGTTGAAAGACCCGTAAACGGGATCTTAATACCAATAGCCTCGCCTATTTTCGAAAGAACCCTATAGCTAGTATTATCAACCCTAGTATTCACATAAACCCAATGGATCTTAACCCCCTTCTCACTACCCTTCTCACCAAGTTTCCTCAAAACATATTTAGTAACAGCAGTCTTGCCAGTGCCTGTCAGCCCGTATATGAATAGATTGCTTGGCCTCACACCCTGGAGAGATGTTCCGAGGACCAGGGCCTCCTTCTCTATCTCCTTCTCCCTATGGGGAAGAGTCTCAGGAATATAGTCAGGTCTTAACACCTCTTTATTTGTGAAAACCCTCGACGTAGCGATTCTCTCAAATATAGAATCTATGCTATTCAGTAGAAACCCCATAATATCATGTGGAGACAACCCTATTTAGAGACAAGCCCAATAATGGGTGCCTACGTCTATTTAAGCTGGAGTATTACGGCTAAAAGTCCCACAACCTAGAAAACCAGGTAGATCCTTTAATCAGATAATCGGGTATTCATGGACATATTTTAAGAATCTCAAAGATCTGAACCCTCGGTACATCCATACAAGGGGTGATTATATAAAAATGTATCTGTGGATCCTAGCTATGTAATGAGTCATAGAAGGTCCAGGAAACGGTCTTACCGGAAGATAGACTTGCTACAGAGTTAGATGGGCTACCTAGCCCATTAATATTAGTTCTCAAATGATTCGTATTTTGGAAGCTATATGCTGATATATGAGCACATGATAAAGGATCCTGTACATGGGTATATAGGGATAACATCCGTCGAGAGGTGTTTAATTAATACAAGGGCTTTTCAGAGACTCAGAAGGATCCTCCAGCTCCCCACCTCTGTCTATGTATATCCAGGAGCTACCCACAGTAGATTTATACATAGCATAGGTGCCATGCATATTGCAGGCGTCTTAGGCGAGAACCTGGCTTCTAGGCTTAAGCTTGTTGGGAGGGATGAGGGTGCAAGGCTTGTTCAATATCTAAGGCTCGTGCTTCTTCTCCACGACATTGGGCATGGGCCCTTTTCCCACAGCTTTGAGGAGAAGATCTTATATCCTATGAATACAAATCATGAGATAGTTGGAGCTAGGATCGTTGAGAGCGATAATGAGATACTATCCTGCTTAGAGGAGAGCAAGGATCTGGGCTTCGATGCTAGGGATATATCGAGGGCCCTCTTGTCCGTAGCTAGTGAGGACTGGCCCGTGCTGGGGTTCAGCGGTGTTGATCAGGATATTGAGAAGAGCCTCTTCTACGTGCTTAAAGGGCCCTTTGCAGCAGATCTGCTTGACTATCTGATCAGGGATTCATACTATACGGGAGCTGGCTATGGACTTGGAATAGACTGGGTAAGAATTGCTAGAAACGCTGTACCGCTTAGAAAGAGACTGGGGATACTGGATAAGGCTGTAGATGCCTATGAGCATGTTCTAATCTCTAGATTCCATATGTTCGCTGCTGTCTATTACCACAAAACCACTAGAGCTGTAGAACACCTTGTTGGCAGAGTTCTTGAGGAGAGCGCCTCTTATCTTGATTATAAATCCATAGTAGAAGATCCAGGCAAATACGTAGATCTAGACGATACATACATACTAGGAAACCCGGACGTAAGGAGGCTTGAATCATGTAGAATGCTTCTAAGCAGGAGAATACCTTATACGGTAGTCGAGGAAAAGAGAATCCAGATACAGAGAAAAAGCCCACTATCGCTGCTAGCTATAAATAGAAACTTCCTAAACAAGCTACTCCTAGAGACACTAGGCAAGGAGTTCGAGGGAATAGTATATATAGATACGCCACATCTACCCCTAAACCCTATGCTCAAAGATGAAGAGGTTCCCGTTATATCAGGCGACAGACCTATAGTGAGAAGGTTTGAGGAGATAAGCTTCGGCACTCTCTCACACAGTGTTGCAATAATAAGGCTATATATGGATAAAGCCCATATAGATAAGAAAGAGAAGGCCATCAGGGCATTCAGAGAGATCATAGAATCGAGCTCCGAAGAAACTCTCAGATCATTCTATTGATATTAAATAAGAGACAAGTCTCTCCCTTCAGAGCAGAGGAAGATCATTATGGAGAATATCTCATCCATCATAGCTTTTCCTAGTCTATATAGTTCTAAGACCGGGTATAAACGAGGTCAGGAAGTACAGCGAACGCGATGCCAATAGTCTCACCCTTCTAAAAGAACTTGTAAGCTGCACCAGGGAATTGTTTAACCTAGAGCCTTGATCTGTGTTACAACTGAAAGTCTTATCCTTTAAGGTGGGAATGAGCCTTAGATTTATAGGCTACAAGTAGTTAAAGTAGAAGAGAGGAGCCTGCGGTAAGAGGAAGTCTAATGGTTCTACAGGAGACGTGGCCTGGCCCTGAGAAGCGATGCTCCAAGAGTAGGGAAGCTGAGAGGCGATATGGCTACGTCCGGGCGTAGAACCGACAAACACTCGGGGAGGAGGAAAAAACTCTTCTAGGGAACGGGGAGGGGTCATCTATAAGCGGACCATAAGTTATTAGGCTAGTAACATGGTAGATCAAGGTCCTCAGAAGGCTATAGATACTTATGGATAGTATTAGGTGAAGCTTTGTGCTGCTCCAGTTAGGAGGGATAACCGGGAAAATCGATTCAAAGAATACGAATGGAGAGTGGCTCCAACGCCTGAATCTCCTTTTAAGATTAGGGGGTGTAGTCCTCATAATCTGGTCATAAATTCTTAGTAGATCATCGGAAATAAGAGGGTGCTTAGGGATGGGTGTAGAAGCTTATAACTCTATTTAAGGGTAGCAAGTATTGTGGTGTGTGTTATGGGGTATGTGTTGAGGAATATACCAGAGGCTCTTAAGATCTTATATGTGATTAGATATCTAGGCGGCTCCGTAGGTGTGAGGGATCTGCATAAGCTGGTCGATAGGTTGGCTAAAATGGGTATATGTTGTAAAGAATATTCGTTTGTGAACTATCCGTGGGGCCCATATTCAAGAGATCTGGAAGTGGATCTCGATATACTGAGATTATCCGGCCTAGTCTCTATCATTAATGGTGGTAATATGAGGAGAATAGTCCTGAGTAATAGGGGCTCTGAGGTTGCTGGGAGGCTAGAGGGGCTTCTAGATCCTGAATTTAAATCAAAGATAGGGTCTATAGCCGAGAATATATGGACTAGGAGCTAGCTTGCTTAGAGTCCTAGATATAGCTTTGCAAGCTCTCTATGCTCCAGCAGCTCCTGTGTAGGGCCTTCATAGGCTACTCTACCACTTACTAGGAGATAGGCCTTATCCCCTATCTCGAGCGCTGATCTGGCGTTCTGCTCTACGAGTATTATTGGCACCCTCATCTGATCCCTTATCTCGACTATCTTGCCAAGAATAGCTTTGGCGAGCTTGGGGGACAGCTGGGCTGTGGGCTCGTCTACCATTAATACCCTTGGACTTCTTACCATGGCCATGGCTAGGGCTAGCATCTGCCTCTGACCCCCCGAGAGCTGATATGCCTTATACCTAGTAATGCTCTTAAGCTCCGGGAATAGTTCCAGGGCTTCCCCAATTTTTTTCTCCTCATTTCCTCCGACGGAGTAGAGGGCCATCCTCATATTCTCTATAATGGTTAGATTCACGAATATATTATCAGTTTGTGGGAGGTATATAAGGCCCATTCTAGCCCTCCTATGGGGCGGGTACCTAGTTATATCATCTCCACCCAAGTAGATCTTACCGCTATATAGTGTAGAGAGCCCCATGAATGTCTTTAAAAGGGTTGACTTGCCAGACCCATTTGGCCCAACTACAACTGTTATTCCCTTCTCATGCGCCTCGAAATCTACGTTATATAGTATGTGAAGCTTTGCATATCCCGCATTTATCCCGACTCCCCTTAGCATCTTAACCACCCAAGTAGCTCTCGATCACCTGTGGATTGCTGATCACTTCCTCAGGAGATCCCTGTGCTATCACCCTCCCTCTATGCATTGCATATACATGGTCCACGTATTTAAGAGCTATATCAAGCCTATGCTCTATAGCAAGTATGGTTACACCGAGCTCTGAAACTGCTTTCCTCATATGCTCTAGTATAGTATACGCTAGGGTCGGGAGGATCCCTGCTATCGGTTCATCCATTATTATGAGCCTAGCACCGTTTACAAGGGCTCTTCCCAGCTCAAGCAGCTTTAGCTGCCCACCGCTGAGTTGATAGGCATAGTAATCCCATACTCCATCTAGGTTCAAGAACCTAAGGATCTTGAAAACTCTCTCAGCAATCTCCACCTCCTTGGGAGACCACCTTCTCCTCCTAATATTATCAAGTATCGATGTCCTCGGGATGGTTCTGTCCGATATGAGGAGATTCTCGAGAACCGTTAATCTTAAGAAAGGCTGGGGTATCTGGAATGTTCTAACTATACCCAGATCATTGATCTTATGAGGGGGTAGTCCTGTGATCTCCCTACCCTCATATATAACAGAGCCGCTCTGAGGTCTATAGACACCGGTTATAGCGTTTATGAGAGACGTTTTTCCAGAGCCGTTCGGACCTATGATCAGCGTTATCTTCCTCCTTGGAACACTAATTGAGACTCTGTCAACAGCTTTTAAAGCTCCGAAGCTGAGGATTAGATCCCTAGTCCACAGAATAGTTTCCTCCAAACCTACATCACTCGCATTGCTTCTACTAACCATTTCTGGAACCATATTGTTACACCTTGAGATAGCCTGTACATCCATAACACATATTATTAGAGGTATAAAAATACTATATGGCTCTGGACCCAACCTCTATAAGATTAGATCCTTTAGATCTTCAATAGGTCTTGAAAGACCGATTTTTCCATCGCCTACCCTTACAAGGATCTTTCTGTCCTCAAGCACACTGATCAGGTGCTCCACGCTGATATCATGATAAGCACAGAGCGCAATAATAATTCTTCTAGCAGTTGCTGTGAAGATCTCCTTGGGGGTTTCTTCAGCGCATCTGGCTATGGCCATGGCAATATCTATCACCTCCTCTATAGGAGCATCTGTCTCTATAAATCCGCTAGATGCAACAGCTTTATAGCCTCTCAGCTTCATAGTCTCTACTAGTGATTCAATGTAGATAGGCGAACCGATCCTCTTCTGGATCTGCTTAATACTGTATCTTGAGGCACCGCCCCCAGATCTAGATTCAGGCGATATCGATCTAGCTATTTCCTTAATAGCCTCGATAGTCTCCCTCGTACCAACGTGACTATCGTCGAACATGATCCTGAGAACGTTTCCATCTATGGCAGCGCTATATACCCCTGGGACCTCTTCAGATATTCTTTCAAGCATCTCAGCACATCTCTTCCCACAGTTAATAGTGTATGTCTTCTTGGTCATGGTCCCTATATATTTTATGGTTCAGCGTCTTATCTATTATTCTATTATAGCGTTAGTCGCATCTAGACTCTAATACCTAGAAACTCTGAGACGAGGACGCCTATGAAGTATAGTGCCGCCGAGATACCCAGGATTATGAGCGTTGTTTCCGCGATCTCTCTCAGATAGTTCCTATTATATAGAACAGATCCATATGTAGATATATAGGCTAGTATGACTATTGATATCGCTATTGACAGAGTAAACGCCACAATGATCTCGTGCACTATAAAATAGGGTATTGCGAGAGCAACTGCCGTTAGGAAATAAGCTATTCCCGTATACATAGCAGATGTAGCAGGCCTCCCCATACCCCCCTGTTTAGCCTGTGCATATGCAGCAGCTGCCATAGCCATTGAAGCTGCTATTCCAGCTATTAGCCCCGCTATGCCAGACTTTACAGTATCCTCGTAAACTCCTAAGGTTCCTGCATGGATCCCAGAGATCTCTATTATAGCATCTGATAGGCCGAGAACAATGAAGCCTAGGTACCTTATCCTCTCCTCCTCAATCTTCTCCATCAATACATTTTCATGCTTAATCTCATCCTCTATTATCGCTTCCAGCTCCACCCTTTCAGAACCCTCGAAATGCTTGAGAACACCCATATACCTCTGAATGGTTTCATTCTCCTTCCTCTCCAAGATCTTAATGGTTATCGTAGCCCCAAAGAGAAGGGCCATAAAGAGCGCCACTAAAACCCTGACCCATAAAAACCTAACCCTACACCCTCCTGATACCCTGACCCAGAACCTATAGTGTCTCTCCTCCTGAGAAGCCATCTCCATAAGAACGCTCTTCGATATCTTTGAGAGAAAGGGTGCTCTTGAGAGCCCCCTATATATTGCACCATCTATATACTCATCCCTGCAAGAGGCTATAGCGACATTCATGAGCTCGCCAATCTCTCTAGCGTTCCCCATATAATCCCGGGATTCTTCCATTCATAAAGGCTATTAAGTTGAACAAACATGACCCTCCCCGCCCTAATGGGCAAGGTTTCTATCGCCTGGTCTCAGGTGTTAGCCCCCTGATGAGGGATTAATGGCTAAACACCGTTATGAGCTACCAAATGGACCTCAATCTTCCTAGCTGTACTATCTTTATTCTATAGCCCAGCTTGCGGGCTATGTTCAGAGCAGCATTTATGTCTGCATTTATCTTCTTAGCCTTCTTACATTCGTATAGCCCTCTATATATTCTCCCTTTCTTATGCCTTGCACCGCATATTGAGCATTCCCTACTTGTAATCCTCTGGTAGGAGCTTAACCTCTATACCGTACTCCCTGAATACATCCACAATACATTCACCATCCAGAGCATATCCTCCTAAACCACCATATATTAGTATTATACTCGTTGCTATTTTCTTGGCTAAGCATGTTCGGGTATCCAATGTATAGCTTCTTAACACCTCTATCAAGGGTACTCGTAATGTGCTCCTGCAGTAGGTACTCGGCTAGGGTTGAGTTTATCTTGAACCTAGCTATTGGAGAGATCCTCCAGTCGAGAATGATCTTCTTCCTCATAGCCTTCCCAAGAACGATGGGATCGTAGCTGTATCTGCAATAGCATAGAGGGGTATAAGCAACTACAAGCTACTAGGCGACTGGCGGTGAGATCTTGTGGTGAGGTGTCTTCGCTCTGTGCCATTATGAATAGAAAGTAGGGAGATAAGCATCATATGACGAGAAACCGTTAAATAGATCCTTCGTGAAGAAACCTCGGTATTTATAGTGTTGTAGATACTATCTAGAGCATAGCTTATAAGTATCTCCACCCTTATATGATAGAGTGATAAGTGAGTGAATGAGGAGTTCGATCTTAGATATGCGTATAGGGTAGCATCGATCCTCGCATCCATACCCCTTTTAGTTATGTATACAGAGGGAATGCTGATTCCTTCCCTCCCGTCTATTCAGAAAGAGTTTGGCGTTTCAGAGGCTACAGTATCCTGGGTTCTATCTCTCTACCTGGCATTTGGCACCGTTTCAGCAGCAATCCTGGGAAGCTCGGGGATGTCTATGGTAAGAAGAGGATGATGATCCTGGCTATGTCTATATATACTGTGGGAGCTACGCTTACGAGCTATGCGCGTGATTTCGCTATTCTTCTGATAGCTAGGGCTATCCAGGGGTCTGGTATGGCTATGATGCCGCTAGCGTTCTCGCTGGTGAGGGAGGAGTTTCCACCGAGACTAATACCTCAGATCCAGGGAATAATAAGCGCTATGTTTGGAGTCGGGATCCTACTGTCCCTACCTCTGGGAGCTTATATAAGCCAGAACTATGGATGGCAGGCAACATATCATACAGCTATACCATTTATATTGTTAGAAGACATGCTCGTGTTTCTCTTTATAAAGGAGAGTAGATATAGAACACAGCAGACGATCGATTGGGTGGGGGCTCTTCTTCTCTCATGCACTCTCATGTCTGGGATCATAAGGATCTCCGAAGGATCTAGAATGGGCTGGGGAAGCTCCCTCGTTATAATCCTCGGGCTATTATCTCTAGCATCCCTAACAGTCCTTGTCCTCTATGAGAGGAGATTAGAGAATCCCCTAATACCGCTCACTCTGATCTCAAATAGAAACATGGCTATAGCGAACTTCGGAATCTTCATGGTAGGGTTCACATTCCAGCTCATGGCACAGGCTAATACCTTTATCTTTGAAATGCCAAGACCTAATGGCTATGGACTCAGTATCCTGGAAACAGGCTTCTGGATGCTTCCAAATGCCGTTGTACAGCTAATTACAGCGCCCATAATTGGGAGGCAGCTAATGAAGATCGGTACTAAGAAACTATCAATAGCAGGTGCCCTGGTAGCTGGCCGGGCATGTTATTACTCTCCAACATAGTCTTTGGGTCTCTCTCAAATAGTCTCGGCAATGATCGTAGTTGGTCTGGGATCCACTATGCTCAACATATCTCTGGTAAACATCGTGATCTTCTCTGTCGAGAGATCGTATCTAGGCACAGCTACAGGGCTAAACTCTGTTTTTAGGAATCTTGGCTCAGCTTGGGGACCTGCAGTAGCCGGGACTATAATGGATCAATTTAAGGACGTACTACTATTATCTACAAATCCCCCAATATCAATACAGGTGCCCTCCCATTTCGCATATCAACTAATATTTTACATCACAGCATCTCTCTTTATAACCCTGGCTCTTGTTTTGGGTATTGCTGAAGAGGTACTTAAAAAGTGATTATCAAGTCCAAGTAGCCGTGTTCAGGGACGACATTCTAGCCGAGGTTATCAGGGTTGAAACCGGGCTTGGAAAGATTGTTATGGCATATTCCGTTAAGAGGGAGAGGATCTCGAGGAGGAGATCTACTAGTGAGAAGGATGTTAAGAAGAAATTGGGGAAGCTCAGAAAAGGCGATAGAAAGCAGGATATACTCTATAAGGCTGCAAGCATCATAGAGGATCTTGCTAGGGAGAACAAAGCTGTAGTTGTTATAGGTGATATCGGTGGTGATGATAAGGAGAGGATAGAAAGGGATAGGGGTAGGAGGCTTAGGCACAGGATTAACCAGTGGAGCGTTGCTAAGCTGATAAAGCTCCCATAGTATATAGGCTTCAGGAACTTATAAACATAATCATAAAAACTAAAACACATGTCTAAACTTAATAAACTAAATAGTATAAAAACATTTCTATTAACACAAAAGGATGCAGCTCTTCCTATGGGGGATTATTGTTTCTATCTCTATGTTCATTGGGTTAGGGGTACGAAAAACACCATAGGATCCAACTAAAACATTGATCCCAAATCTTCAAAAACCCCACCAATACTTATCATAGCACATCTATAATTCTCAAAAGTTTATAAATATATTGACTCTAAAGGGGCGAGCTGGTTCATTATATTTAAAATCTCATGATGTTCATAAATATAGAGGCTCTTGATGAGGAGTCGTTTTCTCAAAGATCTGCTTCTCGCCTTTGCTTTAGCTATTTTCTGGGGTTCGACATATCCTATCGTAAGGATTGCTAGGGATCCAGGCTCTATTCTCCTTGGCAGATATGTAGTGGCATCCGCTATATCTATTGTATATTTATATAATATATTTATGTTCAGAAGATCTATGTCTAACTTTTCTAGGCGCGACCTGTTCCTAAGCCTCTTAGCTGGTTCCTTTAATACTGGTTTCGTAGTTAGTATGTATTATGCCCTGATGTATATACCCTCAGGCCCTGTGTCATCAATAGTATATACCTATCCAATTTTAATTCTCTTAATATCCCACATTGCTGGTTTTCAGAGAGCTGGTAAGGGTGCAGTAATAGGATCTATTGTAGCATTTAGTGGGGTCTTAGCTATATATGCTCCTTCAAATCTCGAGCCGAATGGTGTTCTTCTCTCATTAGCTGCCTCAATATTCTTTGCAGTATCCTCTGTAATCTCTTCTCAAATATCCATGGGTACTTTGCCCTTAACATCGTTTCAAAATATTGTGGGGTTACCAATTATAGTTATAACGTATCTCCATATTGGTGGAGTGCTTAAGCTAGATCTATTTACAACGATAGCTATTATACATCAAGGAGTAGGGGCTGGGTATGTATCATATCTAGCATGGTATGTGCTTATAAAAAGATCTCTTGAGATAGCCTCTTCAATAATATATATAGTGCCTGTAGCTACATATCTAATATCTATACCAATTACAGGCGAGATCCCAGAGTCCATGCAGATAGCTGGGCTCCTCCTGATACTTATCGGAATATATATCGCCAAGAGGGCTTAGCACTAGTTATTCCTTATACCAAGTTAGTATTATTGATGGAGCTGATCTCTCCTCTCTAAGACGGATCATAGATCCTGAAATAGACGATCTTCATTACAACTGAAAGCCTCGCCCCTTCAGGGCGGGGATGGTTTTATTAGCTTCCAGGTATTTGTTTTTGGAGGGGCTCTATGGCCTCTGGCGGTGAGGGGTTGCTAACCCTTTCAATTGGAATGAGGGTTAGTCCCGAGCTGGGGGCTATAGAGTTCCTCAGGAGATACAATGTTGCTCTCAACTGCGCTATAAACATGATCCTGAGCCTTGGTTTGAGAAGCATTGGGAGGGTTTACAACGCTCTATATAGAGAGCTGAGGGAATGGTTTGGGCTCCCATCCAGGGTTGCTATTGACTGCTATAGGGATGCTCTTGCAAATGCAAAGGCTTGGAGGAACAATCCTAGGAAAGGGAGGAGACTAAGGGTTAGGAAGCTATCAATGCTCCTACACCAAGGATCGGGATATAGGGTGAAAGATGGCTACGTAGAGATCATAGGAGGGATAAAGCTTAGGATCATCGGCTGGGATAGGAGATATGATGATTACGAGAATGGGGAGGCTAGGCTAGTCTATCGGGAGGGTAAGATGATGCTGTGGATCTCTAAGAGGGTCCCCAAGCCACAGCCTTACCAGCCTAGAGATGTTGTAGCTGTTGATATTAATGAGAGGAAGATAGTCTATGGAGATGATAAGATAAACAAGGAGAGGGACACCAAGATCGATGAAGCCCATAGGTGGAAGAAGCTTGCCGAGAATCTCCAGAAGAGATATTCCTCTCCTATGCAGTTGCTAGAGAAGATCTCACAGGGCTGATAAACACACTGAGAAGGATCAAGGACAAGGATCACAGGACGAGGCTCACCATAATGGGGTACAGGAGAATAGCGAGATGGATCGATTGGCAGGCTAAGAAACATGGTGCGCCACTTGCCGTAGTAAACCCAAACGGGACATCCTCGGAGTGTCCAAAATGCGATTCAAAGCTGGAAGAGAACGGATATAGAAGATTAAAATGCCCAAGATGCGGATTCGAAGCAGACAGAGACGTCATTGGGAAGCTAAACATTAGGAAGAGAGCTTTGAAGACGCTGGGGATCAAAATAGATTTCAGGGGATCTCTGACCACCCCCACTGCCCCCCAAATGACAGATGTAAACCCGAATAGATGGGGGGAACCGATGATCCGTCCTGAAGGGAACCCTTGTCCTTCAGGGTGGGGAGGAGGTCAGTTTTAAGATACGTAGATGAGTCAGAGACTCTCAGGAGCTGAAAGTGTCCCCTTAAAGGAATAAGGGATAATATCTGTAGTGATCTCGATAGCTGATCTAGGTATAAGCACATGTATTCGTGTTTAACTATTTATGATTAAAAGGGATCTTACTGGGCTCCAACTCTTTGGAATTAAATGGAAGCTAGGCTATAAATCTCTGTTCTGCCCTAAGAGTGTGCGAGGCTTCTTTCTTTTGTGGATTCCCATGCTTCGATTAGTTTTCTTGAGCATGGCACGGCTCGTAAAGATCCTTCTCCACGTTCTATGCATGCAAACGCTATATAGCCTTCAGCAGCGAGGCTATTCATTGTTATATTGAAGATCTCGAATCTATATCTAAGCCCTCTAGTTCTAGCCTCTTCAAGCTCAAGCCTCACAGAGATTTCATCCCCCCATCTAAGAGGGCTTCTAAATCTAGCATATACCTCTATTCTTGGGAGATGTTGATGTATATCATGTAGACCAACAGACCTATATAGATCCTCCTCAGCCCTTTCAACGATCCTCAGAATACTTGAGAAATGCGCTATTCCCGCAGCATCTGTCTCAGACCAGTAAACCCTGTACCTCATCTCAAACGGCATATACAGACCCATCATTAGTTCCTATACTCGTCCTATAACTCCGCATTTCCCCGCTAATAGTGTTTGATGGTGTTTCCGAATACTTGTATCTCCGTTAGCGGGGTTGGGCTTAGGCCCGGGTTCACTGGCTTCGCCAGAACCGCATGAGTGTCCGTCGAGTCAAACGCCACGGGTCCCCATCTGAGGATAAATACTCCAAGCCGATGTTTATAGCCCCCACAACGTCTCTCTCAACAACCCTGCCATCAACATATGCTATCCTCAACACTATCTTTATAACCTTGTATCTCCTGCTAGCCCCCTCACCGCAGTGCGGATCACAAGGGGGCTGTAGCCATCAATCCTCTTCCTAGAAAATGGATCCACGCTTGAAGAGCCCTTCTCAGATACCCTTACAACGTGTATGGGCCTATCCTCGAGTGACCCTTGGCTCCCGAGATCCTTAGGGCTTTGAAGCCCTAGCGATAGAGGCTGAGCTACTGCGGTGAGCGGCCTGGAGAGACCACTGAGAAGTAGATAGTGGGGAGAGACAATGAACCGCTATTCCTGAGAAGCGGTAACAGGAGAGATCCTTTCAAGTAAAATTTAGCTGCCAGCAATGGAGAAAGGATTATCTTCCTCCGCTTACCCTCTCGATGGTTGCTGGCTTTCTCTTGTTTGGTGTTGCTGTGCTTCTTGATCCACAAGGATGTTATTACATCTCTATGGCCATAGAGGGATTTCCACCTCCTCTACAAAGGCCTAAGGATCTCTATGGGCTCACCGGTGGCTGTTGAGTCCAGCGGAAAGGGGCTCCTATATAGACTCAAAGCCCGAAGCCCTTCTAGGCAGAGCCCCATCCAGGGCTTTGGTCTCGGGAGCTCTAAGCATCATAGCATCCCGAGGATATCCATATATCAAGCACATAGGGGTATCGCCTCATCGTCAAATATGATTAAGGATTAGATGCCTATAAGCTTAAGCCTAGATAACAAACTAATATAAAAATATTCCTATTAGCATAAGAAAAATACAACCCAATTATCTAGATCTCTATCTCTTTCTTAGAACAGCTTCTCTCCACAGCTCTGCAAGATCCTTTCTGCCTGATTTTAGGAGAGCTCTTAGCATCCCGATTTCATCTATATTTAGCCAATCTTGGAAGGATCTATAGATCTCCTGTAGATCGTCTATGGAGAGGTTAGGCCTTCTTGCCAGGATCTTGTTCAACTCTGCCGAGGCCCTCATAACAGCATCTCGCTTTGGTTGCACTTCTTTTATAGATTTCTCAATGTCACCCACTTTAAGGGATCTAATAACGATTGAAACTATATTGTTTATCTCTCCAGGCACGCCTAGGAGGGAG
>Ga0326762_1000606_pt1 | contig 15574 bp, 24 predicted proteins | sample NORPS_S_FD_207669 | JGI IMG/M metagenome (GOLD analysis project Ga0326762, IMG submission 207669) | Hot spring sediment microbial communities from Norris Geyser Basin, Yellowstone National Park, WY, United States - NOR.PS_S | ecosystem: Environmental > Aquatic > Thermal springs > Near-boiling...
ACTTTCTCGCCTTCGGACAAGAGCGGGGCAATGATAGTTCCCCGTTCCACTGTAACAACCTCATATCCTTTTCCTTCTACAAATCGCCTTACCTTCAAGGGTAACCGCACCTTTGCTCACCTCCACCCAACAATTATTCGGCGGGCAAAATTAATGGCGGGGACTATAGTGAGGAGAAGGGGTGTCTGTAAAGTATTTTTCGCAAATTTCAGCAATTTCGTCTTCGGTGAGCCCCGCCATCTCAAAGAAAGACCAACGGGCATCGGGCCTGGTTCGGTGGAAGATAACGCCCATTAAAACCGCAGCAAGTTTGACCGCTAACTTCTCATCTTTCGTTTTCGCCTTGTGCTTTGCGACGCCTAAAAGCATGGCAGCATACTCTAAATCCTTTTTCGTCCAGCGAGCCATTTTTATCACCCCGACGCAAATTATAACCCCGCCCGCCATGACAGGAACTGAATGCCGTTTAAAATCAGAGTGGGTGACCGAAAGTGGAAGAAAGGTTAGAACCTATGGGCTACATAGTAATTCGTGGCGTGGCTGAAGGTGCGATAGAGAACCAATTACAGGAAACGGGAGAGCTTATCATAGACCCGACCAAAATTGACGGGGTTTTCCTTTGCGATTTGGACGGGAAAGATTATGAGCCAAAAGAAAGTGAATACAAATTTCCGATTTACGAAAATACACACTTTGATACACTCCCGAAATGCCGAGCGTGCGAGCAATACTTTTTCGTTGTGCCAACAAAAAAGGGGATTGTTTGACTTGTCGACAGGGTGATTGAAAGAATTAAGGAAATTGGCAGCAGGAGACTTGCATCGCTCGCTGAGGTTGAACAGCGGGGCGCTATAAAGTGGGCAATTTTGGCAGAAGCACGACAGCACAAAAATTTTCTTGAAGTCCTTGACGACATAAAAGTCAGTTTGGTAATCCCGTCAGAAAACCTTTGGAAAATAATGCTAATAGTGGCGGGCGAAATATTCGGCGAGGCTGGTCAACAATGGCTAAAGTTTGCAAGAGATATAGGAGATATTGAAGTAATGGAGGCTGAGTCTGGGATTGAGTTGAGGAAAATGGAAATTCTGAGGCAAATACTGTCACTAAAATCCTTGTAGGGTGACCGAAAATGGGCACTTCGATTGAAGACGCTATAGGCTGCTGTCTTTAAATTTTAGCACCGAAACATTGAGTTGGCGCAAGGGGCATTAAGGGCTGTTGAGAGTTTGGCGGCTGACGCTCAAAATTGGCTGAACGCTTTAAATCCTTCCGAGCTGCTGCCTTTAGGCGAGAAACTGGAGCGGATTAAGCAGTTAGCTAAAGAATGGCAGGAAGTATTGAAGGAAATTTCCGAAAATTTAGAGGAACAAAGGGCAGTGTTTAGCAACTTTCTGAAGCAAATTGACAAGATAAGGGAAAAGAAATTGAATGAGGAAGAATACAGAAAAACCTTTGCGCTAAAAGAAATTGTTGCATACTTGGGGATAGGGGGGTTGTGGGTGGATGAAATTAGAGAGGGTTAAAAAGAAAGGGCGCTGACGGCGGCGACCACCAGCGCCCCCAAATTCATAGGGCTAAGAGGGCGATAATTTTCGGAGTTTCGGCTATTTGGCTGACGGGGATTTTGACTTTAGTGTAGCCAATTTCCAACTCCAATCCTTCCTGTAGAGAGAACTTGGTTGAGCCGCCTACTTGCAGGTTACCAATTTCGTGTATCAAGTCAAGGACACAATGTGCGACGATTTTATTGAGCTGCGAATAGAACCCTTTCCATATTTGCTCGTCCAAATTTGTCCTCACAACTCCTGTTGAATTGTAAGTTGATGCCACCCGAACCCAATGACTGTCCCTTGCCACGACTTCTTGGATGATGACATGACGAACCGCAACTCTGCCATCCCTGAAAATTGCAATACTCACCAACCGTTCAAGTCCGCCCATCTGACGGACAACCCGTTCCGAAATTTCATACTTCCATCCCAGCGACTCCAAGACGGAAGCGTATTTCTTTTTGAAGGCTGAAACGACAGCTTCTGACCATGCCCAGCGCATCTTTGCTCACCTCCAACACGGGATTATTCGGCGGGGTTGCAAACCAGAATTTATACGAATAAAATCTATGCCCTGCCTTGCCCATGCGGCAAGGCAGGGCACATAGGCTCAATCTTCAACTACGAGAACTTGCCCTTTCCCGAGACCCAGACCAACTCCAAAGTCTTGGTAGTGCTTGATACACAAATAAGCCCACGGCCCGAAAATTGTCTTACCGTCAACGATAGCTGTCCTGTCGCAAAAATCGCACTTGGGCAGCTCTTAGCGTTAATCTTTTTCGCAACTTGCAGAAGCGCTTTTTCCGTCACCTCTCTCAAGTTTTTTCTCGCCCGACCAACAATTACTCGGCGGGTAAAGGGCAGTCGGCTTTAAATCACTCAGGACAGACGCTCAATCGCAATTCGGTGATAGGTAGTTTTGAATTGTTCGCTCAATTCTGCTAATTCACTCTCCAATTCTGGATGGCGGTTTTTGAGCACTGATACGATTTTGCCATACTGATAAGTTTCCACAGGGCTCAGAGTCAATACATAGCTGCCAACTGTAATCCTGCCGCCTGCAGCTTCCACGATTGCCGCAAGCGACTGGCGCAGCCTCTCTTCTTCCCTCTCCAGCTCCCTGCGAAGATTACGAATTTCCGTAAGGCGCTCAATTGCCTTGATGACATCCATCTCACTCACCTCGCTTTGAATTTTTTCCTGCCACCCAACAATACAGAATTTATACGAATAAAATCTGTGCCCTGCCTCGCCGCAGGCAGGGCGACGCCTTAGCGGATAATTCTTACAGCATCAAGTCTGAATTCTAAGTCAGAAGTGAAGAAAGGCTCAATCTCGTTAAGGTAGCGCTTCTGGTCACGCCATCCAATGATTCCCAATTCCCATAGGTCTTCCAACTTCTTAACCTCTTCTTCCACTTCTTTAACCCACTTGAAGTATTCATACGCCTTTTGTCGCCGCCGTCCCTTCATTTCTCTTTACCCCCCTTCGTAGTTTTTCTGCCCCGACCAACAATTATTCGGCGGAGCGATAGTACCGAAAGCGTCGGGGCAGGCAACTCTCTACAGTTTTTTTGCGTCCCGACCCTTGATTATTCGGCGGAACTCACAAAAAATAGGCAGTCGGCGAGAACCGACTGCCCGACCGAAAATTACAGCCACTCCAGTCTGGCTTCCCCCCCCCCCAGCGATATAGAACACTGCCTTTTCGCCACTTCCTTTAAGGACTGCCTCTATCACGCCCTCAATTTCCGCCGCCCCCACAATCAAAAGGGCAACCCCTTCCCTTTCAACCTGCCCGTTCCCATTGACCCACCACCCACTACCCCCTGGCAAGAGAGTTGCGCCTCCCGCCACGACCGTCGCCACTTCCGCACATATTGCGCCTAAATTGCAAATGCTACCCACTTCATATCCCTCACCCCTTTCGCAATTTTTTCGTCCACTCTCACATTATTCGGCGGGAAAGGCTAAAATCTACACTGGTGAGGCTTTATGACAAAGGCGCTAAGGCGACTTGAAAAAGCAGCCGACCGAATTTTGGGGCGAAAGAAAAAAGGAATTACTAAGTGGGTATCCGAAATTAGGCAGCCCAACAATGAAAATTACGCAATAGCAGTCATTACAGCTTCACCATATAGCCCATTCTTTGAATGGCAAATTATCATACACGACCAAAAAGGCGAATTTTTAGCAGCCAAAGGAACGGAAACAACCTTAGATGCAGCCAAAGAAAAACTGAAAACCAAAGTCGAAAATCTCTATATTTGGGACGAGAAAGGTAGCCCACTAAACTGGAACCCCCCTCCCGAAACAGCCGACAGTATATTCGGCGAAGCCTTCGAAGGCTATAAACGCTGGGAAGTCGGCAACTACCTAATCGTTATGCACCAACTAAGCGGAAACAAAATTGAAATTGAAGTCGTAGACCCAATTAAACGCATAACTTACTACCGCAATGTGGGCAATCTCGGAGAAGAAGAACAACTATTCGGCGAAGCAATAAACTATATCCGAAGACATTTACTTGCCTCCCCGCCCCTTAAACCCAAATTAACTAATCAATAAAAAGCGTTACGCCCGCCCGAACGGGACGGTGACCGTCCGCTCGAGCGGGCGCTTTAGTGCGCTGGGCGCTAACAATCAGTTGAGTTTGCAGGCGCGGTATAGGAAAAGATTGAGTTAGGGACGGGGCGAGGAATTGGGCTACGAGCGACGCTTCGTTAACTTGCTTCGTAGTCCACTGCTTGTGCTACTGCCTCAAAGTGCCGTCTTGGGCGTCATTTTTCATCCCCTCAGCACCCACAATATGTTGTGTCCGCGAAATTAATTATACCCTACCCTGTAATAATGCTTTTCAGCCAAAATCAATATATTGTGGTCGCGCCTATTCGGCAGGGCGAGCGACGGGTAAAAAGAAAAGCCCGCCCCGCACGGGGCGGGCGCTCACCTTAGCCCCAATACTTTCTAAACCCCTCCTCAGCGGCACAATCTTATTGCGGGCTGGGCGTTCCAGTGCGTTCGCGCACTGAAGACAAATCTCCTACGAGCAATGCGTCGCAGTTAATCTTACTCCCCCGCAATTCGGACAACGAGGCAATTTTCCTTCCTCTTCATTCTGTCTCACCTCCACTAACCCTCCTATTCGGCAGCCCAACGAGAATTTATCCGAATAAAATCTGCCCGCTCGAGCGGGCGACGAGGCACGCTACCGCGCCCAACTAAAACCAATCCCTAAACACCTGAGTTAAAATCTTATCTGCAGGCAACATTATATATGTATACATTCAATTCCGCGCTTAACGCGCAGCCAGCCCCACACGCAGCCCCGCCCAGAACCTTTTACCCCGCCCTTTCGCAGCGGGGCGGGCAGATGGTCGCCCGCTGACCGCCCCTGCAATTTTTCTGGGGCGGGGTAAGTGCGCCGTAGGGGCGCTGATTGGTTAAGTAACGAAGTTGATTAAGGTTAGGGCGAGGTCTGGGTGGTATGTTGTGACTACGGGCTCGTATCCTAAGTCCCGCCAGAATTGGATCCAGCCGCCGTCGTTTCCGTCTTCTCCTAAGAGGACGACGGGGATTATGTAGCCGCTTCCGAGGACTGAGGAGGCGATGCGTTTATTTTCTTCTGAGGGGAGGCCGCCCAAGTCGAGAACCAATACTTCTGCCCACCTTGAGAGCCCTTCGACATGGCGGCGCATTCTTTCCACCCATTCTTCTGAGAAGAACGCGCCTGTTTCTTTCAGCTTCCTTTTATATCGTCTTGCCAATTCTTCTGCTTCTTTACCGCGCTCTTCGCCTCTTTCCCAGCTATCGCCGACCCATTGACCTTCCATATCGGGCGAGGCGGGGAGGACGAACCAGTTAATTCGCTTATCTTCTCGTAGGAGGTTGTAGATATCGCTTCTGAGGCGGGACTTGCCAGCCTTTGGCGGTCCCGACAGGATGATAATTTTCTTTTGCCCCGTTTGTTTTCTAAGGAACAGGAGCCGCATTACTTATCACCGCCTAAGGGAACTCGATGGTGACCTTTGGGAGGTCTGGGGTGACGGGGATGATTTTTCCTATGGACACATTGCGGGTGTGGGTTGCTACGACGACTCCGCCGCCCAGTCGTGGGTCGAAGGTAGCGACCCAAGGTCGTGGGTGGAAGTAGTGGATTAAAGCGGAGAATGCCCACACTGGCAGCCTGCCTGAGATAATGATACCTTCTTCACCGCCGGCGGGCAGCTTATTCGCTACGGTCTCGAGAAGCTGAGGGAGTTCGTCGGTTTCTATCAGACCGGTTGTTAGGGTAATTTCCAGGACGATGGGTGGTGACGGGATATCTTGTTTTCTGAGAATAACTCTCATTATTTTCACACCTCCAACCTTAATTTTAAAATTGGGGTCGGAGGTGAGCAAGATGTCGGCTGTTCGAGAGGCAATTGGACTGGCAAAGGCGGGGTTGTCAATGAAGCGGGCGGTAGAGAAAGCGCTTTAATTCCGTTATTGAAGGAGGAGGTGGCGAAGCCAAGGGGTCAAGTAGACCCAGCGTTGTCGGTGGTGATAGGAGCGGTATAAAAATGCTGGGTCACTTCAGCGGAGACGAGAAGGCTCGGACTGAAGGAGAAGCAGAGGGATTTCATGGCTTCTCAGGGACCTTAAGTTTTACCCCGCTTCTTTGGAGTTCTTTCATATAATTTACGACTACCTCTAGTTCCGCAAGGGATTCAAATATCTGCCTAAAGTAGGTTTGTGCTTCTTGGCGCTTCTCTTCTGGCAATTTTTCCATGATCGGTTTATACAAAAACTTGTATATTATCTTGGCTAACGAGTCGTAAACGAACCAGTTCGCCACTCTTTCCACTTTTCCACTTCGCAATGCATCGAAGAGGATTTCGACATCCTTCTCCAGGTAGGCAATTTCCTTGGTCAGTCCGGCAGTGGGGGGAATGATATTTTTCAGGTTTTGAACAGCTTGTTGCAGATTTTGAAGCGCTCGTGGGCCGATTGTATTGACGGTGCGAATCATATCTTGAATATCTCTTCGAATATAACTTCGATAAGTGTCATCCGTTTCCGCAGGGGAAACAGTCTCAATTTTACTTTGAAGCGTTTCGAAGGCCCTCTTCATTTCCTCAAAGAGTTGACGGGGAAACTCGTCAGATACTTCCTCCATCAATGGCTCTATTTCCTTGAGGGTATTACCGATGTCTTCTATAGCTTTGCGGGCGCTCTCCCTATCGTTCTCTCTGAGTTTCATCCCAGCAAATATCGCAGCCGCTTCTATGCCGTAAAAATCAAGGGTTTTGCTTGAATGTGGTATTACTTCGTCAAAATATTGACGCAAGGCCGTAGCGTTTCGGCGAAGAACCCACAATGCATTTTTTACATCGTCCATATCCTGTTGTTTTCGCAACCAAATAACTCGCACATCAAACTCACCCCCACTACCCTATTTTAGCTTTCGCTCATTCATAATGCTGCGCCCCTTCGTAAGAGCGCTATATTAGTTTACACCGCCTCTTATTGCAGGGTAAGGAGCTTCAATCTGGCAAAGTGGTAGTTATGTCGTGACTACTCGAGCCCATCGCAAGATTTGCTCTTTCATGATTTCTTCCACTTGGTTGAGGGCTGCGGGGTCTTTGAGGTTGATTTCTATGGGTTTAGGTTTGGTATAGATTGTTGCGGTTATAAGGTCGGCTTCGTCGAAGGAGATTGGTTCGGTGAGGAAGAAGGAGATGACGGAGTCTTTTACTTGGGCGAGGATATTTCGGGCGTCTGGGTCTCCTCGCTCGGCGAGGCGTATGAGGGCTTGGTAAATTTGCTTTGCTGTGAGGTGGAAGGCGGCGCTGGAGATGAGGGTATCGGGGATTTCTTCCTCGTAGGGGAAGGTTTCGTAAAGTGCCTCTTCTACTTCGCTGATAGCGCATTCGTAGATGTCGTCGACTCGGGTTAGCCGGTCGGGGTTGTCGTAGAGTTCTGAGAGCCAGTCGTAGAACTCGGGGTCTCGCTTGGCGACTTCGACGATATGGGTGGTATTTTGGTTTCCGAGCCAATTCCTGAAGTCGTCTTCGTCGAAGTAGAGTTTGCTAAGGGTTTGTGGGTCGGTAATAGTGATGGTGATCACGACGGGCGGATAAACTTCGGGGTCGAGGAACCCGTGGTATCGCATGAAGGAGGCGAAGGCGATATAGAGGTCGAGGATGTCTTTGGCGCCAAATATTTCCTTCAATTTTTCTATGTTTGGAGTAATTTCGTCGGCGACTTCCTCGATATAGGGAACTTCGTCTTCGGGAAGGTAGTAGCTTAAGTCTTTGGCGGCGTCGCGGGCGTATCGGAATGCCAGCTCGAAATATTCGGTCATGTAGAAGCTTCCGAGGCGCTCATAGGCTCCGCCGTGCCGTCCGACTTCGCTTCCGAGCCGCCCACTTTCAAGTATCAGATAGAGGTTTGGTAGGTTAGTCCCGTGGTGCAGAACTAAACCCTCTTCAATAACGGACGGCTTATACTCCACCAATTTCTTGCGCAGCCATATTACTCGCATTTTCCTCACCCAGTGAAGATTTTAAGTGCTCGTGCTGCTTCGTCAGCTCCGATACTTTTTTCTTTGTCCGCTCAACGATTTCGGCGGGTGCTTTCTCAACGAACTCGGAGTTCGATAGTCTGGCTTGTAGCCTCGCTAATTCCTCTTCGACTTTCTCTAGCTGTTTCCGCCAGCGCTCCTTGAGCCTTTCAATTTCCACTGGGTTATTGAGCGGGATAAATACTTCTGCTGAGCCGACCAGCTCGGAGACTGCGGGCGAGACTTTCTCGCCGAGCGGGATAAACTTTACCCCGCTGATACGCCCAACGTTTTCCAGCCACCAAAAGTTGTCTTCTACGAGTTGACGGGTTTGCTCGTCGCAGGCAAGGACTATCTCGACCTTCGCCGAGCCCCAGCCGAGCTCGTGCTTTAGAGCCCGAACCTTCTCGACCAACTCCATGAGAAACTTCATTTTCTGCTCGGCTTCTTCGTCGAAGAGCCGCTCGTTAGCCTGCGGGTAAGGCGCTTGCATAATCGACTTGGGCTCCATACTTATCGACCCCCTTCCTATCATATTTTATCCGCCGCAGTTAAAATATTGGCGGAAGTGATAGTCTATGGTAGAGACTTTGCTGGTATTAGATTTACGCGGGCGGAGCAAGGAATTCGACCGAGCCCCGTTAATCAGAATTTGCGAGGGGATTAACAATCTCGCCCCGCAGTATGGGCTGCCCCCTATTAGGTTGGTCGCAATCCTGCCGAAGGACGAGCGGGCCGACACATATCCCGTCAAATTTTACCTTGAAGGGGTTGGGAGACCGATTGTGAGGTATTATTCCTCCGATCGGTTTGAGGACGAGGTTGACTTAAGAAACTCAATTTGGGGTGAATACTTAGGGTTCATTAGTGTGTGGGATGTAATGGAGCGCCAAGACATTCTCCGCGGGGTTTACATGGGTGGCGATTGGGTTGTTTTCGTCTATCACACAAAGCTGGACGCGAGGCTATCCGTAAATTTTTTCCCCTACGAGCGTGGCGAGAAATACATAAAGTTAAAGTTAGAAGCGAGGAAGGAGGGGGTTCGGAGCGAGGAAATTTTGGCAAAGGGAGAATGGGAAGAGCTTCTCCCGCAGTTTCTCTATTGGTATTGTTATCTTCAACGGGCGGAGCCGAAGGAAGTTGAGCGGCTCGTCGGGCTGACGCTTCTTTAGCTACCCCCGTGACCACCTTTTCTGGGCGGGGGTATTTTCTGCGGGGGAATAAATTTTTTCTAATATCCGCCAAGTTCTCGGATGGCGTCGGACATCTCTAAGAAAAATTGCCGCGCTTCATCGGTAATATTCCGCGCTGTTGCCATTGCCTGCGCTACTTCGGAGCGTAGTTCGGAGGCTTCTTGAGCTAATTTTTTGACCTCTTCGAAGTCGCCCTCATTAATTGCTCTCGATATTTGTGCAGCGATCTGCTCGATCTTGTTGAGCGCGGCTATTGCATTAGAGTTGCCTTTTAGATATCGCTTGAGTTCGGCGACACGACTTTGAATTGTCCAAACAGCCTCATGCTTCGGAGCGAGGCTCAGATATTCCGAATATGCCCGATACTGTTTCCTTAGCCAAATCACTTTCATTTTGTGCTCACCCGCTTTAATTTTAAAATTCGAGTTGGTGAGTGGTATGTCTCGCTTTCAAGCGATTGTGGATAAATTGGCAGGTATCGAGCAGTTCTTGCTAGGCAAGAAGTTATATCTGGCTGCGGGTATATTTCGCCAGTTGTATGAGGATATGGTGCGGGGGGGGGTTTGCTGATCCGCCCCGTCCTACCCCTGTCGAGGACTGGGACGAGATTTGGAAAACGATTGAAAGCCTTCGCTCCGAAATGTGGGAAGGGCTAAGGAGAACGAGGGGATTGAGCGAGGAGCGCAGAGTGGGGTTATACAATTATTGGCTCAGGCTACTTGCAGCGGCTTATTATCAGTTGAGATTATCCACAGAGGCTGCCCCCGCTCTGGAGAATTACTTAACTTTTCGAGCGCTGACAATGCTTAGGGGTCGCCCCGCCCATACCGAAGAAGTCTTATGGCAGTGGTGGCTCGAGCTGAAGAAATTAGCCGAAATTTTGCTGGATATTAACTCCGAAACGAATTTCCTTTTTGAAAATTATCGCCAAGAAGTGCCGAGGAAGGAAGAGGATTATTGGTCCGAACCTGAGGAATTCTACTCAATGGCAGAGTGGGCATTAGATTGGATTATCGGAAGCGACGCTCCTATCGAGTATGAGCGCTTCGGCACCCTTTCCGTGTATGCGTTCAGAGACCTGCGGGAGTGGGCTCGGTATGGTGGCGACTTTTATAATAGGCTTGCTCAAGAGGTCACTGAAGAAGCGAGAAAGTTGGTGAGGCGTGAGTTGGTAGACGAATTATTGGGGCGGGACTATACGATAGTGAATTTTACCGTTTCGTCTTCACAGTCCCTCACTGAAGATTGGGTAGTTGAGGAAGTAAGTTCTATGGTAGTGCCCCGTCGTAGCGTTGAGGGCGTCGGGCTGAAAGCAGGTATCGCCAAGGTGAATTTCTTCATTGCAGACGAGCGGCGCACTTTTCCTGCCCCCGCCTATGTCTATGTCCTCGAGCCCACCTCGGAAATTGGGCAGCAGATTATCAGCAGGATAGTAGAAAAAGACCCTAGCTGGCATACTGTTGGTAACCGAGCAGTTTATTTTGTTTTTAACGAAGGGGAACTGGGGGCGGCAGCGGCTAAACTCGAGACTACTGCCGACGAAGTTTTCTGGGAAATAGCGAAGGAAAAACTCGTCGACACTGAGAATGAGTGGGTCAGGCTGGAGTTTCTGAGGCAGCTTGAGCGGGCAGGGCTGCTGGAGAATATGGATATGATTTCGGCGGTAATCCGTTGGGTTGAAGGTCTGAAGGACGATCCCAAGACGCAACTTCGGGCTTGGGAGGCGGTAAATAGTTTCTTGCGCGGTTATTATGAGCAGCAAAGGAGGGGGCCAATTCATGGAGACGTCGTTTCGGAAGAAATAAGAGATTGGTTAGAATTTGCGTCTGAAATGCTTTACAAATACGGTCATTTGGATAGCCTTCCTGAAGACGAGCGAGAGCGACGGCGATTTCTAGAAGACGTTAGAAAGTTTATTTCCCGCACGGAGGAAATGCTGTCGTCGCTTCACGGGTCAGGGGGGGTGCTAACCAAGTTGACCCGGTCAGGCACTTATTCTGAGCTTTTCCATTTAATTGGGTTGCGGGAAGGTATCTTGTTGCCTCCTATCGCCCGCCGATATTGGCGATATGAAGGTGATAAGAAATTGCTCCTTAAGTGGCTCATTCTTTCAGAAATTTCTGGAGCGGCTGTTTGATTTTCGTTGTCGGCTCTACGAGCGTAAAGCCGCTCCGCAGCATACCGACGACGACACCGATAACTTTGTTGTCCTTTAAGACGGGGCTGCCGCTGGCGCCGCCCCAAGTGGCAGGTCGCCCTGCTATCATTTCCTCTTCAACAGGCTCAGATATGCCCCACGTGTGCTTGAATTGCGGGTTCGCGACGACCAATACCCAGAAGACAGGCTGAATGAGCGGCTCGTCCGTATCCGTTTTTATAGGCAGCCAAGAAATCACTTTTACTGTTTCGCCCGCGCTGGGCTGCTCAAAGCTGACCTGTAGGAAATCTTTCGAGCGGTAGTTGAAAACTTTCAGGACTGCGATATCCGCATTTTTGGGGGCAATAATTGGCTTGGTGAGGTAGAATTTCTCGCCGATTTTAATGACCACTCTAATCACGCTTTTCTTCTTTACCTCCTGCCATTCGGGCGGCTCGTCCCAGTTGGGGACGGGCAAGAGGTGCCCCGCCGTCAAAACTAAGTCGGGGGCGATAAAAGCGCCCGTGCCTTCGAACCGCTTGCCCTCTACCAACAACCGCTCGTCTGAGGAATAAATGATATCGTGGTAAATAGCCACGAGGAAGCGGGGATTGAACGGCTCGATCGCAAAGCCGAGCCCTACGATAACTGCCAGAAGGAAGGTTAAAGGTCGGCGCATGTTAACCACCAGTGCGAATTTTAAAATTACTGGTTGGTGGTTTGAATGCTCGCGCTCGTCTTCGTCGCTGGATTTGCAATTGGTTTTCTGTTCGCTTGGGCTATCGGGCGGGGGCAAGTCGAAGAGGCTATGAGGGCGACCCTCGCGATCGCCAGTGAGACGGTGTTGCTGCTCGAGCGCTTTTACAAAATTTTGGAACAACTTGTCGAAGAAAAGGTAAACACTACCGAAAAAGAGAGTGAGAGTGGCAATGGACCCGTATGCGAGTAAACGCGTCTTAACTTTTGACCAACTGCTGCTGCGCCTAAGTGCTCTGAAAGAGAAGGTAACGCGGTTGGAGGAAAAAGTTAGGGTATGCCGAGAGACCTCTTTGAAGTCCGCCGCCAAGTCGCAGCAGAAGCGCTGAAGGTAGAGGAGTTACTGGAGAAGTTGAGGCGGGGTCGCTCTTTGGACCCCGACGAGCTTACCCGCGAGCTCGAGTATTTGCGGGAGAAACTGTTCTGGATTAGCGAGGAGGCGGAATTGGTGAAGCGGATGAAGTGGTGGCAGATTGGTTTTCGGCGGTTCGTCCCGCTGTTTCTGACCGCTCTTATTGAGCTTGGCGTGGCGGGCATTCTGTCGTTCTATGACAAAGTTATCGCGGCGTATAGCGCCCTTTATATTTTCTCGCCAATGGTGTCTGCGGTTGCGGGTAACCATGGGCTGCAGGTTGGCGCTCAGGTTATCCGAGCCATGGCGACCAATACTTGGCAGGGTCTCTGGCACGAGCTGAGGCGGGAATGGCTGGCAGTTGTAATGTGCGGTCTCAGCGTGGGGATTTCAATGGGACTTATTGCTTGGCTCACTACGGGCAAATTTCTCATTTTCCCCGTCCTCGTCATTTCCTTCTTGGCGGGAATGTGCACCTCAGCTACAATGGCGACCACAATGCCTTTCCTCTTTCACCGTCTCGGCTTAGACCCAGCTTTCCTTCTCGGCCCGTTCGAGACGTCGCTGCAGGACTTAATTTCCTATGCGACATTTGTAACTTGCCTGCTTATCTTTTCCAAGGTCCTCTAATTTCCACACCACCAAGTTCGGCGAGCTTCCTAGCGAGTTCCATCCCCAACTCAGCGATTTCGAGGACATGTGACCTAATAGCTGTGACTTTCTCCTTGAACCACCCTTCCTCAATGAACACGTCCCGTTCAGCCGGTATGGCGAGAAGCTCAATATTATCCTCGATCTCATTCAAGGTTCTCTTCAACGAAGCCATTTCGGCCTTCAGACTAGACACCAACCCTTCAATCGACTTGGTCTTCTCTTTTTCCCGCTCAACAATGTCCTCGGGGCTGTAAAGCCCTTCCCTTTCATCTTGCTTCTTCAGCTCCTCTTCTTCTTCCTCCTCGTCCTCCTCTTCCTCTTCAACCCTTACAGTTCCTTCCCTCAGTTGCTCTTCAATTGCCGACAGGTTCTCCTTAGCCTCCTTCACCACTTCCAGTAATTGTTTCGCTTCCTCTTCGTCGGAGGCGGGGAATTTCGACGCAAGTTCATTAATTGCCCGCACTAAAGCCTCTAATGCTTCAAAGATACTTTCAGGGATAATAGTTACCTCGCCTTTGCGGAGCAGCTTCTGTTCGCCTCCTAACTGTCGGAATAACGCGTTAAGTTCTTCGACAGACATACCTTCAAGATTTGCTTCAATCTCGTCGAGCCGTCGCCGAATTTCCTCGATAAGCGCCGTCCGAGTTGCTTCCTCAACTCTTTGTTGGACTTCTTCAGGCAATTCGTCCCTTATATCCTGTTTCCTCAAAACGATAACGCGCATTCTGCGACACCTCCGTAGTTTATTTTAAAATCTGAGTGGGTGGTTCTGAAATGAAAAAGACTTTGCTGGAAAAATGTCTTGAGCAGGACAGAGGCGCTTTCGTCAAACTGTGTAGGATTGGAATTGAGCACCCGCACCTTGCGGTAAAGGTTTTAACTTTGCTGGAGAAAATGGCGACAATGCCCGAAGACGCGGTTGACTTGCAGTTCTTCATGGTAAAAATGAAATTGGGTGAGCGGCGCAATGTTCCCGCCCGTTGAAAAGCCTTTAGCTACTGTCGAGCATGTCAGATATTTTCTTCGCTTCGTCGAGCTCGACAGGGCTCTTACTGACGAGGAAATTAGGTGGGTCTTACTGCGCATGACCGCCCATTGGGAGGCAATGATTAGGGTTCCCATGGGTCGGAGGACGAATGTTAAGGGTAGGGTCGACGGCGTTGACGGCTGGGAGCTCAAACTTCCTTACCGCCCCGTAAAAAGTCTGGAAACCGTGGTCGTTTATGTGGGGACGGGCTGGCTTTCTTGGCGGTTCGAGGGCGACCAGATTGTCTTTGTCGATAAAGACCCGACACTCGAGGGAATGTCGCCGACAAGGCAATTGTTCGTTAACCGCCTGACGGGGCGAATGGTTGTCCCTATCGGCTGGATTTTGATTTCGCCCGACGCAACCATGTCGCCCGCGCTCGTCGCAACGACCCCCGTCCACCATTTGACCATTACGAAGCGCTTCTTCAGCGGCCCGCTCAATGTCGCATTCGTCGGGACTTTCGGGTATGACTTAGACGACGAAGAGCCTATATTGCACCCACCAGTGGACGTTCAAGAAGCGGTAGCGCTTCTCGCCGCAATCGATATAGCGACGCTCGCCTCGACGGTCGCTGGCGGGCTCAGCAGCTGGCACTTGGGTCAGCGCACCGAAAACTACGCCGGAGGAGCAAAATATGCTTGGGCTATCGAGCAATGGCGGAAACGTGTAGAAGAAATTGCTAACCGATACTACTCGTGGGTTCAGAAAGTTGATGTCTGATAGCCGCTCCGGGGTAGCTCAACAGGCAGAGCGGCGGGCTGTTAACCCGCGGGTTGCAGGTTCGAGTCCTGCCCCCGGAGCCACGAAGAGAATTTATACGTATAAATTCAGGTCAGAGCCCCAGCCCAGTTTCCCAATTGACAGAGGGAGGTTCGTTTGACCAGGGACCTTGGGGGAAGTATTCTTCATTATCGAAGTAGTCCGCCCCGAAGAAAGTGGGCGGGAAATGGTGAACAGGAGTCATATCTTTCGGCAGCCTTAGCCCAGTTTGGTCTCTGAACCGCTCCCAGATAATTTCCCACTTCCAAAGCTTCTCGTGTTTTTCGAAGAAACGGTGAAGCCTTAAGCCCCACTCTATTGCGTAGTCGAGGTCCTCTAAGACGCGCCGAGCATTCAGCAGCCAATCCCAAGTGTTTTCGCTGAGCAGAATAGCACTGAAAAATTCAGCGTCGGGGTCGCCATAAGCGCGGAAGAGCTGGGCATTTGTTTGGAGCATTATCGCAGCCTTCCGAGAGAGAGCAGCGGAGGTAAATGCCCGTGCCAGGCTATCATGGCGAGATGCCCACATTAAACCTCGGCTTTCAAAATGCATTTTCTTTGACCAGACCGTCGGACTTCCGTCCTTCGTGTAGTCATGGA
>Ga0326762_1000610_pt1 | contig 15474 bp, 15 predicted proteins | sample NORPS_S_FD_207669 | JGI IMG/M metagenome (GOLD analysis project Ga0326762, IMG submission 207669) | Hot spring sediment microbial communities from Norris Geyser Basin, Yellowstone National Park, WY, United States - NOR.PS_S | ecosystem: Environmental > Aquatic > Thermal springs > Near-boiling...
GTGCTGGGTTGAATATAAAGTCCACCAAGCCTGCTGGTGCGCTCAATATCCTTATATTGGGATCTCTTCTAGCTATCTCAGCCTGGGCAGGTCTCAGGCTAAATAGATAAGCATCTATCCTACCGCTTTGCAGAGCTTGAATAGCCTCATCAAGGGATACCCTCTGAATCACTATCGTATCTGTTGCAGGGCCCTTAGCAGCTTGGGCACTTACCTGGATTAGAGCTGAGAGCGCTGATGCCACAGCTAGTATTACTAGAAGGGAGAGTATATATGATATAGTCTTCCTACCAAATCCCATCCAACTCACCATCAGGCTATAATCTCTTTGAGGGGTTATATATTTACTTAAAGAAGGTGGGCGCCACTAAATATATTATACATAAGCCTTGCTTGATCTATGGTAGCTTCCAACATGGATACTTATAACTATAACTATTATGTATATATAGGGATTCATGAGTGTCTAAATACGATGCAATAGTCATAGGGGCAGGACATAATGGATTAGTAGCCGCATGTACCCTCGCTATGAAAGGGTTGAAGGTAGCTGTTTTCGAGAGAAACAACTTTCTAGGCGGGATGGCTTCTACCCCGCAGATATGGCCTGGCTTCAAGGTACCCATAGGTGCTTACGTGATCAGCCTATTTAGGAGGGAGATCGCAGACGAGCTAAGGCTATTTGAAAAGGGCCTGAGGATAATCCCGAAAGACCCTAGCATGACAGCATTTCTTGAAGGCGGGAAGATCCTGAGTATATGGAGCGATGCTGAGAAGACTGCTAAGGAGATTGCTAGGTTCTCTGAGAGAGATTCTAGAAAGTATCTCAGGTGGAGCAGGCTATGGGGCTTTGTGGGCGTCGTGCTTGATGCGATCTATATGAGTAAGCCCATGAACATTGAGGATACTGTTGAGCTTCTCAAGAGGATCATAGGGATAGCGAAGCGTGGTGGTGAGGAGCTCATGAGATATATAGATGAGCTCTCATGGATCATGTTCGCCCCCGCATCCAGAGTGCTTGACGAGTATTTTGAATCCGAGGAGGTCAAGGCGGCTCTTATTGAAGATGCTATAGTAGGCGAGATGATCTCCCCAAGCACCCCGGGATCCTCACTAGTCATGGCACACCACTATATGGGGAATATAACAGGTGTTAGGGGTCAGTGGGGCTATGTTAAGGGCGGGATGGGGGCCCTATCAGAGGTCCTCGCTAGCAGATGTTCCGAGCTAGGGGTAGATATATACCTGGGCACCGAGGTCGAGAGGATCATTGTGAGTAAGGCTGGCTTCGTTAAAGGCGTTGTGGCTGGAGGGAAGAGGTATGATTCGTGGCTTGTACTGAGTAGCGCAGATGTAAGGACAACCATGCTCAAGCTCTTAGATCCTGAGGCGGGCATCGATGAAGATCTTCTCAAGAGGTTGAGGAATCTGAGGAGCCTTGGGGCTTCCTCAAAAATAGTTGTTGCTATGAGGAGTCTCCCAAAGCTTTCTGGGAAATACTCGGGCTATGAAGATCTAGTATATAGATCTTCTGCCATAACTATCCCCTCGCTCGATTATGTTGAGAGAGCATATGCTGACGCCCTTTTAGAGGGCATGAGCAGGTATCCATGGATCTCTGTCAATGTTCAGAGCTATGTTGATAGATCAGTCGCTCCTGAAGGATGGCATGTGGCATCACTCTTCATTCAATATACAAGTAGGAAGTCGCCTGGGGGCTGGGGGGAAGAGGATAGAGAGAAGCTTGCGGATCGTGCGTTCAGTGTGCTAGATAATTACTACGATGGCTTTAGAAGGGCTGCGGAGAAGACCCTGATGATAACTCCGAGAGATCTGGAGGAGATGTTCCAGGTCCCGGGGGGAAATATATTTCATATAAGCATGTCACCTGATCAGCTGTGGAGTAATAGACCTGCGAAAGAACTCTCGGGGTATAGAACGCCTGTGAAAGGCCTATATCTATGCGGCTCGAGCATGCACCCTGGTGGTGGGGTGAGCGGTGTCCCTGGATATCTATGCGCTTTGGAAGCATTGGCAGATGCTGGATTGGCTAGGAGGAGATTTAAGTACTATAGGATGCTAAAGCTTATAAAGAGTTTCCTAACGTTTAGAAGCATAGATTCCCTCTGAATCTAAAATGATCTAGATGTGTAGGTACTCTATATACTCAACTGGCGAGGGCATTGAGGAGACCTTTCTAGCCTCCTCTCTCTTAATCTCGATATATGTTTCGATCAACTCCTTTGGGAAGGCCCTCAGGAGATACTTATGATCACTCTCTAGATTATCTAGAGCCTCTTCAAGACTCCTAGGTAGGCTTTTAATACCAAGCTGTCTCCTCCTCTCAGGGGTCATTCTATAGACGTTCTCATCAACAGGATCTCCAGGATCTATCTTCCTCTCAACGCCATCGATCCCAGCTAGTAATATAGCTGAGACAGCTAAGTAGGGGTTAGATGTTGGATCAGGAGGCCTGTACTCGATCCTAGTCCTATCCCTCGATATAGCTACTGGTATCCTGACAGCCGCGCTCCTATTAGATCTACCCCATGTGAGATAAACAGGCGCCTCATACCCAGGCACAAGCCTTTTATAGCTATTAACAGTAGGCGATACAATTGCGGAGAGACCGGGTCCGTGCTCGAGCAGCCCCCCTATGAAGTATCTACATATCTGGCTAATCCCAGCATATCTCTCGCTATCATCATGAAACAGGTTGACCCCATCTCTCCAGAGGCTGACATGTGTGTGGATACCTGATCCGTTATCGCCCCAGAAGGGCTTTGGCATGAAGAGCGGTTGTAGGCCAAGACTGCTGAGGATCTTTCTAATCCCCAGTTTAATCAGCTGCATGGTATCAGATACATATGTTGGAGAGCCTCCAGAGAAGTTGAGCTCGAACTGGGATGTAGCGACCTCGTGGTGTATAACCTCTGCCTTAATTCCCATAGCCTCTAAACCCCTTATAATCTCTGTTACAGCGTGCTCGAACCTCCCTTCTAGGGGCAGCTGGTAGCTCCTCTTTATGGGGAATAGATGCTCTAGACTTAGCTCGTGTGAGGATATCTCTAGCCTCTGGCTATAGATGCCTCCGTTCCTCTCTATTCTCACATCGATCTTGTCTACTATGAAGAACTCGGGCTCCAGAGACACTAGGGCCTCATACCCCCACCCACCTAGGATCTCCTCTGCCTTCTCAGCAACTAACCTAGGGTCTCGTGAGAACCTCTCTCTCCCTCTGTAGACCTTGGATAGGACTACATACCTACCAGCCTCCCAAGGAGCCCTGGTTAGCGTGCTCTCTATAGGATATAGAAATAGATCGCTGTCCTCGATCCCTGTAAAGCCGTACACAGAGCTCCCATCGGTCTTACCGATCGCTTCAGAGATCTTGGAGAGTCTCTCTTCATCAAATCTATAGCTAACAGATCTTAGCACGCCCAGAAGGTCTGTGAACATTATGTCAAGCCAGATCTTTCCTCCCAAACTAATCACTTGATAGTCTCTACCTCATATAAATACTTAAACATTAGCCATAGATACACCTATAATTGTACAAAAAGGGTCATAGCATCATGCATCATATATGTAAAGTTAACATTTATAATGGCGAGTAATATATAAAATTGGTGTAGTTATTGAGGGTAGGACTAGACGAGCTAGACATCAGGATCCTTGAGAGGCTGCTGAAAGACTCGAGGAAAAGCCTTAGAAGCATAGCCAAAGAGCTTGGAACGCCTACCTCAACAGTTCATGAGAGGGTTAAGAGGCTTGTCAAGATAGGTATTATAAAGAGGTTTACAGCAGAGCTAGATACAAAGATCCTTGGTATGGATGTGACAGCCCTTATATTGATCTCTGTCGAGGGCGCCTATATAACCGAGGTTGAGAGAGCACTCTCATCGTATGAACAGGTGGTCGCTGTATACGATATAACAGGCGAGTTCGATGTGGCAGTAATAGCTAAGTTCAGAAGTATAGATGAGCTAAACAACTTCATCAAGAACGTGCTCAAAATACCCCATGTAAAGAGAACCGTCACCAGCGTAGTCTTTAACGTCGTAAAGGAGAAGCTATGCATAGACAGCCCAAGACCAGCTATAGCTTTAAAAGGATAACACAAGACTTATTCCCTTAGAAACCGCTCTAAGATATGTCCTATCCGCTTGCCGCTTGTCCCCCGATGATCATTGATTATCACTGATATTCATTTGTTTTGGATTGCCTTGCTTCTTGATCCACAGGGTTTTTAGCCCTGTGGCATTGGGGGACTTCCACCTCCCCCACAGGGTTTTGGATACCCCTGTGGTTTCATTGGTGGCTGTGGAGCCAAGCGGAATGGTGCTCCCATCTAGGATTAGAACCCCGAAGCCCTCTATGAGGGCCTAGCTCAAAAGGGCTTTGGCCTTGGGAGCTCTAAACATCATCGCTTCCCGAGGTCTCTGCACATCCAGATATAGCAGAGATCATTGCCTTATCATCAAAATAGCCAGGGATTAAGTGCTTATAAGCTTAAGCCAAGATGACAAACAAATATAAAAATCCTAGTAACATAGTAACATAAACAAGGATGCAGACCACGCTCCAGCCTTACCAGCTTATCAGTTATTTACTTATTATAGAACTAATTTTAGGAGATTTTTGTGATAAGATGCTTAGAGATCTTCGAGACCAAGTTGGTGAGCGCCTGGGAGGCTCTCTCGTGTATAGAGGATGGCCAGGTAATAGCTATATCGGGTTTCAACATGGCCACGACCCCCGAACATCTAATTCTAGAGCTCTTCAACTTATATAAGAAGACAGGTCATCCAAAGAGCTTATTCATAATCTCAGACGCGCTTCCAGCAGTTCCTGGAAGGGCCTTGGATAAAGTTGCTGAGGAGCTATATAGAGAAGGTGATAGGGATTTTATAAGGGGGGTTTTAATGCCCTATCTAGGCTTCTCCCCATGGCTTCAGAGGATGATCATGGAGGATATGATCGAGGCGTATTCATGGCCCCTGGGGATAACCGCCTATTGGTTTAGAGAGATAGCCTCCGGAAGACCGGGCCTTATAACGAGAATAGGCTTGGATACTTTCCTAGATCCGAGGCAGGATGGCGGGGCTATGAATAATGCTGCGAGGAGAGCTATGACATGTAGGGTAGAACTAATAAAGATTGGGGACGACGAGTATCTTTTCTATAGAGCACCAAAGCCGAGAGTGGCCCTTATAAGGGGAACTACAGCCGACTCGATGGGAAACCTGAGCCTTGAGGATGAGGGGATAAGGGGAACTGTACTTAATATAGCCCAAGCATCCAAAGCAAGACCGGATCCCGGGGTTGTTATAGCCCAGGTCAGGTGGGTAACCGAGAAGGGCACCTTAAAACCTAGGGAGGTCGAGGTCCCGGGTCCCTTAATAGACTATATTGTTAAGGCTCCGAGGGAAAGGCACTGGCAATCAGGATCTTTTGAATACGATCCAAGAGCATGCCAGAGAGTGATCCCACCCATGAAGCCGGAGATCCTAGAGGATCTACCGATGCAGGAGTGGGAGGACTACGAATATGTAATAGCTAGAAGAGCTCTTATGGAGCTCATAAGGATCGTCGAGTCTAAGAGAGCACCAGCCCTTGTAAACATAGGAGTCGGGATCCCGGCCCTCATAACAAGGATAGCGGTTGAGGAGGGGATTTCCAGCTATATAATACCTGTGGTCGAGTCAGGCCCCTGGGGAGGTCTTGCCCTTCCAGGGCAGGACTTCGGGATAGCTTTTAGCCCATTCGCTCTGACCTCAATACCAGACACTTTCTCAATATTCGAGGGAGGGGTTATAGATGTAGCTGTGCTGGGATTCCTTCAGATCGATTCGGAAGGAAACGTGAATCCATCGGCTCTCCCAGACAGGATCCCGGGGCCAGGGGGGTTTCCAGTGATAGCTGGCGGAGCGCCCAAAAACATATTTGCAGGCTCTTTCACAGCAGGATCAAGGGATATAAGGGTTAGTGAAAAGGGTCTGGAAATTAGGAAAGATGGGGATATAAACAAATTCGTAGTGAGGGTCTACAAGGTGTTCTTCAGCGGAAAAACCGCTCTGAAATATGGTAAAGAGGTTACCTATATAACGGAGAGAGCCGTATTCAGGTTAACAGAAAAAGGTCTGGAAATTGTTGAGATAGCACCGGGCGTGGATCTAGAGAAACATATACTGAGTAGAATGGAGTTCAAACCTCTGATCTCTAGAAAATTGGAAACAATGGATCATAGGCTCTTTAGGGTGGGGAAGACAGGGTTTGCAGAGGAGATTAGAAAGATCATGAGAGCATGACTATTGCGTGTGCTAGGCTCTTTTAACATATTTATACCTCTCGTAGATCATCTCAACGCCTCTTTCCGATTCCCTGAAATAGACTGGTATTCTCCTACCTAGATCTGGGATGAAGAATTCATGCTCTCTCTCCCCTATAGAGGCTGGGATCAGAGGTAGTTCGAAACCCGTGTATCTCCCTTTTGAGGTCATGGTTAGAATGGATCCCTTTCTCTCTATTCTCACCCTCGTGGTGGATCTATATGTTTCGTAGTATCCCGTTAGCCTATCCAACACCCTGTCCACTCTTATAAACTCTAGATCTTTTTCTGGGTCTCGGTTTAGCATTAGCGCAAGAGCGTACATACCTATATTAGCTGGTAAATAACCCGAGGAGTTTTCGAGAACAACTACCCCTAATCCTTCTCCAGGTATGTAGCCCATATATGCTGTGTGGACTAAGAGAGATCCTCCATGCCCTACCAGCTTTCTCCCAAGGAAATTGGGTATTATTCTTAGCCCCAGCCCGTAGCCCTCGCCCTCGAAATGTGTGTAGGGATATGTGATCCTTATTCTCTCCATCTCCTCAATACTCCTTCTACTCACTATCTCCGCATCTCCAAGCCTTCCTCTATTGATTAGCATTGATATGTATTTAGCCATGTCAAGGCAATTACTTAGAAGACCTCCGTCAGCGGTTACACCAAATGGAAACGATGTCCTAACGATCTTTCCATCTCTGTCTATAGCATAGGGGGCTGCGAAGTCAGGGTCTTTCTCAACCTCCTCTTTTACGAAGTAGCTTCTTCTCATACCAAGAGGCTCTAGGATCTTTTTCCTCACAAATTCTATATATCTCATTCCCGAGATCTTCTCTATTATCATTCCAAGCAATACATAGCCCTCGTTTAGATAGAAATATTTTTCTCCAGGCCTAGCCTCTGCCCAGGCCTCTGACTCTGATAGAAATGCCAGCATATCTTCATAGCTTGATATAGGCATCCACGTGCTCTCCTCCTCACCTACAATGCTTCTAATGTACGCCTCTGCATATGCTAACGCCGGTATACCGCTGGTATGGCTCATCAGATGCCAGATCCTGATCCTCTCTCCCCTGGGCCTGATCTTCATGGGTATATAGCTATCAACATAATCATCAATGCTTACCCTACCCTCCTCAGAGAGGATCATTATCGAGAGGCTTGTGAACGATTTAGTTATAGATCCTATTCCATATACAGTAGTTGGAAGCGCAGGGAGGTTCCTCTCAATATCCCTGAAACCGAAGCCCCTTGAATATATGATCTGGCCTTCCCTTATAACGGCCATGCTTATACCGGGCACCCTGTGCTTACTCATCTTCTCGAGAACAAAGCCCTCAATCTTCTTCGAAACCTCCTCCATTGTGTATCCTCTACATGTTAGTTTAGCTATAGAAACCTTAATAACTTCACAAGCGATCTTTTCCAACGTCTCTAGCGAAAATCAATATAGCCTCTAATATCTCCAATAGTATTGGGGGTCTATAGCAGCTGTGGATCGCATTATCAGAGAAGCTATATACCAATACCTATCGAGCAGAAAGCCCGAGGACCTCGAGAAGCTATATATACTCACAGAAACGCATGGCAAGGACTTCTCCCCAGTAGAGTTAGCACTGGAATACATATCCTGGGGAGGGGATCCAGAGAAGATATCCTCTCTTCTATCATGGAGAGATTTTGAGGAATTTGTCTCAAGATCTATGGAGCAGGTTGGGATGGAAACCCTTAGAGGGATCAGAGCACCACCTCCCAGAGGCTTCGAGATTGATGTCCTAGGAGTCGTACCTATATCGGGCTTCGCTGTAGCTGTAGACTGTAAGCACTGGTCCAAGGTGAGGGGTATATCGAGAGCTGCGAGGGATATGGAGGATAGGGTTTCGAGAGCCCTTTCTAGATGCCATATTCTGGTGTCTAGATTACCGTCGTTTAGAAGAGCCTCGCATCTCTATCCCCTAATCGTAACTCTGAGAGATCCCCAGATAAGGCTTGTGGGAAAAACTCTTATAGTACCGATATATAGATTTAGGGATCTTCTTCTAAGGCTCAGAGAATATGCAGAAGAGCTTGGTGTAAAGCCCTATGATAATCCATGCCACCAGCTCTCAACTCTATTGTAGATCATACTCTTCCAGGCATTACAACCGAAAAGCCTTGTCCTTTAGGGCGGGGGTTTTAAGGCTTTCATGCCCTATAATATGAGGCCTGGGCTTTGGTGAACAAAAGTGTTGGTAGAATGTCCAGCGGAGGAAATCCCGAGGCGTGTCCGCCAAAGACCCCGACCCCCGAGAACCTTCAGAAAGCTGATAGAAAAGAGGAAAAAGAGCAATAAGAGGGCAGTGAGGCCATTCCCAAACAGGTTTGAGGAAGAGGCAATATTTGATATTGTCTAGCATGTCAAGGCTATGAAACGGGCTCAACTATGAGAAGAGGCAGACATTCTCCAAGGATGAACTGACAGTGGAGAAGAGAGTGAAATTTACAAAGAATACTACTATTAGGACGAGCTATACAAAGCCAAACTATAGGGACAAGAAGGAGAGGATCATAGATCCAAAGAGAATTAAACATAGAGATCCCATAGGGGATAAGGAAGCATTCATGACACGAGGCTTAACATCCTATTTGCGGTAGTAACCTCAGAGGGATCAGCTTACTCGTTAAGAGCGGATCTACCAGGTCTGGGTACTACTGGTGGAAAAAGAGACGGTTACATACTAGTCTATTAGAAATGTGTTTGGGAGGCTTAGCATATTAACATGGATCTACTCTCACGAGAAATATTTAGAGGCTATATATAGGAAGAGGGATGAGAGGTTCGGGCACCTATATATAACATCGATCATGTTTCTAGCTGATGAGCTCTATGATAGAGATGTTAGGAAGCTATACATAGGCTATCCGATCATGCTTAGCCAAGAAAATAGTAATGAGTATAATAATACTGACTAATTGACTAATATATGGTGGTTTAGGAAGATAGTTCTGCGGATCGTTGATATATCCATGGAATGCGACATTGATGTCAATATAGTTCCTGAGGAATATACTAGCCAGGTATGCTCAATATGCAGGACAAGGCATAAAAACGGGAGAATATATAGAGGGCTATGCGAATGTAAAAAGAATGGGAAGAAGATCAAAGGAAATATAAATGCTGCGCTGAACATAGCGAGAAGACTAGGACATAGGATAAGGATATCGAGGAAGATAGAGAGCTACTTGGTAACGTATAGAGGTGTTTAGCCATTAATCTCTCACCAGGGGCTAACACCCGGGACCAGGCAATAGAAACCCAGCCTTCAGGGCAATGAGAAGGTCATCATTCTTATTATTCTCAGTAGGTAGAATTTATAGGGCGTGTTTTGAATATTTCGGAGATCTTTTTGAAAAGGGAGATCAGAGATCTATTGGAAATGTATATGGATGTGTGGTCTCTTAGGCATGCACTGAATCTCATGAACTGGGATCTAGAGACTTATATGCCTGTAGAGGGGGTTTTTGAGAGATCTATTGCCATGTCAAGGATAAACCTAATGGTCCAGAGGCTATTAACTAGAAAAGAGTTTCTTGAGAAACTCGAGATAGCTGAGGAGATAGATGATCTTAATATCTATGAGAGAGGGGTTATTAGGGTTCTCAAGAGGGATGTTAATTATTACACTAAGATCCCGCCCTCTATAATTGGGGAGCTTAATAAGATTACATCAGAAGCTAGCGTCGTATGGAGGAATGCAAAGGTGAAGGAGGATTTCGATATGTTCAAGCCATATCTTGAGAGGATATTCACCCTCGAGAGAGAGATTGTTGAGTATCTAGGTTATAGCGAACATCCATATGATGCCCTTCTAGATCTCTATGAAGAGGGTCTCACCACGAGGGAGTTTGGCAACATAGCCTCAAGCATGATCCCGTCTCTGAGAAAGCTTCTAGATAGGGTTTTGAGCGATGGTTACTTCCCGAGTAGCCATAGGTATGAGGAGGAGCCATACGATCCAGAGGTTATGAAGAGAATTAATAACAAGATCCTCGAGATCCTGGGATACGATCCCGCAAGGCTCAGACTAGATGTCTCGACGCATCCATTCACATCATCCATAGGGATAGGGGATGTGAGGATAACAACTAGATATGAGGGGAAGGACTTCAGGAGAACTATGCTCTCTGTGATCCACGAATATGGCCATGCTCTATACGAGCTCCAGATCGATGAGAGACTCAGAGCAACGCCCCTCTCCACAGGTGCCTCTATGGGGATCCACGAGTCTCAATCAAGGTTCTGGGAGCTGATGATAGGGAAGAGCAGGGCTTTTGTGGAGCTTCTCTATAGGGAGGTTTTAAAGGGTTATATATGGTCATCCGATACGGAGGATCTATATAAATACTTCAATATCGTTAAGCCAAGCCTTATAAGAGTCGATGCCGATGAGATCACATATAACCTTCATATAGCCCTGAGATTCGAGATAGAGAAACTAGCAATCGGTGGGGAGATAAAGGCCAGCGATATACCGGAGCTGTGGAGTGAATTGTCGGAAAGATACATAGGTATAAAGCCTAAGAAACATTCTGAAGGCGTGCTACAGGATATCCACTGGAGCAGCGGAGCCATTGGATATTTCCCCACATACACAATAGGAACCATAGTGGCTGCCCAGATCAGAGATGCCATTGAAAAAGATCTAGGTGATCTAAGTAGCCATATATCAAGAAAGAATCTAAACATAGTGAAACAGTGGCTAAAAGAGAAGATCCATAGATGGGGAGCTACGTATCCACCTAAACAGCTAGTGAAAATGGCTATAGGAAAAGATATAGATCCTACCAGCTATATCTTATACCTAGAAAAGAAATATCTTACCTCCTCCCCACCCTAAAGGGGCAGGGTTTGCTCTCTATGTAATATCACGGATCGAGATAGAAACACACTATATAACCACAATAACCATACATAGAAGCAATACAAAAGAACTGCCAGAGGAAATGAGAAAAATCCTCGAAACTATAGTGAATAACCAGGAATAACACCAGCCCAGCTAGCAAAAACAACAAGCAAGAGCAAAAAACAATAGCAAACCGCATAACAGAACTCAAAAAACCAAACCTAGTAATTACAAGGGGAAAACAAACAACATATACCTAACTCAAAACAAAAACAAGATCATCCTGGAATCAAACGGGAAAGAGTTGAGAAAAAGATCCGAGGAGATCAAAAAGATCATATGATCAAAGATCAAAATAGATCCAGTGGAAAAAGATCCCGAGAGATCATCCAAAAAGATCCTGGGATAGACCAGATCAAAAAACTTTGAGGTATATAAGCATAACGCCCATCAACCACAAGGATCAATACTAAGATCAACACTTAAATACCAGAAACCATAACAATATTAAAGGTTCTAATAAAAAATACAAAAACCCCAAATGATCTACTATAGAACTGAAAGTTAACTCAGAGAGCTTCACATAGCAGTATACAATTATCCTTGGTGTAGTGGGCCCGGGGGGATTTGAACCCCCGACCCCCCGGTTATCAGCCGGGTGCTCCACCAGGCTGAGCTACGGGCCCTATTCCAATATCCTCTAGCTCTGGGGGCTTATATTCAATCGATCAAGCTCCATGAATATTATGAAAGAATAGAGATATAGATCTTAGATCTTATCTCGAGCTTAGAGCTATTCTCTCTATCTCATCCTTTCTCCCTATTGCGTGACTCTTAGGATCGTTTGACGCAGCCGCTATTATCTCCTCTGCTAGGCACTCTTCTATAGGTCTTATGCTTTTGAATGCACATAGCCTCGCACCTTCTATCATATGTCTTAGCGCGAGATCAATCCTCCTGCTGGGAGATATGTCTACCGCAACGTGATATATTATTCCGCCATACATTATTCTCGTAGTCTCTTCCCTAGGAGCAGCATTCTCTATAGCCCTTACCAGAACCTGTATCGGGTTCTCCCTAGTCCTCAGCGCTATTATTTCGAATGCATTCTTAACTATATTATAGGCTAGAGCCTTCTTCCCTGTATTCCTGCCTCTCCTCATAAGGTTATTAATCAGCCTCTCAACTATGGGCACCCTAGATTTTCCAAACCTCCTATGCTCGTGCCTACCACCGGTATGGGGGAGGAATATCGGCTTTAAAGATATATATTTCTTCAAACTTGGATCCCTAACATCGACTCCGATAAAGCTCCACTTACCAAAGAGCTTTATATCGGCCACCGAGACAACACTCCTAGAAAGATCGAGAGGCTCGCTTGACATCTCCACCACTACTTGCTAAATATTAATTAGTAGGGGATAATATATGCAATATAGAGCAAGCATCCCTATATAAATAGGCTAAAGCTTCGAGGATGTGGCGTATCCCTATATTACTAAATTATATTTATCATAATTGGCTTATAGAGCCTATGGCTCCTCAGATCTTAATATTACTAATTATAACTTCCAGAATATAGCTGATCCCAGCCCTTTTTAGAAGGCTGTTACAGGGTAAACGAAAATTTAAATACTTTTGGTGTAGCATGAAGAGGGAATGCTGGGCTTAAGCCTATAAGCATCTAATCCTTAATCATATTAGATGATGAGGCGATACCCCTATGTGCTTTGCATATAGATATCCTCGGAGAGCGATGATACTTGAGCCCTCCTCAGATGGGAGCCCATGGCGTTAAAGGGTGATCTACTATAGAATTGAAAGGATGCTCTCGAAAAGCTACGATTATCATGGTTCTTGGGGCCTAAATAAGATGATCTATTATAGAGTTGAAAAGAGTTATAATGGGTACAGTAATGTGCAGAAATAGTTTGGACCTTCGTAGAGCGTGACTTTGATCCTTCTCCCCTTCTCCTTAACCCTACTATATATCTTTTCGGCGATCATGAGAGCTATATTCTCTATGGTAGGGTTCCCCTTTTCACATCTTATGATCTTATTGAAGAGCTTGTATATTTCGCTCTTGATCTCCATATCCTTTGGAATTATTAAAGCTCTATTAAGCTCATCTACAACCTCTCTAGCTATTCTCTCCAACTCTCTTAGATCTAAAATATATCCCTTTTCCCCTATATCCCCGCTAACTTCCACAGATAATCTATATGTATGTCCGTGGGGTACAAGATCCATGCTGAGGAATCCTTCTGTTATATGCATAGCCTCAAAAACCATATCCCTAACACCTATATAGATCTCATATCCCATATCCCTCCCACATATGGTTCCTTGAGGGAAGTATTAAATTAAGGTTATAATAATCCTTTCAATGGGGCTAAGTTTCCCAGTTTTCGGTGCCCAAGTATCTACCACCTTCTTTAATGTTAGCAAGAGGCAAGCCTCGTCCTTTAGGGCAGGGATTTTCGAGGCTCTTACAGTATTATTGTTGAATCTAAGTACCCTTATAATCCTAACCACCTCCCTCAAAGCATCTAGAGGTGATAGACCTTCCAAGAGCTTCTCCTCTAAGAGATGGGCTATAAGCTCTGTATCAGTATCGCTCCTCAACAAATGTCCTCTAGAGACTAGATACTCTTTAAGCTCCTGATAGTTCTGGAGAGTACCATTATGCACAATAGAAATACAACCGCCACAATCTATGTGAGGATGCGCATTTCTGTCACTGGGCTCTCCATGTGTAGCCCACCTAGTATGGGCAATACCAACAAGCCCGTCAAAGGAGTCGAAGCCCAAGAACTCCTCAACATCTGCTAACTTACCTCTCTTCTTTCTAATATAGATCCTGCCCTCCTGATCCACAACCATAAAGCCCACAGAATCGTACCCTCTATACTCAAGCTTATATAGAGACTTTTTGAGGAAGGAGCCTAGAGACTCTCCAACAACCCCCTACTCCGCTGACACACACCAACAATGCCACACAACGTAACACCTAATATTTATGACACATAAACAATAAGCAATTGGGCGTTATAAACGTTAGCTATTTTATGCTGCAAACATTCTATAGCGCGCTTGAAATAGCTTGAACAACGATCCAGGATCCCGCATATACAAAACAGATCCTGAGGATCGTTTATTTATAAATGAGGATCTTTAGCTGTGAAGATCTTTAGTGCCGCAGCCGAGATTTGAACCCATGTCAAGGGTTGAGAGACTCGATGCCTAACGTATCCATAGTCTACATTTGATCTTCTATTTAGTACATTATACTTTAAAAGATATACAGTTCCTAATAGCCCTTATCTTTCTCTCCATAGGGAGTATATACTCCTCATGATCTTAAGCATGTTGGGGACATCGTCTGGAACCGGGTTCACAGGGGCTATGATACTCATATCCCAACCTATGATGCTGTTCCCTATATTCCCCATATAGAGTAGGATAGCTAGGTATAGGCCAAACATTACAATTGAGAAGACCCGCCCTTTAAAGCGAGAAGAATGTCAGAAATACATTTAAAGTAAAGCGCCTGTATCTGTGCTATGACCCCTCCCCGCCTTGAGGGGCGGGGTTTCGAATCTCTGGGTCTCGGGTGTTAGCCCTCTGGAGAGGGTTTAATGGTCTTACTCCATTATGTGTTATCGAGTAGCTCTCTATCTTCCTCGAAATCTCTATTCTATAGCCTAGTCTCCTTGCTATGTTTAGTGCTGCATTAATATCTGCGTTGATCTTCTTCCCAGTCTTCCTGCATATATACAGCCCTCTATATATCCTCCCATTCTTATGTTTGTTTCCGCATATCGAGCATTCCCTGCTTGTGTAGTATTCTGGTACGAGCTCAACCTCTATGCCATACTCTCTGAACACATCTACAATCCAAAGAACTATTTTCCTGTACCACCATATGTTAGTGTTATACTCGTTGCCATTATCCTGTGATAGCATGATCGGGTATCCTATATATAGCTTCCTAACACCTCTTCTATGTAGCTCATCTGCTAGGAATCTTATAGCTGTTATGTATAGGTGTCTTAGCCTCTCATCCCTCTTATACATTGCTTTAAGGTACCTCTCATGGTATTCTTTCCATGTTGGGATCCCAGCGTTCTTCAGCATATATCTAACAGCCTGATATGTAGCGATTTCTCTTTTCCACCAGTAGTATTCAGACTTGATCTTTCCGCCTTTGATAAGCATTGCTGATCCGTCCGAAATTGTAACAGCAAACAAGTTGTTAAG
>Ga0326762_1000622_pt1 | contig 15242 bp, 15 predicted proteins | sample NORPS_S_FD_207669 | JGI IMG/M metagenome (GOLD analysis project Ga0326762, IMG submission 207669) | Hot spring sediment microbial communities from Norris Geyser Basin, Yellowstone National Park, WY, United States - NOR.PS_S | ecosystem: Environmental > Aquatic > Thermal springs > Near-boiling...
CGCGGCGTAGAGGGCCATGTCCAACAGGCCGAGCGTCAGCATAAGCGGGAGCACGGACTCGACAGGAGCCAGCACCTCTTCGGCCTCCTCAGCTCTGCCTTCGCGCCGGAGCTCCGCCGCCTTCTCCACACGCCCCTTCACCTCCTCTCTCCACTTGTAGAGGACCTCCCAGCCCTTCTCCGTCAGGGCGTACGCCTCCTTCTTGAAGAGGAGGCCCTTCTCCCTACGCTCCACCAGCCCCTGCCCCATCAAAGCGCTGATGACGGCCTCCACGTCGTGCGGCTCCATGTCCACAAGCTCGGCGATCTCCTTGACGGTCTTTGCCCCGGTGGAGAGCGACTCCAACACGGCGTAGTACTCCGGCCTAAACTCCATGGCCGTCCGAACAAATCAATTTAAAAGGTTGAACCACCTCAATTCGGTGATGTGAAGCGGCTGCAGGCGGAGCCGTGGCGAAGATGGGAAGAGCTGATAACTTTTTAAAAAAGCAACTCAAGTCCACACATGCGGCTTTTCCTCGTCGCCCTCATGCTTATACTCGCAGGGTTCCTCCTTGTGTTAATGGCGCCGCTACTGGCGCTGGCGTCAAACGCTAAAGTTGCGGCCACCGGCGGCGCGGTGGGTTGCGTCGTCATCTTCTTCGTGCCTATATGTTTCGGTGCTGGGAGCCCCGGCCTCTTAACCTGGGGTCTTCTGGCCGCTGCCGTCCTCCTGGCGGTCTCTGCGTTTTTTCTGTGGCTTATCTCGCGAGAGCTAGGTAGAGGAGAAGAACAAGGGCGGTGAGCACAATTGCCAGAGCTAACGTGACGGTGGCGACGCGCTGGCTACTGCCGAAGACGATGGGCACTGGTCCGATTATGACGACACCGCCTGCCTCGGCCTTCCCCTCTCTGCCGGCTCTTATAAGCGAGAGTAGGAGCAGGAATATGCCGATCATTATCAGGAAAATGCCGATAATCACCAGCTCCACCACGCCATCCCCCCACTTTGCCGTTTAAAAACTTACTGCGTCGACCTGCAACCGTCTATCTGCGTGGCGATCTTAACGCCTAGGGGCACTAGGTAGCGGGCGTATCTCTTCGTCTCAAACTCGCCCCGCGCCAAGGCAACCACCTGCGCGCCTTGGTACCTCTGGAGCATCTTGACGCCCACTGCCTCTATTACGGGGGCATAGACAGTTCCGCCGTCTTTATATACGCCGAATTCTCTGTCTAACGTCCCGCAACGCACCCTCCCCCTCTCCAGCTCAATTATGACGTTTCTCAAAGCCTCCCTAACCGCCGGGTTGACTCTCCTCCCGTCGAAGATCCCCGGCATAGGCACCACGTCTCCCAGCAACTCCTCCGGCGGCACCACGGGCAGGTCTCTAAACACGGCGTACCTCAATGCGGCGTAGCCCCTGGGGTTCCAGAAGAGGTTCCTAACATAGCTCATGAGCAACTTGTCTCTCTCCTCGTTGGGCTTCTCAGGGACGGAGTCAGCCACCGCCCTAAGCGGCGCCTCTAACCACCTGGGCGCGCAGACCGCCTCCCGCCCAGACACCGTGTCGTATCTCCGGTAGAGGTAGGGGACCAGGTGTCTCTCCTCAATCGACATGAGGCTTAGATACGCGCGGAACTCCTCTGCGTCCAGGCAACGGGAGTAGGGGCCGTGGTCCTCCAGCTCCCAGTAAAGATACTTGGCAAAGTAGACCACAGCCTCCCAAGCCTCCGGCGGGGAAGAAACAGTGGAGACGCTTATCCAGCGGTAGAGGTTCTTCTGGAAGTCGCCGTCGTTGAGCAAGGCCGCGAAGACCTCCTGCAGAACCTCCCTCTCGAGGGCCCTCACGGCCGTATCTACATAACGCCCCAGCTCCTCCGGGAGACCCATCTGCTCCGCCGCCTCAGCCGCCGAACCCCCCTCGAAGGAGACCAACACCAAGTGGGCAAGCTCAGGAAAGTGACGTAGCAGGTTTCTAACTCCAACTACCTTAAGATTCGGCGGGAGCATTCGCGACTCCCCCAATCAACTTCTTGACCTCTGGACACTCCTCTGGGAAGGAATGGCCGCATGCGCCGTAGTTGGGGCATCTCACGGCGAGTATATCAACGGCTCTGCCCCTCATCCTAAGCAACACAGAGATTCTATTGTACCGGGCCAGGAAGCCTTCGAGAATTTTTACATGTGCCTCATAGGACTCCTTAAGGACTTCTTCAGATACGCCGAGGACGTGATGTAGCGACCTGTAGCCGCCCCTTATAAACTCGTTTATGTACATGGCGGCGCCGGTGGGCTTGCAGATGTACGCCGCAGTCACGTCGAAGCCCAGCTTCTTCAGGGCGGAGCCCAGCACCACTAGGTACGCCAGTAGCGCCTCATCTCTCACCTCGATGCTCCACATCTTTTTTAACGACCACAAAGCGTAGACGTCGCCGCTGACGTAGTACAGAGCCAGCGCGGCCTTCGCCGTCGCCACGTAACCCCTGCCATCTAGGAATAGAAATCTGCGTCGCGCTAAAGACTTGACCGTTTTATACGCCGATGAAAGTTGAAACCCTGTGTGTTTATAAAGTTCGTACGGAGTGGCTGAGGCGGGGTATATATTGATGTAAAAGTTCAGAGCTTGAACCCCGCCGGAGCTCAGAGGAGGAAGTAGGGAGGCCCACGTCGACTTGAATAAAAAGTAAAGCGTGGGGACATCTATCATACATATGCCATGGCATAAATTTAAGTTTTTTCTTACACCGAAGCGGTGGAATAAGATATAGATAGATGTGACGGGGCTCCTCCGTGGAGGATAGCTGGCCTATGTTTCTCTTTTTGGGGAGACTCCTCCTGAGGGAGCTGGAGCCCGAGGACATGCCGAAGGTGCTTGAGGTGGTGCGCGCCCTGCCGGAGAGGTTTAGGGCGCCTATGGAGGAGGACTTGCTCGGCGAGGAGTCGTATCTCAGATTGCGGGTCGACTTCACCAAGACACTTTTGATGTACGTCCACCCCTACGAGTCGGTGTTTAGAGACCCCTCTGGACTTCTCTGCACCGACGTGTCGCGGGAGGTGGTGGAGTTCTACCGGAGGGCTGGCTACGAGCCGGATCTCCGGGAGGCTAGAGTCAGATGTGGAGACCACCTAGCCCTAGAGATGCTTTTCGTGGGGGAGCTTCTGAAGGCGGGGCAACGCGACGAGGCTAAGAGGTTTCTAGAAGAGCACCTCTTGCAGTGGGGGCCTCTCGCCGCCGTCGCCATAAGAGAAACCGCGGCCACCGGCTTCTACAGAGCCCTCGGCGACTTGACCCTGCACTTCCTCTTGAGTTACTATGAGGATATCAGCTGACTTTTCTAAATGCGTCAGGTCCTACTGGAGGGGGTCTAGATGCGACAAATGCATAACGGCCTGTCCCGCGGGGGCGTTGTACATAGCCGACGGGGGGGTGGAGGCTGAACCCGCTCTCTGCGCAGGCTGTGGGCAATGCGCCGCGACCTGCCCCACCGGCGTCTTTAAGCTGGAGGGCCTCGGCCCCAGGCTGAGTTGCCGTGAGGGGGGCCCCTGCATCAACGCCTTGAAGCTTACAGACTACGTAGACCTCGTGGAGAAGTACGGCGAGGTGGAGGTCGACGCTAGATGCGACGAGTGTAGCCTAAGGGGCCGGGGGCTGGAGGTGCTAGATGAGGCCGTGAAGCTTGGGCTGAAGGTGAAGGTGGTGAGGGGGAGGGGAGGCGATGTGGGTCGGCGGATGTTGTTGAGAGCCGGCGTGCGGCAGGCGTTACGGGGCGAGCCGCCCCTACAAGTGGCGAGGGGAGTGCCGAGGAGGGTGCAGTACGACAAGTCGAAGTACGTGGAACGAGGCGCCGCGCGGCCCGTGGGGCCTCGCATAGATGTGGAGCGTTGCGTGGGGTGCGGCGTGTGCGCCGGCGTCTGTCCAAGCGGTGCCGTCGAATTCGACGAAGAGGCCTTCGTCTTTTCGCTAGACCCAGCGAAGTGTATGGAGTGCGGCCTCTGCGTAGAGGCTTGCGACAGGGGCGCCGTGTCGCTTGTGGACTGGGGAGAGCTCTACGTAGACCACGTGTTTCTAAAGACGGAGAGGTGTCCCAACTGCAGTGCCGTCTACCCCAAAAACAGAGGCGAGTGTCCGGTCTGCGGCTTCGCAGTTAGGCTGATTAAGGAGGTGTATGGCTTGTAGCGGCTACTTCCCCCGGCCCGTGGATAGACAGGTGCTGGAGCTTCTGGAGGCTAGGCGGCCCGGGGCCTTGGTGGGGGTGCGTAGGTCGGGCGTCTCCACCACAGCCAGACGTCTGGCGAACATCGCCGGAGTGCCTCACAAAAACGGCGTGAAATGCGGCGAATACGCCGTCGTCGAGGTCGCTGTGGAGGAGGTAAAAGACGCCGTTAGATGCGGCCTATTCGCGGCGGCCACCGGCACGTTAGAGGAGGTTTTGAAAGCCGCCGACGGCGGCGTGATCCTCATGCCGCCTATGTCTACGTCTGAGCTTGTGGAGTTCCTCGCGTCCAGCGGCATGTCTATAGACCTAGAGGCCGCCGACCTCCTTCTCTACAAAACTGGCGGCTACCCAGAAGACGTCTGCAAGGCGCTGGAGGCCATGAACTACCCGGCGCGTGTGACTAGGCAGATGGTGGAGGAGCTCGACGCAAGGCCTGTGTGGTTTATAGAGGCGGCGAGCCGGCTGGGCCGCGGATTCCTCGTGGCGTCTATACTGGCAGCCGCCAGCGAGGAGGAGCTTAAAGCCCTCGGCGGCGAGGCGGGCTTCTGGATGAGGCGGGAGGGGAGGCTCTACGTGCTCAAGGCGCCGTGGCTTCAGTTCTACGCTGTACAGTACGATCCAGAGCTCGCCAAGTCTGTGCTAGAGGAGGCGTTGAAGATTGTTGAGGATAGGCTACGGGCGGCGTACTACATGGCTCTTCTGTGGCGGCTAGGCGTGAGAAGCCACGTGGAGAGGAGCATGGAGTACGTGGACGTGCTGGACGCGGCGCCGCCTCAGCTGGCGCTCGACCTCTCGCTATACTTCCTAGAGACCGCGCCGCTGATGGGACGGCGGGACGTCGAAGCCAAGGCGCTGAACACGTTGGCGGACTTGATGCCGATCCTCACATACAGCGTCCGCGACGTGGAGTATCTAGCCCGCCGCGCAGCCGCGCTTGTGCCGCAGAGAGAGGCCTACCTGGCCTTGTACAAAATAGGCATGCACCTCCTCACCGCCGGCAAGTTCTCAGAGGCGGAGGTGGTGCTCTCGACGCTGGAGGACCTCCTCTTCAAGACTCAGCGAGAGGAGGAGTGGCTGATGGCCAAGAGGGTGTTGAACCTCCTCCAGGCATATAAAGAGGGTCTGCTGGGGCGGTGGAAAGAAACTAAACGTCTCCTGGAGGAGGAGTACGTCGCTCTCAAGTTTACAGATCTGTTAGGAGACCGCGTGAGGCGGAACTTGGGCTGGGCCTACGTGATGCTGGGCGACTTTAGACAGGCCAAGCTATACCTAAAGGGCGACAGAAGCTACTACGGGCTCGCCCTCATGCTCCTCACCACCAAGAAGCTGAGCAGGCTGAGGAGCTTAGCCAAGGCGGCTAAGGAGCCCGTAATCGCGGCGTTGGCCGGCGCGGCGTTGGGCCTCGACGTGCGGGCCGAGGTGGAGGAGCTCGACATAAGGCCGGAGCTTAAAGAGGCACTGAAGGCCCTGGCAGACCCCGACCCCGCGGCCGCCCTCCGCCGCCTCGCCGCTGTGCTGAGCCGGGCAGACCCCGGCGACAGGTCGGCTCTGTATCTATATGCCGTGGAGGCCTATCTCCAGAAGGCGGCCGGCCGCGCCGACGAGGAGGAGGTGAAGAAGTTTTTCGAAAGGCTGAGGGGCCTCGTGGCGGAGGACACGCCGGGCGCCGCCAAGTTTCTAAAGCCCTCCAGAAGGGCCTTGGCCAAGGCCGCTGTATTCTTTCTCTAAAGCTTCTCCTTGTAGCTGAGGAAGCGCATATACGCTCTCTCCACGTCGTCGATCCTCCTCAACAGCTCCCGGCCCCTATTCAGGCTCCACTCCAGGAGTCTACCAGAGCGGGGATACTGCCTCGTCAACGCCGACAGCTCCTCCAGACGGCTTTTCACCAGCTGTCTAAGCTCCGCAAGCAGTTGCGGCAACTTCTCGGCGTCGAAGGCCGTCTTCATCACCTCTTCGAAAAACCACTGCCGGTCGTTGCGGGGCATGGCGGCGATGCCCAGCTTCTCAGCGATTCTGTACATATCCACCACAGAGATGTAGACTCCGCATTTAGCCGGAGACGCCATAGTCTTCGCCAGCTGTCTAATCGCAGTCACGACCCCATAGCCGCTGGCGAACAACGCCAACTCCTCCCTGCTGTACTTAATATCCATTATTCTAGTCTCTCTTCATATATTTAACAGTTTCTTCTACCGCATAAGTATAATAACACTTTTAACAACCTCTGTATAGAGGGGCATGCCTAAACTCGCGATGGCCACGATTGAGGACTTATGTATGCTTTGTTGGGCTTGCGTCGCCGCCTGTAAGCAGGAGTTCGACGTGCCGCTGGGCAAGTGGAGGCTGTTCATCGTAGAGTACTACACTGGCGAGTACCCCAACGTGGCTGGCTACATACTCCACCTCCCCCAGTGCAACCACTGCGAAAACGCCCCCTGCGTCAACTCCTGCCCCACAGGTGCTCTGAGGCATAACCCCGAGACCGGCATCGTCCAGCTGGACAAGGACCTCTGCATAGGGTGCAGAGCCTGCACAAGGGCGTGTCCCTACAACGCTGTATATATGGATCCCAGAACAAACAAGGCCGATAAGTGCACCTTCTGCGAACACCTAGTATACTCCGGCCTACTGCCCGCCTGCGTGGCGGCGTGTCCCACCGGCGCCAGAATCTTCGGCGACTTGGAAGACCCCAACTCCCTCATCGGCAAGATGTACAGAGAAGGCAAGATAAAGCCGGTGGGCAAGGTGGCCGAGGTGGTCAAGCCTAGACTCTTCTTCGCGCCGTTTGGCTCCATGAGGCCGATCAACACCGACGCAGGGGCTTTCAAAAAGGTGGTGACTGGCGAAGCCTCCAACGCGGCCTTGGTCGACGCCAAGGTCGACCTCTCCACCTGGAACCCCAACGCAGACCCCGCCTTGCAACCCGGCGCCCAGTCCACTTGGTCGCCGGAGCCAAACGCCCTTGGCCTCTGGAAGGAGTTTACGCCGACTCACCCGCCCGACACGGCGGAGCTCTCCAACGTGGTTAGAGACACGAGGCAGGCGCTGGTCTACGCCGCCATCGCGTTGCTGGTAATAGCGGGCGCAGGCGCCGTGTGGACAGGTCTAATAAAGCCTGCGCATTAGGCCATGACGGCGAGACCTCTCTACAAGGTCGAGGGCGGCCGCGGATACATTCTGCGGTTCAAGCCGATTACGCAGCTGGGACACTTGTTCTTGTTAATAGGTATGACTCTCTGCTTCATCACGGGGCTCGCCATGTTCTTTAAATTCGGGGAGAGGAACATCTTCGATTCGCTGGGCCTCGCCCTGGGCCTCCCGGCGCCCCACACCTCACAACAGCTTATAAGCTGGCTTCACGACTGGATAGGGCCGATCCTCATGCTCATCGCTGTGATAATTGTGCTAATCGCCGCAGATAAGAAGAGCGGTCTAAGATATATTACCAACGTCGGCGAGGCATATCGTGTACTTGTGGAGATAACTAAATACAGGTTTGGAAAGCGTAAGGACTATCCGCCGACGCCGTTTTACCACCCCATGCAGGTGCTCTGGGTATGGAGCGTCATAGTGGGGCTGTTGTTGCTCGGAGTTTCAGGCCTATTCCTAGTGCTGGAGAAGTGGTTCTACATGCATATCCTGCCGCCGTGGTGGCGCGTCTTCATGTCGCTGTTGCACATAATAGGCGCCTTTATATTCTTCGCAGCTCTACCTATACACTTCCTCATTGCTCTGCTCCCCACCAACTGGCCTATGCTTAAGTCACAACTACTCCTCCGGGGCTACGTCGAGAAGGAGTGGTGGATGGCACACCACAAGGCCTATGCAGAGGAAGTGTTGAAGAAATCCGGCGGGGGGCTATGACGGCCGAGGTCAAGATGCTTAGGCGGGACTTCCTCCGCGCCGCCGCCGCCGCGGCGTTGGTGGGCATTTCGGCCAACGTCTTTGTAAGGGCGCAACTGTATCCCGAGGTGGAAAAGCAAGAGAACTGGTGGTCAGGACAGACCGGCCGCGTCTTCAGCTACTCAACGCTGTACCGCGTCCCGCCTCCCGGCAAGCCGAGAGAGACCGGCGGCGCTCTGGAGCTCAGCACGCCGGACGGCCTCAAAACTATTACGCTTAAGTGGTGGGAGAACTGGATAGACTGGCGGGAGTACGACGCCAGTGCCTGGCCCAAGCCGAGGGATAGGCGCTATTTCATAGCCACAGGCGGCGTCTGCGGCGGATGCGAGGTCTCATGCCACTTCGTCGTGTGGATAGACAAAGAGACAAAGCTGGTAAGAAAGATTCTCGTCAATCCTTTTACTAAGAACAATTGGTCTCTCTGCGTCCGCGGCCAGTCGGCGGGCGCGGCGGCTGCGCACCCCGACAGAGTAGTGTACATCTTGAGCAAGATAGACCCCAAGACCGGCAAGAGAGTGGGGGTTAGGGGCGACGACAACTTCGTCCGCATTACCTACGACGAATCGCTGGAGATAGTCGCGACGTACTACGCCAAGGCCTTCTATGAGTACTTCGTAGAGGGCAACCCGCTGGGCTCCATGCGGTTGCACTGGCAGGAGGGGAGGCCTCTGCAGACCGGCTTCTTCACTCACCACCCATGGACTAAGAACTGGGAGCAACAACACGCATTCGCAAGCCACACAAACCTCTGCTCCTCCGGCGCCCGTCTGGGCAATAACCTGTGGATATCGGCGGACCGCAACTCGCCGGACTACTACAACGCCAAGGTCGTGGTTCAACACGGCATGGGCCACCTAGGCGACGCGGCCCACTTCCTCATGTCTCACGGGCCTAGGTTGACCGTGGCGCGGTTTAAAGGTGCGAAGGTGATTTCGGTTAGGGAGAAGTACTTCCACACCGAGTTGCTTGCCGACTACTGGGTAACGCCGTGGCCCGGCACTGAGGCGTGGCTGTGGATGGCGGTGGCTAATGTCCTCATTAACGAGCTGAACGCGGTGGATTGGGAGTTCATTAGGAAGTGGTGGAATTGGGACTGGTTCCTTAGGGACAGGAAGCTTCTGCAACACCTCTACAACATGGGCTACATAAAGACCCTGCCGCCCGACGACATCTACGGCGTGACGGATGACGGCGTGATCTACATAAAGGACTACGAAAGGGCGTGGAGCTACTTCCAGCAGTTCCTCAAGGAGTACTTTGCCAACTTCACCCCCGAATATGCGGCGTGGGTGACTAGGCTGAATGCCAAGACGCCGCCGCCCGACCCGCTGACGCCTGAGGAAATACGGAACGCCGCCACGCTCATCAGAGCAATAGCCAGAGAAGTTGCAATGGCGGGAAAAGCCCTCTCTGTAAACCAGTGGAGAGGTCCAGGCCAGACATTCGGCGGGTGGATGCTCGCCAGAGCCTTCTTCTTGCTCATAGCGCTTACCGGCGCCGTGGGCACCGTGGGCGGCACCGGCGCCGCTCCGTGGCACAACACCGACTTCTTCTATTACTGGTGGAGGGGAACTTTGGCGGCGCAGGTCTTGAACCGTAGCTTGGAGGGGCCTGCAATATGGAACATCAACATGATCGCGCCGGAGGAGTCCGCCTTCGGCGCCTACGACCCCACCAACACGATTCCGTTTAGGATGTACGACAAGGAGTGGCAGAACTACTGGCGGAGGCTCGGCTTCGCCGTGCCCGATAGGGTATATGTATGGGTGTCGCGCGTCGTGAACCCTCTAGCTGCTTACCAGGCCGGCGCCCAGTGGGTGAGGTTCTTCTCCAACCCAGACTTAATAGAGTTAAAGGTCCACATGACTCCGTTCTGGAACGAGACCTGCTACTTCTCCGACCTCTGCATCTCCGAGGGCTTCTGGCACGAGCGCCACGACCCGCAACCAGCGGCGCCTGGTATCTACGCCCCGGATAGATGGTTCAGCGTCAGATGGCCGGCCTACGTGATATATCTAATGAGAGAGGGCTGGAGGCCGAGGGACATCTACAGAGCCACATTGGAGGCTCACCAGTACATCGGCCTCGGCGATGTCATCTCGCCGGAGGAGTGGTACATGGAAATGGTCTGGAGAGCCATTGCCAAGACAGTGTTGATGGCCAAGGAAAAGGGGAGACCTCTGGACGATCTGCTAAAGGACAAGGAGATTGATTATCTAGGCGCCAAGGTGAAGATCCCCAGCCTCGCCGACCGCCTCGCCTTCCTTATCGATGTAAATAGGGGCAAGAGGTACGCGGCGCAGTTGGGCATACCGCCTGAGGAGCTACCCGCCCGCCTCATCAGAGATCTCTACGAGGGCAGGATTACCTATGAACAATTTATAAACGACGTTAGGCGCCAGCTGTTGCCGACGCTGTGGGACATGTACAACTGGGCCGTCTACGCGTTCTCGCCGCCGGCCACGAAGTTCGCCAAAGACCAAGGTCTTGAGCCGGTGGAGGCCCTCGAGTTGTACCAGTTCCTGCTCCACGACACCAACGTCTACGCCGACAAGACATACCTCAGGAAGGTGCCGCGCGACCAAGTGGCGCGGATCGACCCCATAACTAAGCTCGCCTACGACGCCAAGGGTAGCATCGTTGGCATTGAGGTAGACGGCGAGGTGTACGTGGGCTTCAACGTGTTGGGCACCGTGACGCACACACTCAAGCTGGAGTGGTACAACCCGGCGATGGCTGAGCAGGAGTTAAGGGAGGTCAGTATACCCATCATCCCGCTGGAGAGCGACTTAAAACGCGCCATGGAGGGCGATATGGCCACAATACAGAAGCTCATTAACGCCAAGTTGCACTACGTAATACCCATACAAGACTTCTGGGCGAGGATACCCGGCCTCACCACCGGCATCGACGTGAAGAAGGGCGAATTTGTCTTCGTCGCCAACTCCCGCTTCTTGTACCATGGCGAAAATAGCCGTGTCCAGCAGATGTGGTACTCCTTTGAGCTGTGGCCCTCGCTGTACCTCTGGATGAATCCGATAGATGCGCAACTGCTGGGTCTAAAGACCGGTGACACTGTGAGGGTGAGATTCTTGATACAGGCGCTTAACGACCTCGAGGTCAGTAGCTTCGTGACTAAAGTATGGGTCACGCCGAGGATTAGGGAGGGCGTCGTGGTTCTCCTACACGGCGCCTACCGCTGGAGGCCGGCGTGGTGGGATTTCAAGAAGGTGCTGGAGACCGCCGGCACCTACCCCACCACCGTGGTGTTCCAGACGGTGGATATCAAAGTAGATGGGGCGTCGCTTGTTGATAAGATAAGGGCGGGCGACTTCAACTGGAAGAAGTTGACGTGGGTTAAGACGGCGGATCCAGCACCTGTGTCGGAGGAGGACTTGGCAAAGATTGCAATCACTAAGCTATATAGGCAACGTGGTATGCCGTTCTGGGACCTGGCCAAGTTCGTGTGGTGGAAGGAGACTGGCACCACCTACGACTTCGTCATTCCGCAGACCAACGACCCCATTGCGTGGACCAACATGTGGCACTTTAAGGTGAGGATTGAGAAGGCTGATCCGAGGGAGTACGGCAACATGGAGTACGACTTCGAGGCTGGCAAGCAGGCCTTTGACTTCTTCTACAAGCTGTTGACCCACGGAAGCGGCGGCGAACTGGCCAAGTCTATATACGAGTTCTGGCGCCAGAGGTGGGGCGGCCTAGACCTCAAGTTCCCGCGTATATTGGGCATAATAAGAGGCGACGTTCTGTGCCCCAACAAGAAGCCGGACTCGCCTGGATGCGCCCGTCCCGACTTCATAGGCATGAGGCGTACCTTCTTGTGGGGCTTGGGCATAGGGCCGAAGCCTGCTAAGTCTGCCTACTACTGGCCGCCGAAGGTGCCAGATCTGAGGGAACTTCCGTGATATATATCTACTCCGTCCCTAAAACCCACCCTTTTTTGGTTAACCTCTTCAGAAAGGGGGTCACAGTTTACCTCCCCCTCCCCTCTTGCGAACTTCTCCTCCTCCACGCCTACGGCCACCTCTCCAAGGCCCAGCTCCTCGCCAAGCTGGGGCTCAGCGAGGGCTTCTACGCCAGGTCGTCGCGGTTAATAGCTATGCTTCCCTCCCTGGCGAAGCTGTACCAAGTCAAATGTTTTCTAAGTCTAGAAACTGCGCAGGCTAGAGACAGGGCGTATTACGAGGCGGCCAAGGCCGCGTATCTCCTCATCTTCTCCAGGGCCTCCCCTCAGCCCCCCAGCTTCCCCGTACCTGAGCCCCCCGAAGGAGGGCCCTTTGACGTCGTCGTGGTGGATAACTACGTGGACTACTTCGCGTGGAGGAAGAGGGGGGACTGGGCGTACTTGGCAACGCCGCGTCTCGGCCCCGTTGAAAAATTTTTAATATACGGCGTGTTAGATATCGATGAATATCTCAAAACTTCAATTAAAGCAAGGCGGCATGAAGAGGCGTTTTTTAACTAGGAGAGTTGCTGTAATAGATCCACAGACATGTAGAAAATGCAAAATATGTAGCAGGGCGTGTCCCATTTCGGCGTTGGATCCTCCACGTGTCGACCACAAAAAGTGCGTTGGTTGCGGTCTCTGTACGTCTGCTTGCCCATTTGGGGCTATTCGTGTCGTAGAAAAAATAAGCATAGGCGCCGTAGCGGCAGTCATCCTAATGTTGATTATTGCCGCGGCGGCCATATACTACGCCGTTTCTGCCTCTCCCTTCTACCAGCAACAAGTCGCCCCCATAAACTTTACCACAGCTGGCATGACCTACACATATATCCCCAAAGGCGCCGAAATACCAACCGGCGAGGCGGCTGCAGGCGCAGGTTCTGGCTTCGGGTAACTGAGAAGGTTCTTTCTGTACCTCAGGATATACGGCGGCAGTGTTCCCAGGGATTTAAAAATCGATGCGATACGCCAGGTAGTTAGGGAGCCTAGGGAGGAGTACAAGCGGTGTGTAGGGTGGGAGGAGACCGCAAGTATGTTACCTTCTCCTCGCCTATAAGCTTATCGACATATTCAGCTATCTTTGGCCGCTAAACTTTACTGCGTCGCATGCCAAGAGGTTTAACGATATCGTCGCTGGCTAAGCTGTCTTTTGGAGTCTCTCTACGGTCTCTTTGATGTATTGCGCGAGGGCTTTCACGTCTTCTGCCACAGATTCAAGCCTGGCGTATCGGCTTAAGACGCCGGATTTGTCAAGCCCGTTGTGTTGAAACTCGTGGAGGTTTAGGGCGACGTTGGCGTAGTGGAGCAGCTCCCGCCCCGCAAACTGCGAGAGGTCCCGCGCCACCTCCAGCATGAAGCCCGTCGGCATGACGGCAATTACCCAGTCCACAGCCTCAACCGCCTTGCCGCTCCTCAGCCGCCTCCTGCCGGGGTACCTCTGGGCCAGGGCATCTCTGTATTTCATAGCCAGCGCCGCCAGCAACGCCTTGAAGGCTTGAAACGCCTTGCCCACCGCGTTTCTGTACAAGCCGGCCTCCAAGAACCTAAGGGCTAGGTCGGCCTCATACGCCGCCTCCATCAAACGCCCCTCAAGATACTTCTTAGAGTCACGCCAAGGCTTTTCAAGCTCGAGCACAATACAAGAATAAACCAAATATAATAAATATCAACACAGTTAGCCCATGAAGCACATCAGCCTTGCACCCGACGACGATTTGTACTAAAGTCTGGAGCTCACAACTGCTACGCTCGGCGAGACGAATAGGTCGCGCTTTGTGGCGTCTCTAATGGCGGAAAAGTCGCCAGCTTGTAGAAACCCCAGTGGCCTAGGTGATAGTGCTCGTGTACGTCCACGAAGTTGATAACTAAGGCGCCCACAGAAGTTCAACATGATTACAGAGACATAGTCAGACGCTGCCCACGTCCACTTAGATGGGCGCAACTACCTAGAGGTGATACGAGCCGTGAGGATCGGCGCTTCAGCGGGGGCTGAGGTAAGGCAGGTCGTTGTGCTTGCGTCCTCGGCGTCTCAGCTAGATGCTGAGATGTTGAAGGAGGCGTTCGATATGTTGAAACATGAGCCGCGTCTAGCCAAAGCGACGTTGGAGGTCAAGGTGCGGAGCCCCAAGGCGCAGATCGTGCGGCTACGAGTTCAGGGAGGAGGTGGATCTCCAGATCAAGGCTCTTATGCAGAGCTACGGCGAGGAGTACCCGCTACACCTCACCCCCCGGGCTTACGCCCCTATTTATAAGATGTCCCCGTTGCGGCTCCCACTGCATCGGGCTGTGCTCAACATAAGGATGAAGTGGAGACCACATGAGCCCCCTCCATGAGCGGGCTAGGGAGAACTTGCAGGGCTACCGCATCTTGGTAGCCATGGCGGGTAATGGAGGAGTTGGCAACAACGTGATGGTTGCGCTTCTCGCAATCGCCAGGGAGGCGCCGCTGATAGATCTCGACCTCTTCGGCGTAGCTGAGAGACTCCACGGAAAGGAAGGCATTGAGCTCATCGAGGTGTTGGGGTAAGGATCTTCGGCGTGGGGACATCGTGGGGCCGCTATGTGGTCTCGCCCGGCGCATATCAAGGCTACGTGGTGGAGGCGTTGCTCACCTTCACGAGGCTCGGAGACGCCAGAGAGGTCGTGGTCAACTGTCGCCCGGCACGGGGGCTTCTGTCTCTGCACATAGCGCCGGACTTTACGCCTATCCTACTAACCATACCCTCCGCCGCCTTCTACAAATGTGAAACAACTGGACTACCTGCTAGAACTTGGGCCAGTCTCAGTTGAGATGAACATAACGTGAGATGCAACTGGACGTTGTGTATCCCTTCGGGGGGCTGGCTGAGGCGTATAAAACTCCCTTAACTAATAGATCTGCAACTGGAGGAACATGTTTGCAAGATAGCTACATGTGTATGAAATTATTCGAAGTTACTTAAAGATACACAAAATATAAAATATATATTATTCTAGATGTAGAAAAAATGCACTATAAATATTTAAATATAGCTAGGAATATTAATGTGCCTTTTGAAAAGGTTGTGCTAGTGAAAATCGGCCTACCTCCCCCGGTTCTATTCGAGGTGATATATCGACTTGGGAGACTTGGCAAGGTTGTCTTTATAGATCGGCCAGAGCCCTTCGCCCCAGCCCCGCCCCTCTCTGATGTGGAGAGG
>Ga0326762_1000635_pt1 | contig 15039 bp, 19 predicted proteins | sample NORPS_S_FD_207669 | JGI IMG/M metagenome (GOLD analysis project Ga0326762, IMG submission 207669) | Hot spring sediment microbial communities from Norris Geyser Basin, Yellowstone National Park, WY, United States - NOR.PS_S | ecosystem: Environmental > Aquatic > Thermal springs > Near-boiling...
GACTATCACACAGCAAAACTCTACTTCTACGTACCACCACCAATCTAAACATAGGAGGGGCTCCAGACAACGTTAACCCCCCAGTTTACACGCTAATCACACATTAAACATTTATAAGGCTCCAGGCTCACATACTATCATAGGTCCCTCACCCGTGTGAGGCTCCCGTGGAGGGGTTGCGATGATCACGGTGGGTCCCCCTAGTTACCCAGTACTCCTCTTAAATCCTCTTCACGTACACCCCATCTCTCAGCAATCTCATGTGGGTTTATGTAACATAGTGGATCGCCACCCCAGGGGTTTCCTGTGAGTGCTAGAGCTCTACCCCTGCTACCTCCTCCGCATACCATCTTGAATGGGCATTTGGAGCATTTAGAGCCTTCAAGGTGCTTGTAGGCTTCCATGTATGGTTTGAGCTTCTCGTTCTCAAAGCTGATTATCTCCTTTAACCTCCTCTCCCTAACATTGCCTACGTTAACCCAGTCTATGAACTGGCATGGTTTGACGGATCCATCCGGGTATATCGATATGGTCTTCCTACCGCAATCCCCTTGGGCTGTTATCATCTTGATGTACTCTAGGAATTCATCCCTACTGGATGCAAGCTTATCAGCCACATGTACTCCTACGAAGTTACCTCTAACAACTAGTATCTCTGGATCCCCGTTGAGCTCCTCAGATAGCCTCACCATGGAGTCTACGAACTCTACCAGCTGCTCCCTGGTTGGTAGGAGGTCGGGGTTACCTCTAGCTCTCCCAGTCATGTCTATGAGGTAGAATGCTATCCTCTTAACACCCATGCTCCTCGCCAGCTCAACCAGGGGGATGGCCTCACCCATGTTGTATCTTGTCAACGTCATCCTCAAACCCACGGGGATACCGGCTTTTAGTGAGTTCTCGATACCCCTAAGAGCTCTAGCGAAAGCACCCTTCACACCTCTAAACATATCGTGGAATTGGGGGTTCACGCTATCAAGCGATATGCCGACATAGCTTACACCGAGTTCAGCCAGCCTAACAGCGGTATCCTCGGATATCAGCGTCCCGTTAGTGCTAACAGCTACCCTAACACCACCTCCTATAAGCCTACCAGCTAAATCCCAGAAGTCCTCTCTGAGGAGGGGCTCACCTCCAGTCAGGGGTAACCCTAGCTCCACTATGTCACTGGCAACGGCTAGAACCTCATCCCTTGAGAGCTCCTCAGACCACCCCCTGGGGTCTGCTGATATGTAGTAGTGGAGGCAGTAGAGGTTACACTTGGACGTTGTATTCCAGGAACACTATGGGCTTCAAGGTGGATGTGAACTTCGAGGGAGCCCTCCTATCATAGGATCCCTTAATCTGGAAGGATACGGTACCCCTACCTGTAACCATGACGCTCAAGGGTATCACGTTGAAACCACAGATCCCTTAGGAGGAGGGAGTGGTTCAAATGGGCATACGAGGTCTACAACGTGTACAAGGAGATCCTAGAAGGGAAACCGGGGACGCCAGGCCGGAAAGCCATAAGATTCATAATGGAATCCATAGAACCCCACAGTATAGTGCTGATAGCAACTGACCCGGAGAAACTAGAAGAGTACGTTGAAGCCCTAAGGGTTGAAAGGCTGGGCTGGGATGTGGTAGCAAAGCTGATGGAAATCCACGATAGAGAGCTCCCCCGAAACCCGGAGCTCCACAAATACACATAAACGTTATAACACTCTAAAGTAGCTAAACAACGCTGAAGATATTCAACTCCAGTAGGAAGAACTCTTCTCTATCACCTAAACCCTATCCCTCCGGTGGATAAGTTCGGGTAGGAAAGTATCCTCACCCCGAGCTTCAAGACCAACGGGTATAGTGCTGATGCATCGAGTAGGTACTTCGCGGAGCCCCCGGGATATGGCTACCTCTCAAGCCTAGACTCTCTAATAGCCTCCACCCACTCCTCCACACTTACATCCATGCCTTTCAAAGCCTCCCCGATTACTGTCTTTAACCTCTCCATCTTAACCCTTCGAACCTCCTCCTCAAGAGCTCTCTCAACCAAGCCTCTCAGCCTCCTCCTTAAGCTCACGCCTCACCCTCACACTCAACACAACACTAGTCACAACCCATCATCCACCCAAGCATCACGTTAGAGTGTGGTTAAATCTCTTGCATACAAGTCACTGTCTACCAATAGCAATTCTACGGATACCACGATGGAACCTTTCAAACTCTAATTTAACCCAACTCTCTGAGAATAGGATCACATCTAACCTAAAACCTTCCCATGAATCCCCAATTCAAGCTCACGACAGTAAACCTGGAACCCCGATACCTAACAGCAATGTAGTTAAAAACCATCCATAATAAGGTTAACCCGAAGAACCCTTCAACTCACAAATCCAACCACTAAGAGAGACCCAGACAAGAAATCCCACAAGCAGGACACTAAAACACGGAGAGCAGGAGCCCTACCAGGGCTATCAAAGCTGTTGATGTTAAGACAACATACAACAAAGAAGCGTATGACTTATGTCTTCTCACCTATTACCACCTCACCATATAAACTTAAAGCCACTTTTATTTATATTTTACGCTTCTTTGTTGTATGTTGTCTTAACATCAACAGCTTTGATAGCCCTGGTAGGGCTTGGTATTGTTGGGTCTCTTTCTGGTTCTGGTTGGCCTAAGTCTTATGTTCCTGGTTGGGAGAGGAGGGATTTCATCTACCATCTTCTTCCTAATGGTTGTTTTAGGGTTGAAATTGTTGAGGTTAGTAGTTCTAGCTCTTCTAATAGTTCTGGTTCTGTTCCCGTGCCTAGTGCTAGGCCTGTGGTTCAGGGTGGTGTTTCCAGTAATTCTACCATAGATATACCGCCTCTAAGTGATGATGAGCTCTCATACCTTGTTGATATGTTTTTGAGGGAGAGTGGTTTGTACGATGGTGTTAAAGATCTTATTCGTAGTCATAGGTGTGCTGTTAGCTGGTTCCCTAGCATCGGCTCCAGGGTATACTATGTCGTGACAGTAGCGTTCCACATGCTTCCCGGTCAGGCTGAGGGTGTTTCTAAGGGGTCTCCCAAGCCCTTCTGGGTTGAATGGGAGGGTTCAGTTGAAGGCCTCAAGGTTAGGTTTAGGGGCTACGCTGTCAGCGTTACATTCGAGGCTTACAGGGGTGAAGGTGGGGTGTGGAGGATTCACAAGTGGTATCCCAACGTTGATGTAGCCCTACCACTACCGGAGGCCTCGACAAAACCAGATGTAGCTAAGGAGGCTACCAAGGCTGTGAGGATAGCTAGGGATTGGCTTAAGAGTAAGGGTGTCAAGGGAGCCATAGTTAGATTCACAGGCCTCATAGAGAAGTTCGATGACAGAGGAGGTCTAGTGCACAAGGAGGCTAGGGTTGTAGCAGTAGACTGTAGAGGTAAGGATGACTGGACACTATGGAGGATTAAAGTCGATCTACTTGAGGAGACAGTTGTAGAGGACTGGAGCGGCCCAGTACTCTACTGGGGGCCGCCATGGAGGTGTCCAGGATGAAGATGGTAGACGGGGTGGCAAGAGCGCTGGGAGCCTCAATACTAACAGTATTACTCATAACAACAATGACGGCAACGACGGCAACGGCATCCGACTACTATAAGGTTTACGAGTACACAACTATAGTGTACCAGTTACTATGGTGTAGTGGTTCAACGTGCTACTTCAACTCTTACAGCTGGGATTTCACGGGAGTGTATAGAGAGATAGAGGGGAAGTCATACAACTGGACAGTACTAAGACATGTAACGATAGAGTACTACGGCCTCGACTACTACTCAGGTAGCGGATGCATTATCTACCAGAGTGAGAAGATCAAGGAGAAAGTCGACTGGCCTGTAAACCTAGTATTCCACGGTCCTAAGGTATCGAAACGTTTTGTATACGATTTCTTTAAAGATATATTTGGATGGTTCTGGGTCACAGTATATTCGGCTCCATCGGAGATCATTAGTGACATGTATATGTATCTAAAGAATTACAATACTTCATGGGAGTGGGATTCCGATGGAGGAGCTAAGGCTAAGCGTGGGGATGTCACATATCTTATAGGGTGGGCTTATAATTGTAGGAATGCTGATGGATCATACGTCTTCCTCCACGTTAGATTCTACGCTCCAAGCCAGCCTAGCGGTGAGTTCTTCTCAGATGGAAACCTCAGATATGTTATAGCAACAAGTCACTTTGATAGAGATGAAACCTTGTTTGGAGGTAGGGGTAGTGGTTGGAGTGAATGCGCTGAGAAGTTCCTAATAGACTACATAAGAGCGAATGCTGGAAGTGCAGGCTACACGGTTAGGATATTCAGAGATTATGCCTACGGCTATAACAGGATAGACTACGCTGGTAGAATAGCCATAGGATTACATGCTATAACTATTAGGAAAAGCGTAGATGATTTCTGTAAATACATAGAATACACGAAGGGAATAGAGGATAACGGGCTGTACCACGTATACCTTAACAACGGAAGCATAACGTATATATATGTTGACAAATAGAAGTTTTAAAGTATTTGTGGTCTAAGCACTAATTGGGTGTTGCATAGTGTTTCATGGCCCTAGGTTTTACTTGATTCTAGCTTCTATGGCATCACTAACACTAGCACTACTATCATTTTTACACTTTATACTCTATGTTGTTGCTTTTTATGAGCTTGACTTAATACTCCGTGATCTACGGGTTTTATTGGAGGTGTTCCTCCTACCACATGAGGGTCTCTTAGATATGATATGTCATGGTCTCGATCTTAGGGTTTACGCTATTATAGCTTTTGTGTTAGGCTTCATCTCCTACACGATACTCTACTACATGGTTAGCCTGGGTCTATATACTCTCGTAGATTTTAGGTATGAGCTCCTGCTACTATACGTTCTAGGCTTGATTATACCTGCACTCAACGGTCTTGGTGATGGTTCGAATCGAGGCCTATATTATCCGGTCTACACGATACCAAACGTGTTACTGGAGGCCGGTTTTAGGAGTGTTTTGTACTGTAACATATCGTACGAGGTGATACCAGGTTGGTTAGAGTTGCTCATCTTATTCCAACCTACATTCATGATAGCTAACATAATCCTTGTACTAACATTATTGAAGGTCTATAGGCTCTATAGACACCGCACACTCCTAGCATCCCTCATAACGGCTGCAGCTCCCGTCGTTGTAATAGCCCTCTCCCTAGCAATATTCCTTTTAGCACTCTTAATCTCACCATTCACTCGTGATGGTGAGTTTAACCTAGCTTATCGTGTAGGCATGCTCGCAGCATTCCTACTAGTCTTCCACGTAGGCCTGATAGCTCCGGTATACGGGGTACTACTATGGGGTTCACTGGCAATAGCATTCCTAAAGCTTGCTAAAGGCAAACCGCTATAGGGTTACATGCTAAGACGATAGCTACTGTAAGCGCGTGGAGGAGGAGTACGATAGAGGATTGTGCCATGTGTATCTCAATGACGGCTTCATAACCTTTATATACGTTGATCGCTGAAACACTATTACTGGTTAGCCCTGTGTAAGGGTGTTTTTGAATGAATATGCTTTTACCTAGAGGTGCTAGGTCTAGATTGCTTCTAGCATCACTCGCATCATTCATACTAGCAACCCTAGCCTTTACACACTTCTTCTTATACCTCTCCTTTTCTTTAAGACTCCGTAGAAGATCTTCACCTTGGGATTACGCGTTGGAGGCTCTCTTCTCCCCAGATTACTGGAGTCACTGTGAGGAGCCTTATACTTTAACATTGCCTGCGTTTATCGTAGGTTTACTGCTTTACGTCTCACTATACTACGCTGTTAGCCTTGGTCTACTGCATCTTACACCTCCTAGGTACAGGTTTCTAATACCCTTAATGTACGTTATAGGTCTTACTGCCCCGGCTATCGTTGGTCTCGAGGATGACCCACTTCGCCTATACTATCCTGCGTACACCGTGCCTAGCTTTTTTATGGAGGTTGGTTTCAGGAGCCTACTACTCTGTAAAGCTGGTTTAACACTTAAAGGACATTACCTGCTAGAAACACTCCCATACACGTTCCCGGTGGCAGCACAGATACCATTGATACTAACACTACTGGCCATCTACATTCATGAGAGACGATCGCGATTCCTAGTACCACTAATCATATCACTAATACTCCCCACAGTACTAGTCAGCTTCGCAATAGCGATGCACCTTCCACCTTCAGAAGGACCGGATGGCGGTGTTCCCGGAGGCTTCATAGGATTCATAACCGTGCTTCTTACAGTTATCAATGTCGTAATAGCACCGATATACGGGGTGCTATTATGGGGCACTCTAGGGCTAATACTCCTTGGTATGGCGAGAAGGAGCTTCAACCAAAGTCATGGCGTGGAGGTCACCTAATACTATAGGACGGCTGGTGGTGCTCCGAGGTTTAGGGTATCTTATGGGTTTCCCCTGTAAGCACTAGGAGCCCCTATGATAACAGTACCATTCATAGTAGCGATGACGGTAGCAATGACAATAGTGTCTTGTGGAGGATGTTGACTGGCTAGGCCCCCATTACCAGGGCTAAGCTTGTAGTTTTGGATTAAGGGTGCTAACGCTGCCTGGAGGGTTAACGGGTGGATCCTATCCTTAGGGTTTCCTAAGCGAACCCCCAGCACCCTCTAGGTTTTAGCTAGGGGCTAGGCGGCTAGGCCCCCCGATATCCTCCAGCACCTAGCGTGGAGAGTGTAAATTTGAGTAGCTTGGGCTCCGGGCATAATCTAGCATCCTTTGCTGGGGCTTCCACGCTTACGAGGATCTTTAGGCTCACCCTAGCTCTTATAGCGTGCAACCCTACGGCGGTTTGCCTTTAGCAAGCTTTAGGAACGCTATTGCCAGTGAACCCCATAGTAGTACCCCGTATACCGGAGCTACCAGGAATAGGTGGAAGATTAGTATGAATGCTGAGAGCAGGCCTACACGGTAAGCTAGGTTAAACTCACCATCACGGGTGAATGGTGAGATTAAGAGCGCTAAAAGGAATATTGCTAGGGAGAGGGCTAATATGGCGATGGGAGCTGTAGCCGTTATGAGGGGTGCTAGGAGTGTACGGTGCCTGAAGAGCCTGTAGACCTTCAATAACGTTAGCACGAGGATTATATTGGCTATAATGTATGTAGGTTGGAGTAAGATTAGCCATTCTAACCAACCTGGTATCACACCATCCCTGTACGATATGTTACAGTATAGAACACTCCTAAAACCAGCCTCCAGTAACACGTTTGGTATAGTGTAGACCGGATAGTATAGGCCTTGAAGCGAACCACTATTAAGACCGTTGAGTGCAGGTATAATCAAGCCCAGGATGTATAGTAGCAGGAGCTTGTACCTGAAGCCTGCAAGGGTAAGCAGACCCAGGCTAACCATGTAGTAGAGCATCGTGTAGGAGATGAAGCCCAACACGGAAGCTATAATAGCGTAAACCTTGAGATTAAAATCACGACATATCACACCTGAACCACCCTCAGCTGGTAGAAGGAACACCTCCAATAAAACCCATAGACCACGGGGTATTAAGTCAAGAAAAGCATTAACATGGAGTATGAAATGTAGAAGTGATAGTAGTGCTAATGTTAGTGACGCCATCGAAGCTAAGATCGAGTAAAACCTAGGACTATGAAACACTATGCAACACCTAGTTGGTTCTTAGACCACTAAACCCTTTAAGATTCCTATCTGTCAACATATATGAACGTTATGAATCCGTTGTTAAGGTATACGTGGTACAGCCCGTTATCCTCTATTCCCTTCGTGTATTCTATGTATTTACAAAAATCATCTACGCTTTTCCTAATAGTTATAGCATGTAATCCTATAGCTCTCCACCCATCGTAATCTATCCAGTTATAGCCGTAATTATAATCCTCGAATATCTCAACCGTGTAGCCTTTACTCCCAGCATTCGCTCCTATATAGTCTACTAGGAACTTCTCAGCGCATTCACTCCAACCACTACCCCTACCTCCAAACAAGATTTCATCTCTATCAAAGTGAGCTGATGCTATAACATATCTGAGGTTTCCATCTGAGAAGAACTCACCACTAGGCTGGCTTGGATGGTTTAACAGCTATCCTACGGTACACCCTAAGGAATGCTATGCCTAGTGGTATCCAGTAGAACGCCCAGGAGAATAGCGATAGTAAAGATGATATCCAGTGTAAGGAAGCTAACATAATAAGATCTCTTTCCTCAATTCTAACTCCGTACTCAGCTCCAATATAGCTGATGTACGAGATTAATGGGAGTCGTGGTATATGCACGATTATAGCTAGTACAGCTGGGATTAGGAAGAGCTTCTCACCACTACGACTATAAACTTTAAACAATAGAAGTGATAGAAGTGTTGATGCTATGAGATGTAGTAGTGTTAGAAGTCCTGCGTAAGGTAAATTCACACTACTCCACTCGATAGAGACTCTTTTTCTACAATGGAGTAGTTCTAGGAAGCCTGAGTTTAATCCGAAATCTGCCATAGAGTATACAGGCTGGTTATAGAAGATGAACGTAAACATGGATGGATGAACCGCTCTTATGAATAGTACTAGCAAACCTAGGGTGTAGACAGCCAATATGATTACGTCGACTAGCTTTGAAGAACTAGGTAGAACGCTGACAAACCCAAATCGGAGAATAACCCAGGCTAAAGTATAGAAGATAAACCCTATGGGCATGAAGGAGAGAATGAAAAATCTTAGATCAACGCAAAACATGTTTATAAAATCAAGACCAACCAGGAATTCGGGAACAAATAGAGCCCATAGGGGTGAAAGGAGGAAGATAAGCTTGTCTAAACCTAGGATTAAAGTGAGGAGAGCAAGTAGGTAGCTGAGTAGGTAGCCTAGAGATGGGAGGGCTAGTATGAAGCATGTTATGAACGCTAGACGTAAGCCAACCAATTTACCAGTGGCGTTAGACATCCTAATCCCTTAAACGTATGTATGTTATGTAGCCGTTATTAAGGTATACGTGGTACAATCCAATATCTTCCACTCCACACGCGTACGTACTTTATACCTCAATAAGTATTCCCGGAGCTCCTAACAATGAGATCTCTCCATAACTCTAGGTAACCCCCTGCCATGACCACACTACATGCATTTAGAGGGCTCCTAGCTAGAGCTCTAAACTCTAAGCTTTAGGTTCCAAGTCTCCTCACTACCCTCTTAGCTCCTAATCCCGCTTTCAATTTAAAATCTCCCAATCCCAGCCCTTAAGCCGACTGTCTTGTAATTGGAGCTCCTACAATAGCTCATAACGGGGGTTACTTTAGCTTAAAACTGGGCTCTAGTTAAGCTCCTAATGTCAGGTTGTCATTTCCAGTAGTTGTAGCTACTAGCACTTAAGCCACACTAGTTAACTCTCGCTAATAACCGGGTAGACACACAATGGGAGGTTTATTAAAGCCTACGTGTAACATGCTAACCGGTGGCTACGTAGGGGTATGGTCTATGAGTAGCTATGAGGAACACCTAGACGTTGCTAGACATCACCTCACGGAAGCCTACAAGCTCCTGGAGAGAGGTAACCCCTTTGATGCTGCTGAGGAGGTTTGGGTTGCCGTCAGGCATGCAACTATGGCTTTAACCCTCAAGGTTCTAGGTGAGGTTACACCACCAAAAGGTGTATCCTGGAGATCCTTTGTCAGAGAAGCCTTCATAAAAGCAGGCCTCAGCGAGAGTGAGTCTTCCAGTCTAGCCTCATACTACATAGATGTTAGGAGTAGACTTCATGGAGGTTGCTTCTACGGGTTAACATATGAGGAGGAGGAGCATAGACCTTTAATGGAGAAAGCGAGGGATTACGTGGAACTCGTTGAGAGAATAGTAAGAGGGACAGCTAGAGCCTGACATCTACAACACTTTAAAATATCACCTCCCACGATAGCTTACCAGTAGCTTCTCAATAAGGTCTATGTACTCCCTTGCACCCTCCATCAACGGCTTATGTTCTTCTTCCTCGTACATCAGCCCATAGAAGCAGTCACCGTGAAGCTTATCCCTAACATCGATATAATACGAAGCCCGTCTTGAGGCTTCGCTTTCGCTGAGGCCTGCTTTTATGAAGGCTTCTCTGACAAAGGATCTCCAGGATACACCTTTTGGTGGTGTAACCTCACCTAGAACCTTGAGGGTTAAAGCCATAGTTGCATGCCTGACAGCAGCCCAAACCTTCTCAGCAGCATCAAAAGGGTCGCCGCGCTCTAGAAGTCTATATGCTTCTTCAAGATAGCACCTAGCGACGCCCAGGTGCTCTTCATAACCACCCATACACCGGTCTCCTCCATGGTGAGTACATCCTAGGCCACCTTCCTTAAGACTCTTTCTGGTAGGCTTTGAAAGGGGGTCTCCTCCTCTTTGACGCTTCATAGGTTGGAGCTCCAGCTAGCTCCTAAAGTTGTTTAGAGTTGTTCTGGAGGGAGGGCTCTCCTAAGCCTAATGATTCTGTTTCCAGAGCTCCTATGTGGAGTTTGGGGTTACCCTAGACCTGGGGTGTAACCTAGCTGTGATCCCCGTCCCGGTCTCCCTGTATTAACTTTGGGAACGTAGGGGGTCTGGGGGGTTTTAAGGTAACCTTTGTTGTAGGTCATTCTTTAACGTAGGGTTTGGCTAGGCTTCTGGGCGCTATTGCCTTCCAGGCGAACACTGTTACTACTAGCAGTGTTCCTATGTATGGGAGTGTCCTGGCTATGTACTCGTAGCCTAGAGTCCATTGTTGCAGGTATATTGATAGGGCTTCCAGGAACCCGAATATGTACGCTCCCGGTACTGCTAGTAGTGGGTTCCAGCCGCTGTGACCCCCTCCCCGCATCCCCGGAGGCCTAGCCTTGTGCTAGGCCTCCCCGAGCGGTTTGTCGGTTTTCCGCTCGGAAGCGCACTCCTCATCTCCTTGATCGGACTCCCCACCCTTGGGGCATCACCTTTTCATGGCCGGGGGGCCTCGGCCCCGGTGGGACCATCGGACCTCCTTCCCACACCGGGCTTCTCGACTATAATTGTGTAGACCGAGCCTTAAATCTTTTTCGCTTGTAAAATTTATAAGATTTGCCCGTATAATCCTTTTAAAAGGTGTTTGGTTTGGGTTGTGTTGTTTGGGTTTTCGGCTCCGTATCGAAGGTTACTAAGAGGGGTCTTGGTATATATGTTCCAGTAGAGTACCAGGATAGGATTGCCCCGTTTAGAGGTCGTAGAGTTCTAGTACTGGTGGTAGCAGATGATTGCGAGGAGGGCCCTGGTAGTAGAACTGCCTAGCGTTGACTGCGATATCTTGAGGCTACAGGCTCTAACAAACCTAGCATACAGGTACAAAGAGCTAAAGATATGCCCTGATGATATACCGAGGACAGCATGCACAATGCTTTACAAGAGGAGCTTCAACCTAGAATTCGGTACAAAGCCTAAGAGGTGGTTTGCTAGACAATGGTTACCAATGACTGTGCTGAGAATACAGAATGGGGCTAGGAGGGGTGATAGTGGAGCCCCCTTACTATTAGACCTCGACAGGGGTGTTATGAAGCTGAGATACATATGCCACGCTGAGGTACCAATACCGAGGTGGGTCTACGATAGGATTAGAGAGGGTGGTGATATCGTATTCGCAATGCTAGGCCTTAAGGATGGTGTCCCGGCTGTGATGCTCGTTGCTGAGAGGAGTGTTGAGCCCTACGAGCCTGAGAGTTTGCTACCAGTAGATGTTAATAGCTGGAAGCACGGAATAGTATGGGCTTTGATTAAGGGTGGGAGGATAGTATCTGAGGGTCGTGAGAGGCCCGACCTAAGGTTCATAGACAACCTCTACAGGAAGTCTGTAGGGCTAGAGGAGCTCCACGGTAGGCTGGTTAGGATTGGTGTTAGCTGTGACCACTTAGATGCTGAGGCTCAACATGCTAGAAGTAAGCTCCACAGGTATCTTAGAGACTACCCGCAATGGCTTGCCAGCAAGATTGTTAGGAAAGCTTTGAAGCATAAATCCAAGGTGGTAGTAGATAGGGCGTTAGAGGAGTCTTGGAGAGATCTGCTTGAAGAAGGCTTATCGAGGAGTGAAGCTAAGATTCAAATGGCTGGTGTAAGAAGGTTTATAAAACTACTAGAAACACAGCTTAAATGGCACGGGGTACCATACGAGTTCAAGAGACTGCCTAGCAGGGTATGCCCAAACTGTGAGGTTGAGATGGAGGAGCTCCCTGGGAGGAGGATGAAATGCCCTAGGTGCGGGCTGGAAGAGGATAGGGATAGAATACCAATACTATGGGCACTAAAACTAACCTAAAGTATGGCATGACCCCCGGCAGCCTGTGGGAATATGTCTATTACATCTCCATCCCTAACCCTAGTCTCCAAACCCTCCAGTAACATGATGTTGTGTCCGTTGACTAGTATTATGAAGTGCTCTAAACCCATACCGTACATTGCACCCTTAAGGTCTGGTAGCAAGTCAAGGAGTTTCGAGAGGGTCACCTCAGGCGCGTTCAACTCCACATCCCTACTACTCCACTTAACCCTCTCCCTTAACGTAGCGTACACTCTAACCTTAACGCTCACAACAACTCACCCCCCTACAAGTGGGTGGCTGGTGGAGTTTAAAGTTACACTAGATTCGGAGATCGTGGTAAGCATTACAACTAAAAGGCTTGTTTTCAAGAGGGGGATGGATAGGAAAAGCCTAGTTAGGTGGGGGAGATCATGTCATACTTCAGGCTAGTCTTAGTGCCCATAGTATTGGTATTTTATCCCTATCCTCTTCCAGCCCGCACCTAGGGCATTTCATTTTTCTTCCAGGGAGCTCCTCCATTTCAACTTCACAGTTTGGGCATAGCCTGCTAGGTAGTCTTTTGAACTCGTATGGTACGCCGTGCCACCTGAGCTGTGTCTCCAGTATCTTTATGAACCTCCTCATACCAGCCATGTGTATCTTCGCTTCTTTCCTCGGTAACCCCTCCTCTAGCAGATCTCTCCACGATTCCTCTAGTGCATTGTCAATGACAACCTTGGATCTGTGTTTCAAAGCTTTCCTAACAATCTTGCTGGCAAGCCACTGCGAGTAGTCCCTTAGGTACCTGTAGAGCTTACTCTTAGCATGTTGAGCCTCAGCATCTAAGTGGTCACAGCTAACACCAATCCTAACCAGCCTACCGTGGAGCTCCTCTAGCCCTACAGACTTCCTGTAGAGGTTGTCTATGAACCTTAGGTCGGGCCTCTCACGACCCTCAGATACTATCCTCCCACCCTTAATCAAAGCCCATACCACTCCGTGCCTCCAGCTATTAACGTCAACTGGTAGCAAACTCTCAGGCTTGTAGGGCTCAACATACCTCTCAGCAACAAGTGCTACAGCCGGGACACCATCCTTTAGGCCTAGCATTGCAAACGTTATATCACCACCCTCTCTAATCCTATCGTAGACCCACCTTGGTATTGGTGCTTCAGCACGGCATATGCTCCTGAGCCTCATAACACCTCTGTCTAGGTTTAACACCAGGGGGGCTCCACCATCACCCCTCCTAGCCCCATCTTGTATTCTCAGCACTGTCATTGGTAGCCATTGTCTAGCAAACCACCTCTTAGGCTTAGTCCCGAACTCTAGGTTGAAGTTCTTCTTGTAAAGCATTGTGCATGCTGTCCTCGGTAGGTCCTCGGGGCATATCTTTAGCTCTTTGTACCTGTATGCTAGGTTTGTTAGAGCCTGTAATCTCAGGATGTCACAGTCCACGTTAGGCAGTTCTACTACCAGGGCTCTCCTCGCAATCATCTGAGATCACCAACACCAGGACCCTATGACCTCTAAACGGGGCAATCCTATCCTGGTACTCCACTGGAACGTATATACCAAGACCCCTCTTAGTAACCTTCGATACAGAGCCGAAAACCCAAACAACACAACCCAAACAAGACACCCTTCAAGAGATTACACGGGCAAACCTTATAAACTTTACGAGCGAAAAAGATTTAAGGCTCAGCCAACACAATTACAGTCGAGCCGCCCGGTGTGGGAAGGAGATCCGATGGTCCCACCGGGGCCGAGGCCCCCCGGCCCTGAAAGGTGATGCCCCAAGCATGGGGAATCCGAAAGGGAGATGAGGAGTGCGCGTCCGAGCGGAAAACCGACAAACCGCTCGGGGGAGGCGTAGAGCCTCCCAGGGATGCGGGAGGGGGTCACTGCAATCCTCATCGCCTAGACAGTCTAGCCCCAGATCACCGCCAATGTATGGTATGTAGTTGCTTATCACAATCTCGGATATCCCAGTATCTATAGCATAATTTAGAACCCTGCTAACCTCTCCAATGTTAACCTTTGTAACAGTTAGTATAGCCTTAACTGTTGGTTTGAGAGAGGATATCTCAGTTTTAACCTTTCTAAGGGTTAGAAGGCCTCTTGTAACAGTTGATAGGTTACCAAACCTCCTAATCGAACTGTAGAGTTTGATATCGAAAGCGTCAATACTAACGTAGACCTCATCTACACCAAGCTTAACGAAGCTCACAGCTAGCTCCTCAAGCCTAGACCCGTTAGTATTAACGACAACCTCAAACCCAAGCTTCTTAGCATCCTCCAAGAACTCCGTGAACCTAGGGTGTACTGTGGGCTCGCCCCAGCCTGTGTACACGATCCTCCTAACCTCGATATCCTTGGCTTCCTTCACGATCCTATGGTAGAACTCTTCATCCATGAAGGTTACCTTGAAATCCCTAGATGCGAACCTAAAACAGTGTATACAGGAGTAGTTACAGGCTGTTGTGAGTTCCAGCACTAGCGTTCTAGGCTTAGAGTCTTCTCTCAGTCTTACGACCCAATTGGTATATCTATACTCCACCTAATAGCACCTAATCTAGGATCTAGATCTAGAATTAATAAGATAACTGTTACTTTAAATTTTAAAATCAAGATTTCCAATGTAAGATATTTATAATCCCTCCTACGCTAGCATCTTATGGCCTGTTGAGGTGGTTTTAATGCCTCTTGGTGGGTATGCTGGTAAGATCCTGAGGGTTAACTTGACTGATGGGAAGCTCTACTATG
>Ga0326762_1000637_pt1 | contig 15008 bp, 16 predicted proteins | sample NORPS_S_FD_207669 | JGI IMG/M metagenome (GOLD analysis project Ga0326762, IMG submission 207669) | Hot spring sediment microbial communities from Norris Geyser Basin, Yellowstone National Park, WY, United States - NOR.PS_S | ecosystem: Environmental > Aquatic > Thermal springs > Near-boiling...
CCGACAAAATACGCCAAATATACACAGGCCACACCCCACAACCACGCCCACACCCCAACAAATGCCCCGGATGCTGGTACCGCAAATGGTGCGCCACAACACCCACAACAATAGAAACCATATAACCACACAACTTCACTCTCTAACCTCTGTAGGAGACTCGGTAGCGGCCGCCACCTGCGGCTCTTAAGTCGATGAACGCCATAAATCTCGCACTGTGATGTATATGTTTATGAGTGCTTAATGAAATTACTCGTAGATATGGCTTTAGAGATAAAAAATGACATACGCGGTAAAAAATATGATTTGACACAAGTTGTTTCTGTTAACTCTCTTCTTTCCTTTCTTCTTGGGCCCACACCCTCGTCTCCTCCTCCTTTATGGGCTCCAGCTCTATCTTTTTGGAGGCGGTCTTTCTGGTGAAAGTAGCGCTCATCTTCTTGGTGAGGGTGGAGATAGCCATTGTCACCTCCTTGCGCTTCCACGCCACGACTCCCGAAGCCGCCAGGCCGCCGGTCAGCCAGAAGGCGTTGCTGTAGTCCTTGCCCCACGCAGCCCGTAGGACTATGGGGCGGCTGACTGGGATCGCCAGCGTCGCGTTCCTATACACACGGCCCTGGTCGTCGACCCAACCCTCGAACACATCCCTCACGAGAAAGCCGTGGGATGTCTGCTCAACCTTGACCACGGCAGTAGAGCCGGCGAGGTACCAGCCGGAGCCGGTGACCGTCCCCATGGGCGTAGAGACGTCGAGGTAGTAGTACATGTCCCACACGGCGAAGGCAGAGACGGGTCCAGACACGGCGAAGGTCTGGGAGACAGGCTGGCCGTTCACCTTAACGCCGGCCAGGCGGTAGGACACGCCGGGGGCCTCGGGAGGCCTCAGCGAGTTGACGTCAACAGACATCGTAGTCCCGGCGTCGGCCCACAGGCTCTGGACAACCACGGGGCTCCCGGCGCCGGCCGCCGTATTTATCACGTACCCCAGCTCCACGAGGTACTGCTTCACGTAGTTCGGCGTTATCGTAACGGGCCTGTCCACCACCAGTTGCACAGCCGGCTGGTCCGCCAGCCTCCAGCGCGCCGTCGAGTTTATGGGGACGTACTGCGGCAGAGCCACAGAGAAGTTGCCACCTGCGTTCACCCAGCGCTCCAGCTTGCTTCCGCCGTTGATGCACGCCGCTTGGCCGCAGTCGACGACCACCCTGAACTGCTTGACCCAAGAGGCGTTCACGACGACCGGCCCCGTCACGACGAAGGACAGAGAGGAGACGGGCTGGCCGTTGACGTAGAGGGCTTGAAGGGCCCACCTAGCGCCGTCGCCGATGCCCACGTACTGGGGGATCTCCTTGGAGTAGGTGAAGCCCCCGGCGGCCCACTCGACGCCTGAGGGCAAGGCCGGCCCCAAGTTGAGAGCTACCCTGTACATACGGATGTAGACCGCATGGACCACTGTGTTGCCTTGGACGTTCACCGCGATCGTCGGCGTGTTTTGGCCGTTGGACCACCCCGAGAAGACCAGCTTAGTGTCGGGAGACAGTTGCACCACCGACGGGACGGAGACAGTGTGCGTGCCCGGGAGCACCCAGAGCGTTGAGCCCCGCTGGCCGTTTATAGTGGCGTTGATCGGGACAGGGTTGCCCATGTGGTCCTCCGCAGATACCGTCAGCTCGGCGTAGACCACAACCGGCACCGACACCGTGTCTTGATAAGTCGCGCCAGTCACCGGCGACTTATAGGTGAGGGTGGCCGTCAGGTTATACACGCCAGCCACGGCTGGCGTAAACGTCACCTGTATAGGCACGGTGGAGCCGGCGGGCGCCGTCGACGGCAGGCTGACCGAATACTGGACCCCCGGAATGGACAGCGAGACCAGATTGGCGTCGTAGCCCAGATTCTCGGCGCCTATAGTGAAGGTCGTCGGCTGGCCCAGCCTGGCCTGCACCGTGGCCACCGCAAACTTAAAGGGCCCGGGCCTCGGCGGGACTATCTGTACGGGATACTGGGCGGTCACGCGCCACTGGCCACCTGCGCAAGAGGCCTCCACGACCAGAGTATCGCCAGTAGAGCTGAAGCTGGTTACGGGCAGACTTAGAGTTGTGGTGGCGCTCCTCCCGGCGGGGACATTCAGCGATGCAGAGACCCTCCCCGTGGAGCCGCCTTGAGTCCATGCCGATACTGTATACGTCCAGTCGCTCTGGCCCAGGTTCCTGAGGGTCACGGTGACGTTGGCCCGCCTCCCGTATATGAAACTAGTCCACGCCACGTTGGAGATCTCGACGCTGGGGCAGTATTTCTCCACGTAGCTGGCGGACGCGGTGCCGAGCTTTTGCTTGGTGTTCGCGTCGTACACGCTAACGACGAAGGTATACGTCTGGCCCTGGTTGATAGGCGGCACTATCTTCATAGGCAAACCGTATCTGTAGCCCCCCCTCACGGTTCCCTCCGCAATTACGTTGCCGCCCGCGGAGATCCTCACGTACAAAGTCCCGCTGAACTCTCTCAAGTCGATAACCAAATAGAAATTCTCGCCTAGATAGAGCTCGCTCCTCGGCTGGCCTGTCGAGGCATCAACAATATAAACCGGAAAGTCGCCGAAGTAGCTATCTGGACTAGGGGAAGCTACCGCGGCAGCGTAAAGACTAATAGACTCACCAGATTGGAGCGCCGAGACGGCGATGGCCAGGAGGAGTAAGGCAACTATAACTGTAATTCCGCGCATACACTATTCTGCGCAATATATTTAAATTTTAGGGCTCGGTGGCCTCGGTGAGGGTGAGGGCTATGACGCCTGCCACCTCTACCACGTCGCCAGGCTTCAGGAGGACCCAGCCTCTGCCCTTGATGTCGACTCCGTTGACCTTAGTGCCGTTTTTGCTGTCTAGATCCTTTATGTATAGCTCGCCTCCCTCGAGCTTTAGGGCGAAGTGCACGCGGGAGATGTAGCCGGCCGCCGGGAGGTCAAGGAAGTCCAGCCTTCCGTACTCTGCATAGCTGTCGGTCCACAGCCTGTATCTGCCTCCACTGTCGGCCAAGACGTAGCGAGGCCGCTGGACGGCCGCCACAGGCTTGGTGGCAGTGTCCGATGTAGGCGGTAGTGGCGCCGTGCTTGCCGGCGTGGGCGTCTCTGCAAGGGTGCGCGTAGCCATGGCACTCATGTTGTTCATGTTTTATTGACACATTTAATTCTAACTTTGGCAACTCTCGCCAAGACCACGTCTACGTCGGGCGAGACTCTGGCCTCGTAGACGCGGCTACCGCCTATATAAATGCCGTTTCTGCTACCGGCGTCTCTGATGTATATATCTCCGTCCTTTATGTACAGCTCCATGTGGCGGCGAGATATGTACTCGAGCTGGCTTTCGGGCAGTATCTCGGCAAGCTCCGCTCTCCCGAGCACCGCGGGCGGGGCCACGCGCATGGACTTGCCTGTGTCGACGCATAGGATCTCGCACTCGGTTCCGCCGGGGCTTAATCGGGTCTCCCCCCTCGCCGCCGTGGTCTCTCCAGCCGTCTGGGGATGCGCGGCGGTGCCGCCGGCCTGCGCCGGTTGTTTCGAGTAGGTGATCGTGGTGGCCTCGTGGATCAGCTCCTTCGAGCTACCGCCACGCAAGGCCTCTATCACCCGCGTGGCCTTCCCCCGATAGACCTCCGGAAGCCCCTCCACCTGCGCCGCGAGCTGGAGAACCTCCAGCTCCACCCTGCCGCCCTCCGCGGCGTTTATCAGTTCACCCGCCAGCTGGAACGCCAACGTGGCAGTCTTGTCTTGAACCAACACGGCGGTCTCCTCGATCTGCTTCCTTATCTCGCCCTCCTCAGTGGAGACTACAACCTCCGCGGCGAGCCGCTCCCTGGGCCTCAGCCTGAAGACGACGCTGAGCATCTCCCCCGCGGAGATGTCCTCAAGGGCGACCTCCCTCGCGGGGCCTAGAGATGCGATAGTCCTGCCCAGCTTCCTCGCCTCGACCACCTCGGCGTCGGTCTCTATTCTCACCACCGGCCTCCTTGCCTCGACGGCCCTCGACCTCCCGAGCTCCTGCATGAGGATTTGGGAGACGTCGGAGATGTCGGCCGCGTGGTACCAAGTCCCGCCCAAGGCCGACGCCAGCTGGTAGAGAATCTTTTCGTTGTAGTCGTAGCCCACGCCTATCGCGGTTATTGAGATGCCGTAGGAAGCCGCCGTTCTCCCCAGCGACTCGTACCAATGCTCCTCCGTATAGTACGGCCACGGCTCCCCGTCGGTAATTAGGATTATTCTCTTCACGTAGCCAGACAGAGGAGGCCCCCTCCTGAGGAGCGATCCGGACCCCGCCGCAAGGTCGTCTATCGCCTTGGATAGGGCTTGATAGAGGAATATGTAGGTACTCGGTTTGACCTTGTCGAGACGCTTGGCCCTCTCAAGGCTTCGGGGGCCGGAGTCGGTAGCAACACTGCTTTTACCCTCTCGTCGAATGTGTACACAGGCACAACGTTGCTGGGGCCCATGCTGACTAACACTTGGCGATCTCCGCCGCCTGCGCCAGCTTGCCGTGATCACCCATGGACTTGGAGCTGTCGATAAGCAGAAGGAATGCCACATGTATAGGCGGCGTCTGTGCCCCAGTAGCCGACAGCCTCACCTCAATATCAGCATATACACCGGAGCGGCTGACGTATACCTTTACGTCCATCGATAACATAATGTTAACTAAACTTCTCTATTATGCGCAACGCTACGATTTTCAACCTGCCGTTACAAGCCCATTAGCTGAATGTGTCTCTAGTTCCCCCGGCAGTTATACCGGACCGCCTCCAGCGTGTTGGAGATGCCGTCGGATAAGCGACCAAGCGCCTCCAACCCCGTGGCCTATATTTAGAGACGCAGCTAGCCTTAGAAACCTGGCGCAATGACCGCTACTGAGGCAGTGGCGTTGTCTCTGCCGCCGCCCTTGATGGCCGAATACACCAAGGTCTTGGCGAGTTCTGTTGCCGATTTCTTCTTCTTGTAGAGGCCCGCAAGTCTGCCGTAAAGCTCCTTGTCTATAAAATCGTCGACGCCGTCGGACGCCGTGATCACCATCTTGAGGTAGTCGCTAAAGTTCGCCAGGTCGTACGAGTAGTAATGAGGCTCCCTGTAGGAGGGGTGCCCCAGCGCCTGGGTTATATAGGGCCCATCTGCGCCGGAGGCTTCGTCGAGCTCCTGAGTCAACAGCTGGTACTCAGCCGTCCCGCGGTCTAGAATTATGTAAGCGACGCTGTCTCCCACATACGCCACGTGCAACGTGCGGCTCGTCAGGTCGTAAACAGACACCACAAGGGTTGTGGCCCCGCCCTGCGCCGACCTGGCGACATCTTCGTGAGCTATGTCGAATATACTGTTGAACCACTCCTCCGAGAACCAGCCGGCGCCGCCAGCCGCCACGATGAGCCCCCGCAAAACGGCGCAAACGGCTCTGTAGCTGGCGACCTCGCCGTATCTAAGCCCGCCTACGCCGTCTGCGACGGCCACGGCGGCGAAGCGCCCCGGCGCGACTGCGGCAAGGCCTGAGTCCTCGTTGTTGCTACGGGGTCCCACATGGCTAAAGAGACCGGCCACGACCGAGGAATGTCCGCAACTGAATGCGTGCTGGCGTCCGCCGAGCAACCCCACGAGCTCGTCGCAACTGAGGTAGGCTTCGCTCTGCGACAGTTCGCCGACCCAGTAACGCCCCAGCGTGTAGAGAGCGGCTCTGAGCGGCGTCGGCTGAAGGCGCACGGTCATAGCCTGACGGTGACTAACATGTAGGGCCCCTTAGCGTCGTCGTATCCGAGCGCTATGATGTCGCCGTCCCTTAGCTCAAACCACTGGGAGGTTACCCCTTTGCCCCTCCATATATAGATCCAGTTGCCGTCGCGGTACAGGGCAGTTCGGTTTGTGCTCCCCAAGTCCCTGATGTACCACCTGCCCTGTATCTCGGCGATCTCCACATGACGCCTAGATATATACTTGTCGGGGTCGTATATATATAGGAACTCGCCCTCAAGCACTAAATCCTTCATGTTGTCGTCGCTCCTGCCGATATACACCCTGCCGCCGGGAATTGCGATAGACCGCCCCTTGATCATGAAGGTGAGACCCTTCCGCTCGACGCGCTGGCCGCTCAGAAAAGCCAAAGCCTCGCCAGCGTCTGCAAACCGCTGGCTGTAGTCGGGATCCAGCGCCCTCGCTACGAACTTATTCAGAAGGTCGTCTCCGAGATCGGGAAGCGTCAGCTTCAAGGCCCCTGGCGCCCTTGGGGATGGGGAGCAGTCGTAGCCCTTTATGAACTGACACGGCGGCTTCCTGGTGGCGAGGTAGAGCACGGTGGCACCGAGAGACCATATGTCGCTCTGGAAAAGCGACGTGCCCCTCAACTGCTCAGGCGCCGTGTAGCCCCCAGGCGACACCACGATCTCCCGCGCCGACTCAAAGCGCAGAAGAGCCGTGCCGAAGTCTATCAACTTGACCCTTCCCCCCTTCCTCATCAAGTTGCTCGGCTTTATATCGCGGTGGATTACGCCCGCCCCGTGGACCGCCGCAAGCCCCTCGAGCGCCTGTCTAAGAACGTCCTTGAGCTCATCGGGCTGAAGAGGCTGGGGGATGTCCCGCAGAGAGCCGCCGTCCATATACTCCAGCACTATAATCACCGAGTTGAGGTCGCCGTACTTGGCTCTGTAGGCCCCATAGAACCCGCACACGTTCTGATGAGATATCATCGAGAGGATCCTCCCCTCGTGCGACACAAACTTGATGTTGCGCAAAGCCTCCTCCTGAGAAACGCCCTTCAAGATCGGCTCCTTCGCCGCGAACCAGTTGCCTGAGCCCTCTTCAATAAGCCACACGATTGACATCCCGCCCTCGCCCAGCTTCCGCCGCACCACGTACTTATCCCCAAGAGACGTCCCGACGGAGAGCAAGCCGCCGCGCTGCATCTCACCCACAGACGTCGTACCCGCCCGCAGACTGCCGCGAGGACCTGCGCCACGCAAAGACAACCACCACTAGCACGACGACCGCGACAGCCAGAAAAACCCCGAGAGCCAGATAGCTAGAGTCCAGCCTGCCCTCAAGCTGCCTTTGGGGCGAGTACACAGAACTCACAGTGCCGTTCAGCTCAGGCGCCGACCTGCTCAACTCGGCGACCGACTGGCCTACCTGGCCGACGCTCGACTGGACGCCGGAAATTGAGTAAGTGAGGCGACCGTAGTTTGCTATCACCGACCTATCTAGCGACTCTATCTTTGACTTTATATCGGCTATAGGTTTAGATGCATTATTCTCAGTAGACGTGTTGGTAGCTTGCGGCAGTTGGCCAGCTCCATACATCAGCACAGCAAGTAGCAAGATAACGGCGGCCCTCCCTTTATTCATATCTACTCCTCCAGCGTAGATATATAAGTTTTGCAGGAAAAGCCGAGTTTTTCAGGCGAGCTTGAAGACGAGGTTTATCGCGCCTGCAGGCGATATCACGTCGCCCGGCTTAAGCGGCACCGGCCCCTTCTTCCTTATCTCTTGCCCATTAAGAAGCGTGCCATTGGTGGAGCCCAAGTCCTCGATATACCACTGGCCGCCAACGTAATATATCCTAAAGTGTCTAACCGAGATGAACTTGAGCATATCCTGCGGGAGGTAGGGCTTGAAGTGGTCGCGGCCGAACTCAACGCTAGACTCGGCGATTGGTATAGTGTATCCGCTGGGCAACACTAGGAAGGCGATCGGACTCCCCACCCTGGTCCCACCCCCTCCGGTCCCAAATTGCGGCTGGCGGCGCGCAACTATCTGGGAAAACAACCCTTGCAGGGCCCTCCGCCCGGCCGGCGTCAAACCAACCAAAGCCGCGATCAATGCTATGATTACCATCGCCAGAGTTGGGTCTATTGCAGACGCAGACTGCGGAGAGGCGCTTGTGGATTGCGGCATAACATAGAATTCCAGCTGTACAGTCCGCACAGGATTGTTAGCGCAATCGTATACGGCTATGTACAACGTATACTTTCCCGTCAGCGTCTGCTGGGTTACCGGAAGTATCTGGATGTCTTGCATTGTAGATATCGTGTTGCTTCCGCAGTAGGCGTAGGACTGCGGTTGCGACTGGGCTCCAGTAGGTCCTATGTAGTACATCGTCAATTTACCCGCGAAGGTGCCGTAGGGGACTACCCTGAGCATAACCACATCGCCCGGGTAGAAGGCTGTCGCCACCTGACCTTGTACATTCACAATATAGAAATTTGGAACCTGGACGACTTGACCTAGAAGTAGAACCGACATAGCTACGATGCTGAACAACAAGCCAGCTCGCATACGACTCATATCTCAATATTATTTAAGCTTTGTCGCTCAATCTTAAAAATCCCTTCTACCTACACCTATTTAAATTATGGATTCTGCAAGCAGACAAGCCGCTGAGAACGCCACACTAACTACTGCCCAAAGCGCTACTTGCCACCCACCAATCTGGGAAGTCTGCGCCGTAACAGAAGTAGTCGAGTCAGACCCGGTGGGGCAACCACAATGAGAGAAGTAACTGCCGTAACTTAAGTTGTTGTCACGGTGACAGTCGACGTAACTGTGCTCGTCGTAGATGTAATAGTGGGTGTATACAAGCCCTGGGTACGTATAACAAAGCCCAATTAGTCCTCTGGCCGCATGTTCTTACTACGAATATGCCTAGCGGCGTTGCCACTGACCTAGACACCGAGCAGTCAGCAGGCTTCACATTACCTAAACGGCTACTTCATGCCACTAAAAAGCGGTAGCTACGTATTCGGCGTACTTGGGTTGTAGGTCATGGTTATACTCATGTGATCGCTTGGCCTCGGCTGAAAAGCACCAGTGTCTATGCCAACACCAACCGGCATAACTACCTCCGAGGTTTGGCATTGGATTTGGACTAACGCTTGGGTTATTGCCGTTAGGGTCCGCCACAACCCAACATTCCACATGCCAGTAGCACCATTTATTCTCAGCCTGTGTGCCAAAACGGACCCTATTGAGGATGTACAGTATTGAGCTCTGGAGTCTAATGACATCACCCTCTACCGATGATAGGTAAGAAAAAGTTGGTAATATACTACTAAGCCATCTATTTCCAGGTGTTTATGTGTATGGTGTTAAGTAGTTATATAGTGTGTCTATGCTCCACATCGCTGGTTGCAAGAACAAATATATCTCGAAACCATCGGAGTAAGGCAAAGAACCACTTGGGAAAGTGCCCACTGAGGTTATTGGTACTGAATCACCCCCATAGTAATCCTGCCAGAACATTGCACCCGAGTGGTCTAGACCTGAAGGAACCATGTTGAGCACGGGCTGGCTACTGGCTGTGCCTGCTTACTCCAGTACTGGCTTGCTACCGATGAGCCGCAGTATATTGGCCATTAACCGGCTAGTTTACTGTTATTGTCGCCTTGTGTATATGCAACACGCCGAAGCGCTACTGGCCATTTCGTAGGTTTAAGAATACTTGTGCGTTAGCTTAGCTTGTCTGTGCTGTAGTTGTTGTGCCTACGATTACTAGTACTGCGGAGACGAGCTTTACGGAATACTTAAAATTGCTGAACTAGTCAGTAGACAATGCCTGCTCGAAGACCAATAATGATAGCCGATGCCATGCACGTTGCGAATAGCGAGCATGGAATTAAGCGACCTTAGGAGGCTGCATCCAGCGGGGTTTAGGTAAGGTTGAGAAAGTCAACCGTGCAATCAGCTTAGTTCAGCGCCTGATCACTAGGGCCTCGCTAACTAGACATACTGCCAACGGGGCCTTACTCCTTGGCCACCACTCCATTGATGGCAGATAGGTATATCGATCCGCCAAACGTATGAATAGCCTTTGGCGATTTCCTCGGCCGGGCTATAGCCGTTGTACAACTTAACGCTGTTCTAAACCCAAGTGGACCGAGACTGATGAATCTAGGAATAATAGACCGCTTAACAGGCCTATCCTAATCGCTAGATAAACAAGCATCCTGCTCTATCTCTCTGGCGGCATATTCTGACATTTTCGTTACGCGTATCTCTGGGCCGGACGGATGTCGTCGAAGAAAAGGTGCGGTTGAAATGACGTCACAGTGCGCCAGCTTTTCGCAAGTGAGTAGCATGTCTTGTTGATAAGTGCCAGAGGTAGCCTCCGGCGGCTGTCGTTGCGAGGAAGCGCTTCAAACCTCCACGCAACGTATGCGGCAACGCCCCATGGCGCTTTCGACTACGCTACGGCGGACAGCACGTTGGCAATGCGAGCTTTCGGCCTCGCCGGGGTGCTCAGAATTGATGACATATTATTCTATGCGTCTTCTAACGACACGCTTGGCGCTACTCAACCCCCTTGGCTTGTCAGCAGGCCGTTTGGTCAACATTTCTGTAATTGGATTCTAGGTGGCGTTCCCAGTAAGCAGGCTATAAAGCTCTGCGCCGTCCTTTACCCGCCTGGTTGGATCTACCTCAAGCGCGGCCTTAAAGACCTTGTTAAACAAGGCAACGTAACCACCACACTCAACCAAGTTGCAGGACTCATCAGCAAGAGCTTGTCGGTATCCGATATAATTACACGAAGTTCACATACGCATCTGTGAAGTAGCCCCTCCGCGGCTTCATGGAGCTCATAAGCGTGGCGGCCCACATATAGACGTCAGAGGAAGAGTAGAGATCGCCGCTTATTAACCACTCCGGCGGCATCCAGCACGGTGTCACCGCCGTGTTTAGCTCACTTATTATCCGGGCGTAGAATTCTTCTATGTCCGAGGTCTACCACGGGCTCCTTGTCGGCCTCTCTAATTATTACATTATCAGCCGCTAAATAACTGTGGATTATGCCGTGGCTGTGGAGAAATCGGAGCACGTCTGCTAGCTTTTTGCCTATTTCAAAGACCTCGTCGGGGTCAAGCCCGCCCTTGCTGGCGGCGTACTCGGCCAAGGTCTGCCCCGGCAAGTACTCCTCCACAAGCACTGGATACTGCCTCTCGCTACCCCAATCGACGAACTTGACGATATTGGGGTGTCCACCATACTGCTTCCATATGCGTCCCAAGATCTCGCTCTTCAGCATATGGACGCACATGTTAATCGGCAGATCCTCGTGGTACCACATGCTGGGAACTTTAACTACGACGTCGCGCTCGCCGTCATCGGCCAGATAAGCCACGGTCATGTAGCCGCTACTCAGCTTCCTCTTTATCACGTATTTGCCCAACACCCTCTCGCCTACCGTGAAAATCTCGTCGGACGAGGCGGCCTTCCCTCGTAGCGGGTCCTCAACCGCCATTAAGAAGACCTTACACCCGTTTTGCTAGCGAGATCCATAGGAGTCTTTCCCTTTTTGTTTGTCCAGAATAGGTTTGCCCCGTGGTTTGGCAGGACCTCTGCCACGTCGGCGAAGCACTTCGGAGCCGATTCGTGTAGAGACGTGTCGCCTTCGTTGTCTTCTGCGTTTGGGTCAGCTCCGCGTTCGAGGAGAAGTTTCGCGATACTGATAAATCCCCTCTCGGCGGCGTAGTGAAGAGGCGTCTGGCCATCGGCATCCCTCGCATCCACGTAAGCACCTCTGTCGACCAAGATCCTCGCCACTTCGAGAGAACCCGTCTTGACAGTGTAGTGAAGAGGCGTCTCGCCGCGTCTAGTCCTAACGTTGGGAGAAGCGCCGTATTGAAGATGAAGTCTCGCTTTATTTAAGTAGCCTTTTTTCGCCGCAGTGTGCAGGGGCGTCTCGCCGTCATCGTTGCACCTGATGTCCGGGTTAGCCCCCTTCTCCAGTGCCTCCTTCAGCCAAGATTCAACACCGTTTACTAAATAATAAAGAATCACAGCATTTCTCATGGTTATATTATTCATACTTGTCGCCATGTAGATATGGAGTCTCGTTGCAGATTGAGTTCTATGAGTAGAGTATCGCATTTTGCAACTAGCTGAAAGATCCAACATATTTCACTAGGTGGCGTACATCCGGCCATGTGTCCCTGTGCAACGTATCCACGGTGCCTAACGATGCTGATCTCCTCGCCGTCTATCCATGCCGCATGGCCGTTAAAGAGGCGGGTAGCGAGCTCCTGCAGGTCGGTGGGCTGTGCGGGCTACCTGCGAGTGCAGGCTGTATTATTCGCCCCTTTTGGTTTATGCGCCGATGAGCTCAAATATATCCCACCAGTTGTATCCCTCTACCAGCTAGACGCGGCAACGCCGAAAGTTGTCCGCGGACACATGCTGTTAATATGATGACTCCATCGCCGTTGCGATCACCTCCACGCACCTCCACATGGCATCGCCATGTTCCCACCATGTCGCCGAGGTGGTGGAAGAACTCCGCATCTAAGTAGAGCTTTGAACAATTTAAAAACAAGAAGGCTCTTAAGCGATATGCAGCCCAGGTTCACCCCTAGAGATGAACTCAGCACACCCCAGCCGCCTCATCAGGTCCAACAGCCCCCTCCTACACTCCCTATCCAACAGGCTCCACCTAACGAAGGGTGGGTTAGATATTATGATGTCCGGCCTGTAACCCCAGGCTACCCTAAAGGCGTCCCCACACACGACCTCCACGTTCGTGTAGAGTTTGGTGAGGATTCTCCGTGCCAGGTTGCATGGCTCCTCATTTATCTCAATACCCACGACCTTACCTGGCCTGATCAGGTTGCTGTTTGAGGGTAGCAAGACGCCCGAGCCCAGGGACGGGTCCATGACCACAACCCCATCCCCACGCCCTATGGACTTCACGAACACCCAACCACCGCTACACCATCCTTGCTTGTGTAGTAGGAGGAGGTTACCTTCCTATTCACCAAGTCCTGCACGGCGTACTGCTCATCGCTCAGGGACAATGGCACCACCCCTGCTGTATCTGGCAGGTTATTTAGTTGAAAAATAAAGTACTATCGTAGAATTACCCAGCAATAAAATTGTAGATAAAATACGATTGAATCAGCCTTCTGCCGTCGCGTCATTGATTCCATGCCCTTGAACATCATCAAGACCCTAATCGCTCTATTGTGTTTAAACTTCCGCCATAAATCCTCAAATCCTAAAAAACATTGGTAGGATGAAACTGGCTACGGAGATGAATATGGTGATGAAAAGGGCGACAAAGAATGCTTGGAACCAATCAACAATATCACCATAAATCTTCTTTACTAAAAAGAGCCAAACTATAAACTTAATTCCTGTCTCGATGAGTAAAGCATTACTACCAGCATCTCTAATGAATGTGTTGATTACGATATAGACTATATCTCTATAGGTGTTGATTACGATATAGACTATGTAGCCTATGAGAGTAAGTAGGAAGGCCGAACCTGCGCTCTGTTGCCATCTTCTGAGTACAAAGCTTGTTGACACGTAGACTATGAACCCCGTTATTATTAAACCTATGATATATTTGGAATAGGGTATGGCATCCGCCACCATAGTTACCCCACACCTAATGCGTTTTTAAGTTTTCCCTTCTTTAAATTTACTCCAAAGTCATTCACATCTATTGCTAATATCGTTGAGAAGCGCGCGGCCCCTCACGAAAAAATAGATGGCATTCACGGCATCTACTGCTACGAATGTTAGGGCGAGGGTCCTCTGTTTCTGGTTGTGAAGATCCAAGTGCATTAATCTCGGTTGCTGGAAAAGGTGATTTCGCTAAGGTAAAACGATTAGTAATAGACTGCGGCTTGGATCCTAACGCGAGAAACAATATTGGCTGGACGCCTCTGCACAGCGCGGCCTATCGTTGTCATATTGAAGTGGTTAGGGTTCTTCTCGAGCATAGGGCTGACCCCACCATAAGGAATTAATGAGTGAAGAACTCCCCTCGAACTCGGTCGTAAATGCGGAAACCTTCGTTGAGGAGTTGATGCTTAGAAGCAGTAAAACAACAGTGTACGACAAGTAACCTCACGATTACCTCCTGTGCTGTAGATGGAACATTAAACTAAATTAACTCACAACTATAGGTACACAACTGTTGGTTTTGCGGAAGCTGGATATACCCTAAACGACCCAATAATCCAGTGATGGTACTTCGAATAAGACGTGGAAGTGCTCAAGTATTTAATAGGTTACATCTGTGCTTAGCCCACTAGGCGGACTTAGCCCGCCACTCTTCAGCTGAACGATAAACAGGTGGCCGACGCCCTGCGAGCCGCCGTGGACTATGCCAACGAGGTTATCCTGGACAACGTGCCGAGAAGCGGCACAACGCTGGTGGCGGCGTTGGTCATAGGCGACGTGGCCTACGTAGTCAACGTGGGCGACTCCCGGGCCTATCTGATAACATAAAGACGAGATCCACTAAATCACGAGAGACCACTCCCAAGCTTGGGAGGACCTCCAGAAGGAGCTGGTTAAGTTCTTCCCGGCGGAAAACCCGACTTCAGGTGGCTGGCGGAGTTTAAAAGAAAGTTCATCCAGAACCATCCAAGGACTCATGTGATTAACAACGTGGTGGGTTTCTTCGGCAAGGTGGAGCCCATCGACGTGTTTAAAATCACGCTACGCAAAGGCGACGTGCTTCTGCTTTGCAACGACGGCCTCACCGACGTTCTCAACGACCACGACATACACAAAATAGTAAGCAAAAACAACAGCGGCGACGCCGCCCAGAAGCTCGTGGATGAGGCGAAGAAAAACGCCACAGACAACATAACGGTGGTGCTAATCGAAAGAAATACATGAATTTATTTGTAATCGAGCATTTTTGTGATGGCTCGATCCCACATCATGACTGTAAAAATAGGATTTTAGTGCAATCGTAGGGCTATTAGCACGGTTCTTCCTGCGCTCTTGTTCCATTGCTTATACGCATCAACTCCTCAATGAATTCTTTTTTGCATCCACGGCCGAGTTCGAGGGGGGTTCTTCCTTTATTATCCCTTATGGTGGGGTCAGCCCCACGGTAAAGAAGGATTCTAGCCACATCAACATGGCAACCCTCTACCGCAAAATGCAGAGGCGTCACGCCACCATAATCTTGCACATTCGGATTCGCACCGTGTTCAAGCAACAACTTTACAACATTGGAACAACCACGCATGGC
>Ga0326762_1000638_pt1 | contig 14967 bp, 19 predicted proteins | sample NORPS_S_FD_207669 | JGI IMG/M metagenome (GOLD analysis project Ga0326762, IMG submission 207669) | Hot spring sediment microbial communities from Norris Geyser Basin, Yellowstone National Park, WY, United States - NOR.PS_S | ecosystem: Environmental > Aquatic > Thermal springs > Near-boiling...
GCCGAGGATAGAAGGCCGCCCAGACGCCGCGACTTTTCGAAGGCAACCACCTCGGCGCCGGGAAATCTCTCCAGCAGAAACCCAGCCGCCAACACCCCAGCCCAGCCGAAACCCAAAACTGCAACCCTCACGGCGAGCGGATATAACATATATTTAAGTTGTTATCTCGTCTCGTGAGCGCCGTAGTTGCTCATCACTTCTGGGATAGGCCGGGAGGTGGGGAGCTGGTTATGGCCGGCATAGCCGCGGCGGTGGAGAAGATGGGGCTCATCCCAGTCTTGACATCTCTCACGCGCTTCGACGGGTCTCGGTATGGGGAGATGTTCGGCATAGACCTCTCCAAGTATCCCGCCGTCTCGGGCAGGTTCAGCCTAAAGATGTTCAGTCTCTACATGAGGCTTCTCGTCTGGTGGCCCGCCGAGAAGGCGGTGAAGAAGTACAGGCCAAGGTTCGTGATTATAGACATGCCGACGTACCGATGATTCGTCGGCAGAGTCCCCATCGTTGAGTATATACACTTCCCGCTGGACGCCACCTTCAACCCCAGATACAGACACGTGGGCTTCTGGTACACCGACGATCCCCACACGGCTGAGAGATACCGCAGATTCCTCATGAACCTCTACGCCAAGGTCTTCACCCGCTTGTACCCCCACTTCGCCAGAGACAACCCTTTCACTGCCGCGGCTCTCGTGTTGACGACCTCCAGGTGGACCGCCGACATAGTGAAAAAGACCTTTGGAGAAGAGCCACAACCCGCCGCTTCCGCCCAACGTCGAGGTGGTGGAGAGGTCGAGGCCCTTCGAGGAGAGGGAGCCGGTCGTCGTGATGCTGGGCCGCTTCTCGCAGGAGAAGCGGTATCACTGGGTGGTGAGGGAGGTGGCTCCCCGCCTGGTGAAGGAGGTGCCTGGTGCCCGCCTGGTGATATTCGGCGGCGCCGCCACGCCGACGCTCCAGGCGTACTACCGCCGGGTGTGGAGGCTGGCGGAGGAGGCGGGGCTTAAGGTGGCCGACAGCCTAGACGCGAAGGCCGACGTGTACCTCATCGCCAACGCGCCGCGCAGGACGATAAACGAGGCTATGGATAGGGCGAGGGCCTTCCTCCACGCCACTATCAACGAGCACTGGGGCATCGCCGTTGCGGAGGCCATGGCGCGGGGACTGCCCGTGGTGGTGCATAAATCCGGCGGCGCCTGGACGGACCTGGCGGAGGAGGGGCAGTACGGCCTCGGCTACGAGACCGCCGAGGAGGCCGTGGCCGCAGTGGCTAAAATGCTCAGCGACAGAGCCACATGGAGCTATCACTCCGCCAATTCATTAAAAAGGGTAGAGAACATCATATTTGATAAATTCAAAATAAAAGTATAAACACAATTAAAAATTATCTATATAATTAAACAGAAATATTGAGACTTCGTGTAAATCAAATATCAGGGGAACCGCTCCACAGACATGCATATGCCGAGAACCGCTTCCTCCTTGTCGACAAATCCGACGCCGTACCTCCCCATCTGCACTATATTGATCCAGGTGTTGCCTGATCTTGGATTATAAGCACCGCGCCAGCCGCCGTGGTCTCGGCTACGACAATCCCAAAGGGCTTGTAGGGTTTCACGTGGATAAACGCCGTAGATCTGCCCAGAACGTTATACACGGTATGTATAGACGGATTGACTAGAAACTTAACGCGTCCGCCGGCGCCAAGCTCTCTGGATAGGATTATCAAGCGCCTAACATACGACAGCCTTGTCAAATCCTCGGTAGCGCCCATTAATACTAGCTCCAACTAGGAGTTACAGATAGATAGAGCCTTGCTGAACGCTCTAATTACTAAGTCTTGACCCTTAGACGAGTTGAACCTAGCAAGCATGATCATAATAGGTTCTTTATGGGTCACACATCTATGTATTAACTCCCAATCGATAGGAGGATAGAGGATTTCTGGGCTACCAACGCTTTCTCCGTCAATTAGGTCGTGAATAGGCTGTTTGCACATACGTTATTTCGCATCGGTTAAGATGCTACACTTAATACTTAGACTTAGTAAGGTATGTAGAAACAGACTATGAAGTTTTAGGGTGAAAACGGGACGGGGTCTAAGGGCCGTTATCGCTCCATGTAAGTAGAAAATTATATTTTTGTTGTATGAAATGGTTGCAAAAATAAACTATCCAAAAAATAGGTCATGATTGTCTGCTAAATCAATAATAATATTATTACAAATATATGAATTCAGTAAGCCATAGAAATAATTATTATAATCTATAATTTTATTTTTATCGCATTGGTTTTTGATTGATTTTGTAATATTTATGCCGTGATATATTTAGATCTGATAAGCTTGGGACAAGTAATGGTAACACTTAGCCTGAGCTCCGATAGAGCCTTAGTCAATAACATACTAAACCTTTGGATGCCGCCATTTCTACTTGAAGTCCAGTGAATTAATGCCTTCATCGCGTCAAGTTACGAAGGAAATATTTTAAATTATGCGGGGAAGGTAGATACAAATACAAAGGGCAACGGAAGCTTCTGCGGCATTCGCTGTATATCCTTGAATAATTGAACTTTTCCAAGTCCTCATCTAAGTGGACGAGCGCCATAGTGGGAGAACCTTTATTAGGTGATCACATCGCGTTTGCACAATGGCGAGGGTTGTTGTGCTCTGGCTTAATTATAACAGTGCAGGTATGTGGGATATAGCAAGGGAATCTCTACATTCTGTTCTTAACCTTGAACGAGGCGATTTCGGCCTAACGATTCTAGCCATTGATGGCGGCTCCACTGACAATTCGGCGGATCTAATAAAGAAATACCTTGATGATATTAAGTTTAAGAATGAAGTTGTTCTACTTAGATTATCTGAAAATAGAGGTTATGCCGGCAATATGAACGGCGGCTATGAGTACGCAGTTAATAATCTGGGCGCCGATTATGTAGTTTTTCTCAATAACGACTTCGTAGTAAGAAGCGACAGCTTAAAGAGATTATTTGAATGGATTAAGAGGGGAGAGTACGTCGGAATCCAAGGCCTAGAACTGAGACCTGACGGCGTCATAGGTAATGCCGGCATGTTTTACGACGAATTCGGACAAGCCATAGGCGCTTGCAGTGGCTATAAGATAGAGGATTGCAATTTAACTAAACCTTATTTTATAACGTACCCAATGGGTTCTTATATGATTTACTCGGTAGATTTTATTAATAAGCTACCAGATAAATTACCATTTATAACAGACACTTTTATGTATTTCGACGATGGTTATATAGGTCTCATGGCGTGGCAGAAATCTCAAAAAGTTGCATTTGTGCCAGTTATAGGAGGCGTCCATTATGGCGGCTCAACCAATAAGTCATTATATGGAGTTAGGTCGAGTAGCATGCACTTATATCTAACAATAAAATCCCGAATGGCACTCTAGGAAAATATGCATTGTAAATATTATTCTCTATTTAGATTATATAAATCGAGACTCCATCTTATGGCTAAATTACATTTGCTTGACGAAAGTAGGAGAAGAGGTATACTTGATGGAATTAAATTAGCTGAAATTGTAAGAGAAAAGGCTGGAATTATTGATATGGAGAAAGCAACTCATATAGAGTTCTCTAGGAGCTTCTACTTAATTAGATCAATGGCGCCCGGCGCCGGCTCTATTGCCACACATGATTTTCACATCAAATATTTATCTAAGTATATAAAACGCCCAAATAAGTCATAACTGATTATATGATATTAATTGACGTATTTATGCTATAGATGTTCGAAGTTGTTGTCTGCCTCTGCTAGTGGGGGGCAGTTTTTGTCTTTTTGGCTTAGTATGGCTTTGTCGGGGGCGGGCCACCTCACGGCGATGGCGGGGTCGTCCCACTTTATGCATTTATCGCGCTGGGGGTCGTACTCCTTCGTGACGAGATACAGGAAGTACGTCTCCTCCAAGGCCTGGAAGCCGTGGGCAAAGCCAGGAGGGATCCAAAGCGCCTCGCCAGGCCCCAGCTCCGCCCCAACCCACCTGCCGAAATACGGCGAACCCCTGCGGATATCCACAGCCACGTCAAACACCCGACCCCTAACCACAAACACCAACTTACCCTGCTCAGACGGCTTCAACTGGTAGTGAAGACCCCTAACCACATACGGCCTCGAATAAGACAGATTAACCTGCACAAAATCGAAGGGAAGCCCCGCCGCCAAGTACTCGCTCCGCTTCCAAAGCTCCGCAAAGAAACCCCTCTCATCCTCAAACAAGCGGTAGCGGAAATACATCACCTCAGGGATACCCAGCCTCCTAACCTCAACCAGTGGCATGGCTCTGCTCAAGCCACTCTTTTTTAAATATTGACAAGGCATAATTCACATCGTCTATAGACACGCCAAGCATCTCAGAGGCCCTTCTGCTGACTAGACTCGAGTCCCTAGGCCTAGGCGCCCTGTACCCCACCTCAGCCATGGAGATGGGCCTGACCAGGCTCTTGGGGAAGCCGAAGACCTCTGCAATCGCCAAGGCGAATTCGTATCGAGACATCCGCGGCCCCGCGGCGTGGAGCACCCCTGCGTACTCCCTCTCCGCCAGCCTCGCCACCACCTCGGCAATTAAGGTGTTTAAAGTCGGAGACCCCCACTGATCTGCTATCGCCTTGATCTCTTCGCCGCGCGCCAACTTCTCCACAACGACGCGGCCGAAGTTAAGCCTCCCAGGCCCAAAGCCGTATATCCAAGCCACCCTCACCACAGCGCCTCCCACCGCCAAAACCGCCTCCTCCCCCAGAAGCTTAGAGAGACCGTAGTAGTTCACAGGCCGAGGCGGGTCCTCCTCTCTATACAGCCCCCGGTCGCCGGGAAAGACGTAATCCGTCGAGAGATACACCACCCTAGCCCCCACTTTATACGCCTCGGCGGCGATCTCCCTAGTCGCAACAGCGTTTAACCTGTAGCAGAGCTGGGGCTCCGCCTCGCATCTATCTACGTCGCCCAGCGCCGCTATGTGCACCACCAAAGACGGCTTGTAGCGCCTCATGACTCCGCGGGGGTCCTCTGCCAGATCCCACCTAACCGCAGACACGCCCTTCACGGGGTGTTGGTTATATACGCCGAGCACCTCCCAGCCGGCGGAGGCCAGCCTAAGAGCTGTTTTCCAGCCTGGCGACGAGCTCACCCCCGTAACCAGCGCCAAACCCCTCATCTCCCCAACAACCTCTTGTACCACTTAACAGTCCACCACCTCTCCTCCAGCTTCAAATAGCCGAGGAGGAGCTCGTGGTAGATCTGCCTCACCCCCTCCCCCAACCTGTAGAGGGGTTGCCACCCCAGCCGCCTTATCTTGGTGAAAGAGACGGCGTAGCTCCGCCTATCCACCTCCCCCCTAAAAACCACATCGCCTCCCGCCACCTCCTGCACCGCCTTCGCCACGTCAATAATTCTATGGTTCTGGTCATCCGACCCCACGTTGAAGACTTGGCCCGACACGGAGTCGGGCGGCTGCTCCAGCATAAAGACTACGGCCCGGGCCACGTCTACCACGTGGACAAGCGGCCTCATCTGCATGCCGTCTCCCTCCACATATATCCTCCCCTCCGTATAGGCGGTGAGAGTCATGGCGTTTACGACAAGGTCGAAACGCATCCTCCTGGAGGGCCCATACACCGTGGCGAACCTCAAGGCCACTGGGGAGAAGCCGCGGGACGCCAGAGGCAGAATCTCCTGCTCAGCCAGGAGGTTGGCCTTGGCGTATGTGGTGAGGGGACTGGGCTTCGCAGACTCATCCACCACGCCGTCCTGCCTGCCGTAGACGCTACAGCTGGAGGCAAGGACGTAGCGAGAGACCCCCCTCTCAGCCGCAAGCCTGGCGTTCCTAGCCCTGGCCCTGTAGTTTATAGAGAGGGTAAGCTCGGGGTCCAGCTCACCCGCGGGGTCGTTGGAAATCGCGGCCAGATCCACCACGGCGTCTACTTCTGCAAAAACCACGCCGTCTACCTCTCTGATGTCTTTCTCCACCAGCTCGAAGTTGGGGTGGCCCGCCACGTGGCTGAGGACGTCGTCGCCAAAGACAAGCCAGTCTACGCAACGCACTTTGTACCCCCTCTGCAGAAGGAGCGGCGTAAGCGTTGTCCCGATGTAGCCGCCGCAACCAGTCACCAACACCTTCATAGCCGCCACAAAACCCCAGTTTAAAACTCTACCGCCGAGTAATCCGAGACGTGTAGGCGGAGGGCCCTCCGGCCGCCCGCGGTGACTCTGGCGTATCTGCCGAGTATAGACTCCTCAAGTCTCTCTACACCCTCCACCACGGCCCCCTCCATCAAGACGCTGTACTCCACCGCGCTACCCCTCACCACGGCCCTAGGCCCCACGCTGGTGTAGGGGCCCACGAAGGAGCCCTCCACAACCGCGCCTTCGCCGATGACGGCGGGCCCCCTCACCACGCTGTTTTTAACCACGGCGCCGGGCTCCACCACAACCCGGCCCTCCAGCCGGCTGTTCTCAACAACGCCCCTGACGTCCAGACGGGCGTACTCGTCGAGGAGGAGGGCGTTTGCGGCAAGGACGTCGTCTTTCTTGCCGATATCCAGCCACCAGCCCTCATGCACCGCGTACTCCACCCGCCCGCCGTCTCTCAGCATGAGGGCCAGGGCGTCCGTAATCTCGTACTCCCCACGCCAAGAGGGCTTAAGCCGCCTTAGGTAGTCAAACACCACAGGCGTGAAGAAGTAGAGACCCACAAGGGCCAAGCGGGAAGGGGGCTCCTTCGGCTTCTCCACGAAGTCCACCAGCCTCCCGCCCCCGTCGAAAACCGCCACGCCGAATCTAGTGGGGTCCTCAACCTCCTTGAGGACAACAAAGGCGTCTGCCCGCGTCTCTGTGAAGCGCTTTAGATACGGCGCCGCTCCGCCCTTGAGGAGGTTGTCGCCGAGGTACACGAGGAAGGGCCCCGACACTCGCCGCTCAGCCAGCGACACCGCGTGGGCGATGCCAAGAGGCCTCTCCTGCAGGAGGTACACAACCGACAAGCCGAACCTCGACCCGTCGCCTACATACTCAGCAATCTGCTCCCTATTGTGAAGACCCACGACGAGGAAGATCTCTTTAATTCCAGCCTCCGCGATCTGCGAAAGAACCCATCCCAGCACCGGCCGATTCGCAAGAGGCACAAGGTGTTTAGACATGGAGAGCGAAGTGGGCCGCAGACGCGTCGCGTAGCCACCAGCGAGGACAACGGCTTGCATTACGTTCCTTTTACATTAATTTTTGAAGTTTTCGGCGGCCTTATACCAATAAACGGGTTCTGTAACAAGAAATCCAAAAAGCTGAAAAATTCAGACCGCACGAACCCCGCCTCGGGGTGCTCCAAAGCCGCGAACTTCACAGCTTCGACGAAACTCTTCACGTAGTCCTCCCCCGAAAATAAAGATCCTATGACGCCAGCCCCTAGGAATTTTAACATAGCAAAAATCTTAACAGGTAGAGGAGCGTTTTTAAAGACGGGTATGAGCTCGGCTGCGGAGACGTACTTAAACCATCGGGCCGACTTAAAAAACCGACGCGGCCCATAAGTAGCAGAACCCAGATGAAAACCTGCGACAATAGCCTTATGGAAAATCTTGTAGCCACCCTTCCTCAGCCGCGCCCCAAGAAGCTTATCGTCAAAATACGCCTCGTAGACATCAGAAAACGGAGCCCCCAGTTTTCTAAGCACATCTACGCGGTAGATAGAAAACGCCCCACTCAAATACGACGGCTCATAATCCCTAGCACAAGAAAACAGCCGCCCCCGACACACAGGATAAGAAAGACCAAACCTATCGACCACATGCCCAGCGTTATCCACAAGCCACGGCCTCAACAACTGCATAATAGTACCCTGCACCCCAGCAAAACCACCACCCTCTAACACATCCACAAGCCGACTAATGATACCTCTTACCGGAACCAGATCGTTATTAAGAAGCACGACATACTTTACATCCTTATCCAGCCTACGAAATGCAAAATTTACCGCACGAACAAAGCCAATGTTATAAGGTAAACGATAATAATGATAAGACAAATCGTGTTCTTTTAACAATTCTAGTAATATAGCATCGCTATTATCACTACTAGCGTTATCCACAAGATAAAAGATTACATTAGATTCATTTTTTATATTAAAAATAATCAATCGTTCAAGAGACAATATTTTCCAACTATTATAATTTATAAAAACTATTGCTATCATCATCAACTACGCTCTGGAAAATATATGACAAGATAATATAAAATAATCATAGATGAAACTTTTAGGGGCTTTTGACTAGCCCGGCTTCTCAGGAGGCTTGTGGCACGTATCTCGTCGGCCATCTCGACGGCGTGCATAAAACCGGTGAGAACCCACATACGACCTAAAAAGACCGGGTCCACAACCGGCAAGGCGAAGGCTGGCCAAGAATTAGCCACAACAAGTAATAACGTAGTAGGAACCAACCCCACAGTCAAGAGCATGCCATCAAACAGCTACAGGTAATTTAAATATTATAACTTAAACGCCGTCTTGGGTAAACTGTCGTGGGTAGGGTATGCGCTAACCACCACAACTTCGTCGAAGCTCATAGAGGAAATAGAAAAAGAGATTCAGAAGGCCCTGGAAGAAACCGAAAAACTACGCAACGTATCTCCTAACCACTAGCGCTACCTAGAAGACACTCTCGCCGTTATTGCAGGGCTAACGCCCCGCGACTAAACCAAGAAAATATTTGAATTTGAATCAGAGGATAGAGAAACACTGATATTGCGTCTAAACAAAGCCGCAGTAGACAACTCCAATATCTCGCCTTTTCCTATAGTCTCAGCTACACCCTCACGCTAGAAACCATGGTACCATATCCAACAACTTGATTACCGTGAGAGACCCAACAGTCACATTGTTATAATATTGTATTCAGTAGCCAAAACGATAGAATACACCCCCAACGGAATGGCCTCAAACGTCGATATGCTAAACCTCTTGGCAGTAATAGGTGAAGATAATACACGTTCTGCGCCAATATACGCCGCCTCTCCTTCTCAGAAACCCTGAAAACCAGCGACACTGAGTGATCAAGAGACATAGCATCACGCAGGGGGGCCATCACCCACCACCCCCACCCTAAGCCTCCGTCTCACCAGTCGCAACGCTTCCAAAACATCCAAAATCTCCTTGTACAGCACCAAAGGAGACACGATCCCCATGTCAAACACCCTACCCAAACCCCTATACTGTAGATACTGCTCAAGCCGAAGACCAAACGGCACCACTTAAACATCCCTCCGCACACGCTTAACTCTTTCCCCAAGAAATTAGACGGCATAACCACCACCTATGGCCGCAACACGAGACGCCTCTCAAGACACTAGTAGCGTCTCTCCCCACTTCCAAAGCTTGGCCAGAGGTCGAGGAGATAAAAAAGATCCTAAAACAAATCTACATACCATAAATCATTTAGTACTGTTTCTCACATCTTAGAAAATTTTAAAAATTTAAGTAAGTTCCTGCAACTATATACTTTTATAAAATATTCAATTTCTTGAAACGCTTGATTACTTCTAATTAATTTATATATATCAGAGATCACATTTACCGTTTTAAGGAAAGGGAAAGAGTATTTGAATTGCCAACTAATAATCGGGTACGCACCGTATTCTAATGCATCAACTATTTTTATTAACATACCACCGGGATAAATATAATCTGCAGTATCAAATACTAGAATATAACGTGCTAGTTTTAAAAGATTTGAATATAGTTGATCAGGCACACGACCTAAGACAATAACATTTTGATAAGAACATTTTCCAATAAGAGCTTCAGATGCAGTTCCTACAAGTACAAATTTAAAATTAGGCAACTCTTTTGCAATATGGCAAATTTCCCACGCAATTTTTGGGTATCTTTCAAAAGATCTACTTCCAACAAATAATATTAAGTTAGCTTTGTTTGACATAGAATACGTATTATGTTTGGATAAAAGCGGAGTGAAAACATAATGTATAAAAAATTTATTTCCAAGATAATATTTAAATTGAGAAAGTGTATATATTGATGATGTCCAAATCACATGAATAAACTTACTAAACAATCTTATTAGCAAAGGTTCAATTAAGCTATGAAAATTAACATCATCAACTATAACAATTCCGCGTTGAAGAAATTTAATAAATAGCGGAATTATACTACCTGGCAAAGAATAGGGTTGGAAAATTACTATATTACAAGTAGAAATTAGTTTGACATATTTTATAGACTTTAAAAATAATATTATGTTCTGGAGTATATAGAAAGCAATATTTCCTGTAATATATTCATTTGCAATTGGTGAATCGATGACTTTGCCACCAAGGCAATGAACTAATCTAGCAAGGCGGCCACTACCACCAATTCTCTCTTTCATACTCCTGTAGTAAAAGAATAGGAAGGCCACAAAGATACCTCAGGAAATCTTTATAAATTTAATGCCGGAAAGTAACTCAAGTGTTTTATTGTTAAAAAATAGATTGCAAGAACTTCCAAACGGTGATTCAAATATAACAACGGAAGTAATTCCATAATTAGTAAGAGTCAAGTTATGATATATCACTGAATATAAAAGTGTATATCCAGTTAGAGAAGCAACATCATAGGAATTAAGCCTAAATAATTTATTAAAGTAAAATCCACATGTTAATAAAGAACTATTGTTGAGAAATTCCAGATTATTAGAAAAAACAGCTTTGTTAATACTTACATAATAATTAAGTTCGCGTGAATAAGGAATATGAGCAATACTGTAAAGTATAGCTAACAATACTATAATCAATAGAAAAAATAATATTATTTGTATCTTTTCGAAAAATCTGGTATTTCCATTACTACTTTTATGTTTGAAGATCATAAGTACAGTAAGTATATTGACCAATGAATATACATAAATGTTTATACATTTTAACATATCAATTTCGAGCCAACTATAAGCAATGTTCACAAAATAAAAACTTGTTATTGATAAAAGAATGATGGATAAGTTGTAAATATTAACGGGCCATAGAGTGTGTTTAGGAAGTCTGAAGCCAACAAATAAGTGCATGATAAAATTAAGTAGCACAATACGCCTAATATATTCTCTAGGGAAATAGTTTAATATTACCAAAAAACCAAATGCTGTCCCCATCATGACTAGAATCTCTATAGGCCTATCAATAATATTATTATATTTAAATTTAAAAAGGATTACTAAATATATTATAAAATTTTCTATTAACATTAGTAATATGGTCATCTGGTAATCTGTATATTGGTTTGACAAGGTCGTACTCATTGGTGGAATCCACTCTCTTAATCGCATCGTAAATTCTGATGAGGGCAAAATTAGCGGACCATAAAGCTTGTCAACAGTGTATGTATAAATAATTATAAGTATAAAAGGAATTGCAATTAACGTATCTCTTATACTAAGATTCACACTTAGATCAAAACTACTGTATTTGAACAACGCGATTACGAGAACAGTTATGATTAGGACAGCTATTATGTACTCAAGAGTGCTTGTTATAATAATACCGTTAACTAAAGACTGCATAATTATAAGATAACCAAAAATAAATATGAAAAGGTTCATTAATAGGTTTTTAAACAACTTTGATTTTCTTGAAGTAATTTTCTGCACAACAATATAAATGAATGGTAACGCAACAACGAAGACTGCATATGGCTTTAACAGAAATATCAATATGACTAATAGTACTATAAACATTCCAATGTCGTTCTTTTGTGTATGTAAAAGTTTTAAAAAAACAAGGAAATACAATAATGTAGCTGTTTCTAAGTAACCTATAAATGATGAAAAATAAATAAAAGTTATAATATTAAATAAAACATAAAGTATAGAACTAAAATTGTATCGAAAGATATGTATAATAATTAATATCAAAAAAACGGTATAGAAGATTGGTGCACCATAAGTATTAGGCATTACTATGTAAGATATTGTCTCTATGGCGACTAATGGAGCACCATAAAGGAACGCAGGTATATACAGTTCAGGTATCAATAGAAAATGATCTAACGGCCGAAGGGCATTTGGGTAATAAAACGAAAAATAATCCCATGATACGTAAACAATATCCTTAGCTATTCGTATATACATAATTGTCAAGAATGTTGCCAATAACGGAACGACTGTATAGATTATTGGTTGCCATTCCAGCTTTGTTTCCCCTTTGTTATTCAAAATTCTAATTGAAACATTAATCAAACCTATAATAAAACTTAAATATGCATACAAATATATAATAAGGCTAAATTTCAAAAAAGTTTCACAAACAATTATTAAAATAGCACTATAAACATATAATAGGTGTGATTTTATGTAGGCTTTAAGAAAGCTGTCACGCTTAAAAAATATACCGAATGAAAACGATTGTATAAAGATTATTATTGCACTTATTATGTCAGTTATAAAATTTGATTCATTATAAAAATTCTCTATTTTCATATCATTACCATCTTACCTGTTTATTACTATTAATGCGATGAAAGACATAGTTATAGCTATCACTGAAGGATATCATTAACGCCAACTCTCGATCTTTGGTACCACAGTCTTGGATTAGTATTAACATTGCTCTTACCTGAAGTCTCTCAAATATATACTTTACGGATTTTCTGTTTTCAACCAATGCTTTGCTTCAATTTTTCTTTTGTTAGATATGGTACATGCTTACCTCAACTATTACTCAAGTTGCTATTTGTAACGTAACGACTATTTCTAGAATTACAATAGTGGCTATGTCTTATCGATACGGTCCTTACATTGTAGATGCCCGAAGCGCCGTGGTCGATAACTACTTCGACGAACTGCGTCACGTCAGCCACATGTACGAAGGCGTCATGTCGCTGTAGATAACAGGGGAAGTCCTCTCTTCGCCCTCTTGAATTTCGAGACGACGCCAGCGTAGGCCCCCGTCTGGCCGGGCCATTGGAGCGATGGAACACTTGGCGCAAGCCTTGATCCCCCGCCAGCTTCGCCTTGGGGGTAAATGTGTGGCGAGGCCCAAGCTCTGCTACAGGATAAATCCTGCAACGACTAGAAGGTCACCAACATGTACATGGTGGGGCCGAAGTGGTATATACATAGATTTAGTCTCCTCACTAAGGCTTACGAAGTGGAGGGTCCGCCCAGGTCTATAGACGTTCGTGCTTGTAGATGGTTTGCCATCTCAGCCACTTGTTTTGGGCTTAGATTTAGGTCAATTATTTATCATTGATTTTAATACAAAACTGCTTGTTATCAGTTCAATGCCTAGTGCTATGGATGTAAGTGCTATCATGTTTTCGCCTCGTAGTGGAAGCCTTCTGTAGCCGCTTTCTACCCACGCAAACATAATAAGAGCGAGGTAAGTGATGCCGGTGACTACTAGTGTGACGCCTATGGCTACTGCCTTTGTTGGTGTGAGTTTTTTGAGTTTTTGGGTTATTGGGTGGGGTTGTAGGCTTAGTCTTTTGGCTAGTGTGAGGTCTGCTATGGCGCCGAGGAGGAGTAGGTTGTAGCCGATTATGGTGGCCATTCCGCCTGTTATTGAGGTGTGGATGCCGGGGCTGTAGCCTATTTGGGCGTTTATGAGGGCTATAGCCATGAGTGCTACGCCGAGGATGATTAGTGCAAGGCCGGGGTATAGGTAGAGGTGTTTGGGGGTGTAGGTGAGGATGTATTCGACGTGGCGCCAGCCGTCTCTGAAGCTTTTTAGTTTGGAGGGGGCGCCTTCTGTCCGTGGGTAGTAGGTGATGGGTAGTTCGGCTATTCTGAGGCCGGCGTGGCGGGCTTTTATGAGCATGTCGGTGGCGAATTCCATTCCTGTGGCTTCTAGCTTCAGTTTTTCGAGGGCTTGTCGTGTGAAGGCTCGGAATCCGCATTGGGAGTCTGAGACTTCTACTTTGTAGAATCTGTTGAGGAGCCAGGTGATTAGGGGGTTTCCGATGTAGCGGTGGTGCCAGGGCATTGCTCCTTTGAGTATCTTGCCTTTGAGCCTGGTGCAGATGGCGAGGTCGGCTTTGCCTTCTAGTATTGGCTGGAGTAGCTTGGGGAGTTCGCGCATGTCGTATGTGTCGTCTGCGTCTGCCATGACTATTATGTCGCCTCTGGCGTGTCGGAAGGCGTAGAGGTAGGCGTAGCCGTAGCCCCGTCGGTCGGGCGTGACGACGGTGGCGCCCATGGATCGGGCTATCTCCGGCGTCTTGTCTGTGGAGTTGTCGGCCACTATGATCTCGTAGGTGAGGCCCATGGCTTCGAGCGCCTCCTTGGCTTTCTGGATGACTCTGCCTATGGTTTTCTCTTCGTTGAGGGAGGGTATCACGACGCTGACCTTAGGCCTCTCGGCGTTATTGGGCTTGGGTAAATGTAAAGAGTACACGTACCGAAAATACGTCAGTTAATATTTTTTACCGCACAGAACGTGAAGCAGTTCCGCGTCGCTGTGTATCGCCTTTGTGGCTTCTGCAATCGCCTTTCTGAGCCTTTCTGTCTCTTGTCTGGGGGTCGTGGCTACGCGTATGGCGGCTTTTATGAAGGCTTTTGCTGAAGTGTCTTCTGCCGCGAACTGGGCGGAGGGTGTCTGGCTTATTAGCTCCGCCTGTCCGCCGATTGGGAGGGCGACTACGGGGACTCCCATCAACAACGCCTCGTATACGGCGTAGGGCATGGGCTCTTCCCAGCATGAGGGGAATAGGAGGGCCCATGCGCCTGCCAGCAACCGTAGCGTGGCTGGCCTTGGCGCGCCTCTCGGCTCGACCAGCGGCATGCCTGCGGCGCGTGCGGCGGCGCGGGCGAGGTGGGGGCACTTGTGCCGTTGATCCCCACCGAGGTACACGAAGTAGCGGCGTGGGGGCTGGGGTGGGGGCAGGTCGTCGGGTGGGGGGTTCGGCACGTATATGGGCCTGTACTGGGCCAGCTTCTGGCAGTGGGTTTTCGACACGCATATGACGG
>Ga0326762_1000640_pt1 | contig 14937 bp, 15 predicted proteins | sample NORPS_S_FD_207669 | JGI IMG/M metagenome (GOLD analysis project Ga0326762, IMG submission 207669) | Hot spring sediment microbial communities from Norris Geyser Basin, Yellowstone National Park, WY, United States - NOR.PS_S | ecosystem: Environmental > Aquatic > Thermal springs > Near-boiling...
CGGGGTCACCCCGAGCGGGAGGAGCCCAGTGATATGGATCCCGATGAAAGGGATCCCGAGGGCTTTGAAGCCAAGGGAAGAGGGCTTGACACCAAACAATATCAAGCCCAATGAAACCCGAACCCCCACCATACAGAAACCCAGCTGGATTTGCGTGCCTCGGAAACACGATTCTTATATACTCGCTATATGTGTTCTCAATATCAACGCATGAAGAGGGCGAGGCCAGAGACATCCCATAACTATATACTCCTCTAAGCCCATATAATAGGGGTTATCATATGGCTCTCACAGAACATGCTGATCTAGTGATAATAGGGAGTATATATACATTTAACAAAAGACTCGAAGTTGCTGAGGCCATAGCTGTTAAAGGTAATAGGATCATATATGTTGGGGGTCGAAGTGGTGTAGATAGGTACATAGGCCTAGACACTATAGTTATAGATGTTGGGGAGAAGGGCGTGACTCCTGGATTGATAGATACACATGCCCATATGGCTGTGTGGGGGCTATATAGAACGAGATACATAGATCTAAGCTACCCCGGCGTGGATAGCATTAAGAAGCTTATTGAAGTGGTTAGAGAGGCTGCTGAAAAGAGGAAGGAAGGGGAGTGGATCCTTGGTCGAGGGTGGAACCAAGCCTATTACCCTGAGGGGAGGATGCCCAATAGATGGGATCTTGATGAAGCTACCACAAAACATCCAGTGGTTCTTTGGCATACGTCAGGGCACATGGTTGTTGCAAATAGCCTAGCTCTAGAGATTGCGGGGATAAAGAGGGGTGTTGAGAGTCCTCCTGGGGGAGTCATAGAGAGGGACTCTGAGGGAGAGCCCACAGGGATCTTGGCGGAGAAGCCTGCTATAGAGCTCGTGGTCAAGGAGATACCGAGGCCCACTAAGAGAGAATGGATAGAGGCTATAAGACACACTATGAGGGAATGGGTTTCAGAGGGTATAACTGCGGTAAAGGATCCCACATCCCACGAGTATACGAGAGATATTTTAGAAGCGTATAGAGATATAAGGAAGAGCGGAGAGCAGCTGGTTAGGATCGTAGCCCTTTACTGGGCACAGAGCCTTAAAGAGCTGAGGGATGGTGAGAGCTATATATCAAGCACGGAAGATCCCTGGCTAAGGGTGCCCGGAATAAAAATAATACTTGATGGTGCTATAAGCACTAGAACTGCGTGGATCTCTGGCAAGTATAGGGGTTATCCGGAGACTAGCGGGCTCCCGATTCTAAGCCTAGAGGAGTTCAGGGAGATGGTTCTCGAGGCAATGTCCAAAGGCTATATGATCAGTATACATGCTATAGGGGATATGGCTATTGAGGAGGTTGTGGGGGCGTATGAAGAGGCTTATAGGAGGGGTTGGAAGAGGTCGATATTAACGATAATACATTTCATGTTACCCAGGGATGATCATATAGAGAGGCTGAGATCCCTTAGTGGATATGCAGAAGTCCAGAGCGGATTCATATACTTCTTAGCGGAGGCATATAGGAAAAATCTATATATAGATATATACAACAAGATCCTCCCGATTAAGAAGATGATCGATTCTGGTTTAACTGTATGCAACGGATCTGATGCCCCGGTGATTCCCTATCCACCTAGATACGGCATATACTCCGCAGTAACTAGGCTAGACATGATGGGTATGGAGCTAAATAGAGGTGAGGCCATATCAATAGAACAGGCTTTCTCTACATATACCTATGAGGCCTCCAAATGCCTCGGAATGGAGGACATCATAGGGAGTATAGAGGTTGGGAAGCTAGCTGATATAGTTATATGGGATAGAGATCCGCTCAAAGTCAAAGATCCCAGAGAGCTGCTCGAGATCAAACCGCTATATACGATCGTAGACGGAAGGATCGTATATAGGAGCACTAATACCCAATCTCCTCTCCAATTCTGAGAGAGGTTTCTAGGTGTCGCCTTATGATAGGCGATGTTGGCAAGAAGATCTTAGAGGAGATTGATAGGATCTCAGGTGAGCTGGATCGCAGGGACGCTCTTAGAGAAGAGATCCTAAACATATCGAGAGAACTAATAAGATGCTCTGGAAGAGCTGTTACATATATAAATGCTGGGGATCTTCAGAGAACGCGCGAAGAGATCTATAGATGCTCCTCACTCGTTAAAAAGCTCCTAGAAGTCCCAGACATGGATAGAGATCTAACTAGGTATGGTCTATCACTGCAAGCCTTTGCAGAGTTCTGCGAGGCGAGCTATCTATATATGATAGTGAGCAGAGATACAGAGGAGATCGCTAGGCTGTGCAGTGAAAAGATACCTCCAGAAGCTAGATTATTAGCTATTGAGGATCTCACGGGCGAGCTGAGAAGGCATGCCATAACACTTCTAACAGAGTGGAAAGTGGATGAATCGATAACTATAGTAAGGTTAATAAGCGAGATATATTCCCGCCTCAGATATCTGGACTACCCAGATTCGCTGGTGCCGGGCTTCAAGCACAAGGTTGATGTAATGAGAAGGGCTCTTGAGGATCTAGAGACCCTTTTAGTAGATGTTAAGTCTAGGAGGGAGCTAATTAGTGAAATAGGTAGTTTAAAAGAGAAGCTTAGAACCTAAGGTTTAAGATATGCCCAAACTCCTCAGAGACATAGCTAGGGAGATATTGGGTGGTGATAAGGTTAATAAGATGTGGGGGAGCATCGATTTTGTAGGGGATATAGCAATAATAAAGAAGCCTTTTGATGTAGAGATAGAGGATCTTGCTATCTTAGCGCGGGAGCTTATGAAGAGGCTCACATGGGTTAGATCTGTGTGGGCTTCCATATCGCCAGTTGAGGGTCCATACAGACTTAGGAAGCTTATATGGCTTGACGGTGAGAAGAGGACAGAGACTATATATAGGGAGCATGGGTGCTCCTTTAAGGTGGATATATCTAGGGTCTATATATCCCCTAGACTGAGCTATGAGCATATGAGGATCTCGAAGCTTATTAGGCCTGGAGAATTCATAGTAAATATGTTTGCCGGGGTGGGGCTATTCTCTATAATAATAGCTAGATATTCCAAACCATCTAGAGTTATATCGATAGACCTTAATGAGCATGCGTATAGACTGATGGTGGAGAACGTTAGGCTTAACAATGTTGAAGGCATAGTGATCCCTGTCCACGGAGATGCAATGCAAGTTATAGAGAACTACGTGAACCAGGCTGACAGGGTTCTAATGCCACTCCCAGAGCTTGCACTCAAAGCCCTGCCAAAAGCTGTAGAGGCTATAAAGAGCTCCGGATATATACATACATACGAATTCATAGATGCCGCGAACAAGAAAGAGGCGATTAAAAAGGCTGAGGACATATATAGAGATAATCTCGATGGGATAGGGGGAGTTATAGAGTATAGGATCGAGGGGAAAAGGATCGTGAGAAGTGTTGGCCCAAGAAGGTATCAAGTGGTGCTGGATATATGGGTGAGGAGGAGCTAGAGATAGCGTCTAAAATGGTTAGACCTATATATGCCTCAGCGATATTCAATGTTTCTCTGGAAGGGATAAGATATTCACTGACCTTTGACTACGTAGATCCCGTGGGCTACTATAAAAAGATCCTTGAGAACACAGATCTGTTTAGAAAGGAGATCGAGCTTGTCACTAGTAATATGCAGGGCTTTTTGAATGAGGAGGATATAGTGATCAATGGGAAGAAGGTGAGTGCCGAGATAATACTAACAGATCTCGGTTTGAGAGGAGAACCAAATAGAGCATATATATTGTTCATTATAGAGATAAAATGTAGATTGGAAAGGGGATTGAATATATATGAGAATAGATATGAGAGAGAAGAATTTGAATATGACTATGCAGCATACTGGATCTTCCCGAGGGGAACAAAAATATATGAAGCTATACTAGGTGGATCTATATATGTTATTGGAAATAGCATAGTTGTCAGAGGATCTAGAGGCGATATCTCGCCGGGATATGAGAGAATTAAATTTAAGATTAGATAGCTATGCAGACTATGTTAACCTGATCCTATAGCTCTCTTTAAGTGTTCTCAGGGCTATCATAGTGTTCGTCGATACCACACCATCTATTCTGCCTATCTGATCAAGTAACTGTGCTAAATGCTCGTTATCCCTGGCTATCACCTGGGCTATGAGTGACGGCTCGCCCGTGATATCATGGATCTGGAGGATATTCTCTATATTAGCAAGCTCTCTAGCTACTGCTTCAAGCCTCTTAGGATCTACCTTGACGAATATATAAGCCCTTACCTTATAGCCAAGTCTCTGGTAATCTATAATAGATACAACTTTTTTAATAAGCCCCATCTGCTTTAGCCTCCTAACCCTTATATATGCGGTTGAAGGACTCATATTAAGTCTTTTGCCAAGCTCTACGAAAGTTATGTTTCCCTCCTCTTGCAACACCTCCAAGATCTTTAGATCTTTCTCATCTATCTCAGACATAGCTTCCGCCTCCTACCTCATATCAATAAAAAAAATAGCTATAAAGCTTTTAAATCTATCTCTGATCCATTCTCTGTGTTATAGTTTTTATCTACACATAGCATCTCGATTTTATGGTTTGCAAAACAGAGATAGGTTCTAATATCTCAAAGATTGCTATGTATTTAAATTATTAAACATAATAGCGATACGACAGGCGGGGATGTCACTGATACGAGGATCTTGAAGAAGGCGGGTTCTAGTCTTTTAATGTTAATAGATGAGCTGATCTCTGGGAAGGGCTGTATCCTTTTTTCATAGTAGTGGGAATGCTTTCATATTCTTTCATTATTAATTAATGGTTGGAGTGGAGGTTTAGGGGCGAACGAGGTCTAGGGATAATGGCTAGGGGAAAGAAAAAGAGGGATAAGAAGTGGATGTGGGTTGTCAAGCCAGGAGATAGGAACTTTGTCAGCAGAACCGCTGTTCTGCTATCAAAACCGCTATCTAGGAGGGGTTCAGGGCATTAGAAGAGATCGTGAATATATATAGCAAGATGCTTGGAGATGTGCTTCCCCACGCATCTAGAAATATTATTGAGAATTACTATAGGCTTAAGAATGGGAAGTATCGAGAGCTAAGGAGGATCTATCCAAATATTCCATTCCACTATGTTCACGGAGTGTGTCAGGATGCTGTTGAAAGGGTTTCCTCTCTTAGGAGGAACAAGGCTAGACAATATGCTGAAGAGATCTTTGATGAGTTGGTTAAGTATCTAGGTCTGGGGAAAGGGATCTTAGGGGTAGGAGGATCGTGAGATATCTCTGGAGGAGATCTTGGGAGATAGCTCGGTATCAAGTAGATCTTGAGATGGTGAGAGGCATGCTAGTGCCTAGGATCAATAGTGTTAGTCTATGGCTAGTTGATGACCACCTATGGAAACCTGAAACCTATGGATGCTACGAAGATCAATATAAATGGCGTTGAGAATATTTTCTTCACAAGCGTTGCTATCAATACCCATAGGGGCTGGGTATACCTCGATCTAGAGCCTTCTAAGGAGTTCTACAAGCTCTTGGCAAGGGGTTTTAAGCCGACATCCCATGCAAAGATCAAGCTTGATAGGAGGAATAGAAGAGCAATATTCCACCTATCCCTCGAAAAAGAGGTCGAGATCTATAGACCAGAGAATATTGTTAAGCCTGTCGATGTTAATGAGAACTCAGTAGCAACTCTTTACGAGGCATTCACAGTAATCCTAGAAACAGATCTTGCAGAGACAACACTGGGCTATAGCTATAGGAAGGAGAGTATTCAGAGGAGAAATGGATCTGGTAGCAGAGAGACTAGGAAGGCTATGGAGAAGCTTAGAGAGGGAAAGAAGAGGGACTATAGGATGAAGACAGCAAGCTTGATAGTAAGGGACGCCCTTAGGACTAGGGGTGTTATAGTTGTTGAGAGGATATCCGGGGAAGATATAAGGGTTATGATTGCTAGACATAAGAATAAGCAGCTGAGGCACAGGATATATCAGAGTGCTTTGAAGGGAGAGCTCAATACAATAATAGATAAGGCTAGAGAATACGGAGTGCCGGTGCTCATGGTTGATCCCAGGAATACATCTAAGATCTGCCCTATACACAAGGCAGTTATAGAGTATGGGGAGGATAGAATAAGGATATGTAGCAAGGGTGGTGAGAGGTGGCATAGGGAGGTAGTTGCACTGATCAGTATCTATTTTAAGGCCCTCGAAGCCCTTTATGAGGGCATTGCCCAGAAGGGCTTCGGGGTTTTAAGTCTAGATGGGAGCCCGGTGTCGCTAGGCTCCACAGCCAACCCATGAACACATAGAGATCCCAAGATCCCTGTGGAGGAGGTGGGGGATCCCTCGATAGCCACAGGGATCAAAACCCTGTGGATCAGGAAGCACAGCAGTCTCAAACAAAAGAAAATCAACGACAATCAAAAGCCCGTCGAGGGGCAAGCGGTGTCAGCGGTAATCAACATTGAGACTCAATAGGTGGGAATATGAATGTCTTCTGTAGAACTTTGCTTATTGTTGAGAGAAATCAGCCCTCACACGGCTCTTCACCGCTCAGAACCGAAGTCGCTCATCACCCTGGGACCGAGTTAATATGTTGCTAGTGGGATATATAGGTAGGAGAGGATTTCGAGACGGTTAGAAAGAGCTGTGTGAGATGCGGTAGGGATGCGTCTTACTTATTAAGGGCATCTGGTGAGGCTCTCTGTAGGAGATGTTTAGAAAGGACTGTCGTGAGGGCTATAAGAAGAGCTGTTGGTAGGTATGGGGTTCTAACCCTTAGGGCCCCTCTAGCTGTTGTAGAGCCTCTAAAAGATCCTCTCTGGTTTCTGTCTTCTCTCATATACCTCAGTAAGAGCTTAAGGAGCCATGGCAATAAGGTGGCTCTTCTCTCCTATAGAGGTCATAGCTATAGGACGCATCTCCGGGGTTTTGAAAATATATATGTGCTTGATATCAATGTGAATAGGGATCATGTAGTAGATATGTGCAAGGGTCTAGAAGATCCTTTGAGGGTTTTAGGATGCATATTGAAGGCTGAATATATAGTAGGGATTGCATCCTCAAGATCATATGGGATCAGGGCCATTGCTCTCATGAGACCTAGAGATCTGTGTTCGTTCATAGGTTTCTTAGGCATTGCATACACAGATCTAGAGCTTGCTGTTGAGGCACTCCCGATACGCATAGCCAGCGAAGTTGCGATTATAAATCCTATATATAATATCCCATCGATGGATCTTAGTGCGCTAGCCTTCCTATCCAGCGAACACGTATCCATTATATATGAAGCCCCACCCAATGATCAGGTCACCGTAGCAGGTGCTGAGGAACTGATCCAGGTTTATAGCCATTCGCCAGAGATTATGTATAGCTCCTCCGAAGCTGTGAGGAAGATCCTTAGTAACGCGGCTAAGAAATGCTCAATCTGTATGGCGCCGATAAGTTCCGGCGAGGTATGCTCTATGTGTAGCTATCTATACCCTCTTCTTAAGTATATCTCTAACACTAGCAGCTAGATTAATACACCCAACACCCTTCTCCAAAAGACCCTTTCTAATTAGCGAATCAATCACCCTGAGAGGATCCTCTAGCTTATAGATAAGCTTAAGCTCCTTCACAGCAAGGATCTCTCCAACCGACACGTTCCTCCTAAAGTATTCAAACACAACCCTTTCCTGAGGATCTAGGTTCTCAATGATCTTGTCAACACTGTCTACCATATCTCCGCTTGTCCCCCGATGGTTATTGATTATCGCTGATATTAATTTATTTCGAGATTGCTGTGTTTCTTGATCCACGGGTTTTGATCCCTGTGGTCATCGAGGGACTTCCACCTCCCCCATAGAGATCTTGGGATCTCTATGTGTTCATGGGTTGGCTGTGGAGCCTAGCGACACCGGGCTCCCATCTAGACTTAAAACCCCGAAGCCCTTCTGGGCAATGCCCTCATAAAGGGCTTCGAGGGCCTTAAAATAGATACTGATCAGTGCAACTACCTCCCTATGCCACCTCTCACCACCCTTGCTACATATCCTTATTCTATCCTCCCCATACTCTATAACTGCCTTGTGTATAGGGCAGATCTTAGATGTATTCCTGGGATCAACCATGAGCACCGGCACTCCGTATTCTCTAGCCTTATCTATTATTGTATTGAGCTCTCCCTTCAAAGCACTCTGATATATCCTGTGCCTCAGCTGCTTATTCTTATGTCTAGCAATCATAACCCTTATATCTTCCCCGGAGATCCTCTCAATAACTATTACTCCTCTCATCCTCATGGCTTCTCTTACTATTAGGTTAGCTATCTTCCACCTGTAATCCCCCTTCTTCTTTCTTTCCTTGAGCTTCTTCATGGCTTCCCTAGCATCTTTGTTACCGGATCCATCTCTCCTCTGGATGCTCACCTTCCTATAGCTATAGCCTAGAGTAGTCTTTGCAAGATCTGTTTCTAGGATTACTGCGAATGCCTCGTACAGAGTTGCTACAGAATCCTCATTAACATCAACAGGCTTAACAGCCTTCTCAGGCCTGTAGATCTCAACCTCCTTCTCGAGGGATAGGTGGAAAATCACCCTCCTATTCTTCCTATCAAGCTTGATCTTAGCATGGGATGTCGGCTTAAAACCCCTAGCCAAGAGCTCGTAGAACCCTTAGAGGGCTCTAGATCTATGTGCACCCAGCCCCTATGGGTATTGATAGCGATGCTTGTGAAGAAAGTGTTCTCAACACCATTGATCCTGATCTTTGTAGGGTTTACTGGTTTCCATACGTGGTCATCAATTAGCCATAGGCTAACACTATTGATCCTAGGCACTAGTATTCCTTCTATTATCTCAAGATCTACTTGATACTAAGCAATCTCCCAAGACTTCCTCTAGAACCGGGATCGTTCAGACACGCTTCAAGCGTTTGCTCAAGGATCATGTTTATTGTATCTTAAATAATAGGAAAGGGGGTCGTTGCTCTTAATAGGTTCACTCGTAGCGTCTTAGTACTCTCACTATCGATCCAGAGTCTCAAGCATCGAGGATCCTGACTACTTTTGAAAAGTCCGGATTTATATAGATAGCCCCAGAATCATGCACTGCTCCTAAATCTTTTATTGCGGCAGGAGAACCTTAGCTCTAATTCCTCACAACCTTCATCTTTAATAATACTCTTTCTCCTCATATTGTCTCGAGGTCCTGTATAATCATTATCAGCTATCCACACGGCTTAACCTCTTGACTATTAATTTTTGTCAGGGTTTTCTATAGTCCGGGTTTGCTATGCCTTCTCACGGTTTTATGTCTGCAGCTAATAAGGGATCTGGCCCCTAACTATCTATCCAGTTTAAGCAAGTTAAGGTTCTATTCTCTTATTATAGTGCCTTTGCCTGCCACCGCTTCACTATATGAATTATTAGACGCGATAATGATGAAGCGATTCTGTATTATTAGTTAAATCTAGTTGGTTTAGGGGTGAGAGATACTATAAGCCATATCCACATTTTTCAGATCAGTTGCCCATGAATGGAATATATTTTCTCGAAACTGTTCGCATACCCTTTTAGTCTGTATCCTTACCCTTGCTGTGAGAAACTCTTTATCAATTATTTTATTACACGCCATGTCCTCTCTTAAAAGGCATAGATAGAGCATGATGTAGTTGTATATCTCCTGAGAGGTGAAGATCATTATAACCCCAGGTAATATTGTTAGGAGTTGTGCCTCGAATGGAAGGGTATATGTTTGAGATGGAATGAGGATAGATGTAGTTGCAGGAATTATCGCTACTCCCAAGACTATCGCGAAGCTGCGATCAATAATAACTTATGTATAAAATACAACCTTCTCAATAATCTCTTCTCATTAGCCTTAACATACCTAGTGGTTTCTATGAACTTAGTGAAGGTGTAGGCCGTATATCTAAACATCGCTTTTAGCGCTTAATCAAACCTCGTCTCAGGAGAAAGTAGCTCCTTACTAAATGTGATGGGCTTTTCTCTCAAGGCTGGCGAACACCATCTTCAATAGGAGTCTTATAATCAAAGTTCTCCAACTTGACCCTAGATAACTCTTCTTCATAATCATCGTGAAGTTCTTCCACCTTAATGTGATAGCGGTTTAACACACCTTCACCATGTATCCGCCTAGCTATGGGCCCGTTTTGAGCGTAATGCAGCGCTCTCGCCAACCTCTTCATGCATTCTCTTAGTCTCTCCTCACTATTTTTCAAACATTGTTTAGCAGCTGTGTATACATAGTATCTCCATAAGTTAATATTGACACTATCATGGTGTTTGGCAAAAGAAAAACCAGACTCATTTTTCGACTCACATATCGGGATCTTTTGAATCTCTTCCATAATAACCCTTCTCTCCTCAGGAGAAGCAAAGCTGAGCATTCGCTCTAGCCTACCCCTCTTAAAAATCAACTCTCTACAAGTCTCAGTATCAACATCTCTACCATCACAGATACAGTATTCAGTCAACTCCATGACCCGATCGCGCTTAGACTCACAATCAGGATCATAAAACACTTTCAATAAGAAGATCTCGATTCTTATTATAATCAATAATCCTACATAAGTCAACTATGTGGGGAAAAGAACTCGAATCCCCACATAATCCATCAACAACAATCCTGGTAATTTCCTTGTGAACCTCGCATGTAGGCATAACATTCGGCTCCACTCATTAAAGATAATCCCATAGAGGCATATAATATCCAATCCGGCTTACATATCAAAATAGCTTTAAGTCTATGTGGAGCTCTAGTCTATAACCATGGAATTCTTTAATACATCAGGTTAAATTATGATCCTGAAACCCAGGATCATAGCTTAAGAGGTCGCATTATGGGATCTTCCAAGAAGATCCATGAGTTATTGAGAATCGTCATGAGCCATGCCATAGAACTCATAGTAGTTAAGGCCACAATAAATAGATCAAAGCAGCAACCTACTCCCAGCTTCAGCTATTGAAACAGGAACCCAGCCTACAACCGAAAGCCTTGCCTTTCAGGGCGTGGAAGGTGTTATAAGGGCTCTTAAGCCTTATAAAATACTGAGGCTGTCCAATGGTGATCATGTTACAGAATGTTTATAGAATGTAGAGATACCCCGTTAAACCCTTATCTAAGGTTAAGTCCTAGAAGTTAGTTAGAAAGATCTACTACCATGGTATGGATCTATCTTCCATCATTACGATCAGCGCCTCATCGGATCTAGAAACCCTGCTTGATCGCTAAGAGAGGAAATCTAGGTTACATGTAATATAGCGTGCCGAACGGCAGCTATCAGGGTTAAATGAGGCAAATAGAAAGTTCGGCATAGGACCAGTCTATACTTTATATAACATAGGCCTTCGATGTTACCTAAAAGCCCATAGCTCTGATAAGAGCTCATCTAAACTCCATTAGAAGAGCCCCACAATAATCTTGAGGGAAAAATCTAGAGAAAAGAGGTAAAAAGGGTAACGAATCTAAGCGAAAACTCAAGATTATCCTTCTAAAGAACCTAAATCTTGAAGATCATGTAGCTAATGGAAGGTCTCTAAAATATACTAACCCATAAATCTATGGGTCAGGATCATAAGCTTTTAAGAACCAGGTATCCTGATCTGCTATGTCTCTATTTATTTCTGATGAAGAGTTAAACCACAGCTCTAGAAGAGAGTTAAAATCTTAATTGAGAATAATCTGACTGACCTCTTCGCCTGCCTTCAGGTCGTCATCTTGATCGTCATTCCTTTCAGGCGAATCATTGGTTCCCTCTATCTGTTTAGGTTTACATTTGTCATCTGGGGGGCAGTGGGGGTGGCCAGAGATCCCCTAGGAGCCCATTATCTTGGGTTCCAGGCTCCAAAAATACGATTAGAAAGCTAATAAGCTCTCTTACTCATCCCCGCCTTAAAAGACGAGACTTTCAGTTATGTAATCCCTAGATCTCTTAGCCTAAAAGCTATAGAAGATGATAGAAAGTCTAGGACGTTGATATGCAACGCCATCATAAAATCGCATGAGGATAAGGTTCTGTTATCAGGGCTGCCATAGAAGAGCTTGAGATAGAGATTTTATCACCCAAAACTGGATACTGAAGATTCAATGGAGCATGTAAGATCAGAGGAAGTCGTATGTGAACTATCTCAAAAAACATTTATCATCTTGATCATATGTTGCCGATGGAAATTAGCGGTCCTCTGTTTTAATATATATCATACACAGATAATTTATTTAGAAGATGGATATGAGCTGTGGCTCTCATCCTGTCGGCATTGGGCGTATTAAAGTCTCTGATGGAACCATTCTGAAGTTTAAGATATTAGTCGTTGATGTCAGAGAAGCCGGTTTCTCACCCTTTGGTGGTGTAAATTTTGATGTTAAAGTTGTTGGTGGAGTAGCTGTTGAGAGTATTCCTGAGGATGTTAAGAAACTTGTTATAGATAAGCCTCTGTCTCCTCCAGAGCCTCCAAAAGAAGGGTGGGAGGTGATAGACATTGTTGAGCAGCAACCTGCTGAAGCCTGGGAGATTGTGCAAAGCTCTAGAGGAGAGTTCCTAGTTAGAGTGATTGGAGAAGCAGTTATGGTGGCTAGAAATGTAGAGTATAGAACGCCACTTAATGAACCTATTTACTGGGTGTCATGGATATATAAGATATCTTGGAAACTGAAGAAATAGACAGGGCTCAGATCTATGTACTCACGTAAATATATCGAAGAGCCAAAGGTGTACAGAGACTCAGATCTGACTCTATTCACATCTCAGGCATATAGTATTTTCGGATCTAACTTAAGAGATATCGAGGGTATCGCAGAAACTGGGGCTCTTATAACCTTGACACTGATATCGCGAGATAAGCATGGCAGTGTTGTGAGCATTGAATATCGTGAGCCTATCCATGTAGCAGCAGAAATTCATCACATGGCTACTGTATCTTTCACTTCTCTCCAAGAGTTCCCAGAGTTAGTACCTTTAGTGAGAAAGCTTATTGAAGAGAAACCTCTAGATGATATTGATATGCTCAATATGGTTGAGCTCGCTAAGGCTGTTGGCTGGAATATTGAAGATGCCTCAGACGAGTTAAAGAATATTTGGAGAGATCCTTTAGACAGGGTCAGTAGATACAAAAACATGGTTGAGAAGTATTATAGCAATGCAATAAATCTTGTTGGAAAAGACCCTCAGCAAGCTGCCGAGAAACTCTGGGGAGCTATAACATCACTGATAAAGCTTCATGCGTCTCTCAGGAGAGTCTTTATTGCTGCGTGGGATCATGGCAAACTCTATAATTATGTCACCAATAACGTCGAGAGAATATACAGGGATCTATTTCATGATCTTTTAACAACTGGAGAAGTATTGCATAGATACTTCTATGAAGAAGATCTAGATAGAGGGACCTTCAATATTTTCTGGAATAAAGCATTAAAGCTCCTAAACAAAGCAAAACAAATAGTTTATAAACTCTCCTAGAATTTCCAGAGATTCTAGAGGAATCTCTTCATTTAGGGGCTTAGCAGGGATCTTCAGCTTCAAGGCGATGATGGAGATATATAAGGCTCTGTTAATAATATTGGTGGAGAAGAGCCCAGGACAGGGTGGAGTTCATATGTCTTAGTTCGTGAGATTCTTGAAGCTATGAGGTATGCTAACAAAGATTTATAAGCTCCTATCTTGGATGTTTTGGCGACTCCGGTTTTAAGAGACCCTAGAGGCGATGAACACCGGCAGCAGTTTAGGAGCTACTGCGGTGGAGGCTGGGGAGACTGTTGAGAAGTAGATAGCGGGTAATTCAAAATCAGCAAACATGTAGACAGTGAATAGCTATCCACCGGGAAACAGCAGCTCGCGATGTTAACACGGTATTATATATCTTCTATATATTATTTGGGTTAGATCTAAAATCATTGGGAACCGATATGTTGGAAAAAGTTCTTGAAGACATTGCTAGGATTTCTAGAACTGCTGAAGAGACTTTAGAGTATCTATCCGGGTTTAAAGAGATCCTCGAGAGGGAGTGGTTGTCTAGGGATAGGCCTCGGGGGGTTATAGATATAGATGTTAGGAGGTACACGAGGGCCGTCGTAATAGGAGATGTACACGGGGATCTAGATACGTTGCTCTCGATCTTTAGGTATATAGATCTTGAGAGGGTTATGATGGAGGATACACTCTTGATATTCTTAGGGGATTATATTGATAGAGGTGACAAGCAGCTAGAGACCCTTCTCTTCATATCTAAGCTAAAAGCGATGTATGGTGAAAGGGTCATAACCCTTAGAGGGAATCACGAGCCTCCTGAAAATCTTCCTGTATATCCGCATGATTATCCATATGTTCTAAAGAAGGCTTTCAGTGTTTCAGCAGATAAGATATATAGCATGTCTAAGAAGATCTTTGATCTGCTACCCTATGCAGCAGTATACAGAGGCTCGGCAGTATTCCTCCACGGTGGGATACCCGTATTTTCGACTAGAGAATGCTGGGAAGATCTGAGATGCATACTAAACGGGGAGGGGGACATGAGAATCTTGGAGGAGATCCTGTGGAATGATCCTACAGAAGATCCTGACATAGAGTATATGCCATCACCAAGGGGGGCAGGCTATCTCTGGGGAGAGGTAATAACGAACACATTCCTTAGAAAAACAGGTTTAAAAGTGGTTATAAGGGGGCACGAACCCGCGTGGGAGGGTTATAAGCTGAACCACAGATCCAGGGTAATTACCATATTCTCTAGAAAGGGACCACCATACTATAACGCATATGCATCAGCACTAATTACAAATCTAAAAGATTTCAGAGGACTCTCTAAAGAGAATATTGTCATTGTGTGAGATAACCCTCTCCGCTTGTCTCCCGATGGTTGTTGATTGTCGCTGGTATTAATTTGTTTGGGATTGCTTTGCTTCTTGATCCACAGGGTTTTTAGCCCTGCGGTCATCGGGGGACTTCCACCTCCCCTAAAGAGACC
>Ga0326762_1000641_pt1 | contig 14931 bp, 15 predicted proteins | sample NORPS_S_FD_207669 | JGI IMG/M metagenome (GOLD analysis project Ga0326762, IMG submission 207669) | Hot spring sediment microbial communities from Norris Geyser Basin, Yellowstone National Park, WY, United States - NOR.PS_S | ecosystem: Environmental > Aquatic > Thermal springs > Near-boiling...
ACAGTCTTCCCGCCACCGACGAGAGGAGGCTCTTAAGCGACGAGGTAAAGTAGGTTCTTTCGAAGAACTTGTTGGGATCTGCATATCTCTCGGCCGCCCTACCCGTATAGACAGCCCACAGATCGGCGGCATAGAGGGTCTCTACGATATTACCCTTTGCGATCTCCTCGAAAGGCATCCAAACCATTGTTTAGGCCTATATCTCATATCTAAAAGTTTTACTTTAGGCCCTTGGTCTATAAAATCACAAAAATCGAGCGACATGTATCTGGTTGCTATGTTGTGCATTGTTGAGAGCAGGCTCAAGCGATCGCTAACATTGGGCTGACTACACAACCTCGACCACTCCGCGGCCGGCAAGAAGAGACCTTATCACAAAGCTTCAGAGGCACTAAATGATTAGTCCGGCGAGTTGAGTTGTGCCGCGGCGGTCTCCACGGTCTCCACCGCCCATTTGGGCGTTTGGTCGCGGGGCCACGCGATTGGCGTTACCCTCTTGCGTAGGGCGTCTAGCCAGGGGAATTGATCTATGTATTGCGCCAGCGACGAGAGGATGATCAGTTTTCTCTTGGCGCGGCTCGCCGCTACGTTGAAACGCGCGTAGTTGTCGATTGCTTCGTGATAATTAGCGGCCACAATGGAGTATATCACAAGATCTTTCTCTCGTCCCTGGTAGCTGTCTACGGTGGACGCTGTTCTGAGGTCTAGGAGGTCTTCTATTTCCCCTAGTGGCAACGCCTCATCCGCTTTGGTGTAGGCCACCGAGGGCTTGCCGAGCTTCAAGAGCTCCGCCGCCTTTGAGACGAGGAGCGCTTGTGCTCTGAATGTGGTTATTATCGCGGTTTTCCCGGCGAGGCCCGCGTCGTGGAGCCTCTTGTAGAGGGCTACGGCGAGTGCGGCCTCCGCCTTGTTGTAGGCGGAGTGGCGGGGGCGGGCGCCCCGCATTACCTTCATCCATTCCTGGCTACCCCCGACGTCTATCCACGCCAGCGGACGCACCGGCGCCAGCAGACTGTCCAACGCGTCGCCGCTTGGCGGTATCTCAAGGGGCTCGGCCGCCTCGACTCCGTGTTCTAACATGCCTTGGTAAAACACTTCGCTGAGGTATGCGAAGATTTCCTTCACGCCTCTTCTCTGTCTCAGAAGCGTCACGGGTCTCGTCAGCGTCTCGATAGCCTCGATCAACGGCGCAGTGGCTTGGGGGTCTGCCTCTTCGTCAAGCGGAGGCGGTAGCTGGCGTGAGTCGCCTAGCACCACTCTCCGTACGCCGTAGTGGAGGGGGACCACTGCGAGAGCCAGCGGCACCATGGACGCCTCGTCTATAAACACGTAGTCGAAGCCGCCTTTAAGCCTTTTGTCTAGCCCATAGAACAGGTCTAGAGAGGCGAGCTTGGCCATGGTCATGCCGAACACCCTGGCCTCGCGCAGGAGGGCCTCCAAGCCGCCTTCCCTCTGCCGCCTTAGGTCGGCAACGACGTACCGCCTTATGGTGGGGCTTATCTTGGCCGGGTGGCCTATCCTGGTGACGTATTTCCCAATCTCAAATCCGCAGAACTCGAGGATCCTCTCGATGGCGTTATCCACAGCCACATTTGTAAGCGACGTGATGAGCACCCGGCCACCCGCCATGGCTATCTCACACGCCGCCGCGGCGATTACCGACGTCTTGCCTGTGCCGGGCGGCCCCTCAACGGCGAGGAAGCCGTACGGCGGGAGGGACAACGCCCGCCTCAACGCCTCCATCTGCCACTTGTCCAGGTTCCAGCGCCTCCTCATGGAGATCACGGTTGCAGGAGGTGGGCTACACCGAGGAGCCTCCGCCACTACCCCGTGCAATGTGCATTTGTTTTCCTCTAGGATGCGGAGCGCCGACTCGTAGAGCATGGTGGGTTCAGCTATGTGGAGACTCCCGTTGTTGGGATATTGCTTCGGCTTGGCGGCAAGACGTAGATACCCCTCGCAGATCTCGTCGGAGCAGTTCTTGACCTTCAGCTCTTCTAGGACTATGGCGAGCTCGTTGGCGTAAAAAACCGAGTCGAGAGGCCTTAGAGATTCGGCGTAGTCGCGTTTGATAGACGCATGGAGGATCAATACGTCGACATTTCCCCAACCATACTTGTCCTTCTTCACCAACTTTCCGTTGCCGATCACCACCTTGCTCTGGGCGGCCTTATCCATGGCGTTTTTAAGCCAGGGTACGAGCACACGCCGCTCCACAGGCAGCCTTACCTCGGGCGGGCTGTAGGCGGCGGTTATGTAGCTACAGTTTCTGCAGTAGGTAAAGGTAAGGTTGTGGGAACGTCTCACCGTCAACGCGCCTCCGCATCTGGGACACCGCGCCTCTATGGGCCTAAGGACAGGTGTCCTGCCCGGCTCCACGACGGCCGAAACATCCTCCTCAAACCCACACTTAGGGCAGTAAAAAACAGAGCGGCTCCCCTCTTATTTGGCACCATGACAGTGCCGCACCTAGGGCAGAACCTAAGACTTGTCTTCATAGCATGCCGTCGCAGAGATAAGCCGCAGACGAGTGAAGAGACCGCCCTTAACCCACCCAATGATAACAAGTGAGAGAACCATAGAGAATAATAAATGAAGTTTTAAAAGAATAAAGTGTAATGGATCCTCTGCGAGAGATGTTTGCATCTCGACTTAATCGAGACATGTTACCGGCTGTAGGGATGGCATTATCTGGATTATAACAACTTGTTGCGTCATTAACATAAGTTACAGCAGGCGAAAGCCTCGCCCTTCAGGTTGGTTTTTTAATATATCACGTTTCTGCAACAGGACCCTGCTGGGTGTTGAATAACCAGTGGTGCTGGCCCGGGTAACATCGTGACCCCAGCCCGAGGAGCCCTTGAGGGTCGGGCGAGGATGCTTCCCTGCCCAAAGAGAACCCCCGCCCTTTAGGGCGGGGAGGAGGTCAGCGTGTCTCCGCGCAGTTTTGTGGTCTTGCTCTTCCGCCGCCTCTACGAGCTTAGGGCTGAGAAGGGGTGGCTGGGGGGCTTGTGGTCGTGGTGGGGCCGCCCGGCGCCGGGAAGACCACCTTCATCACACATTTTCTGAAACACGCGGCGCGGAGGTAGCTATGAGACCGCGGGCCTCACGCCCGAGATGGGCATCTCTGGAGGTTGCTGGTGACGGCTCTGCATACTACTGGGGGGTTGTCTTGGCCGGACCTGTGGGAGGTCGCCCTCGCCACCAATGTGATGCGGAGGATGCCCAGCAGCGGCGAGGCGGAGGCGGCCATACGTATAAATGTGAAGGAGCAATCGCTAAAAGGATAATGGGGCTAGTCAAGAGAGGCGCTGTAGAGTGATGCCAAGGTTTTTAAGGCAACTTAAAGCGGGGAGTGTGGATGTAGAGAGGTTTATTCACGCCGTCTCCCGGGGAGTGGAAGGTCTGCGCCGCGGCGTCGTCATCTTCGCCCCGCCGGGCTCCTCCCGCTTCGAGGTGGTAAAGCGCCTGCGGGAGCTCATAGACGTGGTCTATGCCTACAAAGAGGAGGCCGGCGTCTCTAAGTACCAAGACGTTGGGCAACTTGCGGAGGCCGTTGCTGAGAGGCTCAGGAGTGCTGAGGATAAGCCGGTCTACCGCGTGGCCGTGGTGCCCCGAAGCACCCTAGACGCCATCCTGCTGGTGAAGAGACTTAACGAGGCGAAGAGGGGGGATCTACAGGTGAAGATCCTCTACCTGCCAAAGTACTACGCCGAGGCGGCGGGGGAGCTGGAGAAGGAGCTTCGGGCCCTCGCCGAGGTGGAACACCACAGGCTCAAGACCGCGGCAGAAGGCGAGTACCGCGGCATCTCGCCCAAACCTCTGCAGATCTCGGACAAGGAAAAGCTGAAAAAACTTCTAGAGGCTAGAAAGACGCTGGAGGAGCTGAGCCCGGGCAGGCTGGGGCTTAAGGACGTGCTTGCAGAGGCCTTCGGAAAGGCCCTTAAGGCGGTGCCGGGGGCCGCCGTGGTCCTTGCCCTAGGCGACCTCCTGGGCTACGCGTTCGGTGGTCTTGCCGCCGAAGGGCTGTGGAGGCTGGCTGAGAGGCTGGCGGAGAAAACCGGCCTGGAGTTCATAAAGAAGCTGGCCGACTCGGTGCTGGAGGGCTGGGGGCGGGACGAGGTTAAGGATAAGGTGGCGGCGGGCATCGCCGAGTTGCTGAGGAGGGCGGAGAGGGCGGCGGAGGTTTTGAAAGACGGCGAGGTGGCCGACGTCCTTGAGGCCTTCCTCGACCAGCTGGCGCTGGAGTGGGGGATGGACGCCGAGTCCTTCACCGCCTTCGTGGAGAACCTGGCCCGCCTTAAAAGAAGACGCATAGCCACCGAGGACGACTTGGAAGAGCTCAGGAAGGAGCTTGTGGAAAGGCTTGAGAAGATCTACGGCGAGCTTGAGGGGAGGCTGAGACCTCTGGGGGTTAAGGTTGGCGTATATCACGTGCCAGAGCAGCTGGGCGTGTATTTCGGCGACGGCGAGATATACGTGGGGAACGTCTTGGCGAGGAAGCGCGCGGTCTACGTGGAGCACCCCGCCGAGGCGGCGCTGGCAGAAAAGCTAAGCCAGCGTCAGCTGGTGGTGGTGCACGGCCCCAAGGGAGAGGGGAAATCGGTACTCACGAAAGTGGCCCTAGCGAAGAAGATCGTAGGCGACCGCGCCGTGGTTGTGGAGGTGAGGGAAAAAGAGGATTTTGATACATTAGTGGAACAGGTAGACACGACTAGAGAGACGGGTAGGGAGCCCATCCTCTACTTCGACCCCTCCAAGTCGCGGCGCTACCCGCGGAGGCCCTGGGAGGGGGCTCGGCATAGGCCGCGTACCGGCTTGGAGGAGCTCGCCCTCCTGGAGGCTGTGAGGGACGTTGCGCATGACGAGGGAGTGGCAAGCGTGGTGGTGCTTAGCGACGACTTGTACGCGCTTGTGAAAGATAAGCTGGGGGCGCATGTGGCTGTGGAGGTGCGCAGTGACGATATCATCTTTCTGCAGAGGCTGGTGGAGAGCTACAGCGGTTGCCCAGCCGAGGTGGCGGCTGAGGTGGCTAAAGAAGTAGGGAAATACGGCGACAACAGGGCTTTGGTGGCGGCGTTGGCGGGAGACTGGCTGAAGAGGGAGGGCTGTCGGCGGGAGGCTGTGGCTGAGGCGTTGAGGAGGGCACAGGGCAGGTCTGTGGACTTCGCTCTGGACTACATCTGGTACGCGGTGCTCGGAGGCAGTAGTGAGAAGGCGTACGTCTACGCCCCGCTGATAGTGCTTAGAGGACTTGAAGGGCCTATACCTGTGAAACTCGCCGAGAGGATTTTGATAGATCTTGGAAACAAAGTCAGAGGTAGCGAGGTGGTGAGGTGGTTTGCGAAGTGGCACCACAGCACTCTGGAGAAGGCGATAGAAAAGGCGGCGCTCTCCCCCGTAAATAGGGAGAAGATAGAGCCTGAGGAGCTTTACCAAGCGCTAGTCGACGGCTTTTACGAATTGAAAAAGCGCGGTTTGATAGAGAAAGAGAAGAAAGCGATAGACTCTGACAGAATTATTGATTTGATAAGGAGCGGTCTTGCCGATGATATGTCGCAACTTAGCGAGGAGGAGAAACGTAGGTGTGTGAAGAGGGTGGCCTTTATCCTTGGCCACGCTTGGGCTTCGCATCCGTCGTTGCCTAGGCGGGGGGATCTGCATAAGGAGGTAGAGACTGTGTTGGGCGATGCGCTTGAGCCCGGCGTAGTGGATGACTACGTGACGGCAGACGGCATAATTGCGCCTATTGTATTAACGCCCTTGGCGTTCGAAGCCGCGGGGGCTTCTCTACTTGGTGAGAGCGCCGGCTGAGGCCGCCGCCAGCACAATCAGTCTCGAGACCTTGAAGACGTTGGTAGATAGCTGGAGAAGGAGGGGGTTCACGCCACCTGAGGCCCTTTACGCTTTGGGCCTTGCAGTGTTGGCCGCCGAGGCTGAGGTGGATGAGGAGGTAGCCGACCTGTTGCTTTACGCGGCGTCTACCGCGATGCGAAAGGTGACCGATCTGGTGCTCGTGTTCCCGAATTTAATGGCGTGGAGTCCTTTGGGCGAGAAGGCACCCCGTAGATTCGTCCATCTGCTGGCCGCCGTCTCGAGGCCGGTGATGCTGGATTCAGAAACCGTGCGGTACATCTACGACGCGTTACAAGAGCTCAGAAACCGCCCCCTCGATGCAGAGTGCCGCTGTCTACTGGTGGAGGCCATCTTCGCTTACTCAAACCTGCTGAGAGGATACTTGGAAGACATTAAGGATCGCCTCGAGAGCGCGGTGGCTGATATGTGCCGGCTGTACGGCGAGGTTAAAAAGCGCGGCACCGCGGCGCCGGAGGGCGCCTCTCGGCGCAACGCCTGTTTAATACTATAGCTGGGGCATATGTGCTGGCCGCGGCGCTACACAACGAAGTCTTGGCGCCGCTTGTGCAGAGGCACTGCGGCTTAGGCGACCTCGTAAAAGAGGCCGAGGCAGTGAGGAGCGCGCTGGAGGAGGCGGCGGCCCGTCCAGAGGAGTTGAGAAAAATTATGGAAAGCGACGAAGACTTCGCCGAGTGGGTGAGAGCGTGGAGCCCCGCGGGCGACGCCGGGGAAGTGATCGAGAATTTGAGGACTTGGTTCACGGCTGAGCTAGCCCGTTACAAGCTGAACCACGCCCTTGACGAGAGGGGCTAGCTAGACGCGGGGAAGCTGGAAGAGACCGCAGAGGAATTCGAAAAGGCGGCGTAGATAGACAGAAAGCTGGGGCATTGGGAAATCTATCTCGTCTCTAGCAAATTTGCTCCTAGAACCGCATCCTCCCCGCGGAGAGCTGGGATGATCTTCTCGAGAGAGCTAAGGGCTTCTGTGTGCCATGGAGGGAGACGGTAGAACACTGTGAACTAACCGCCGAATATTCAGCGACGGCAAACTTCACATTCGGCGAGTGTCTGGCCTACCTGGCGGCCTCCAGCGACATGGAGGAGTCAGTGAAGTTGTTGAAAGGGCGGCGCTGGTTGCTGGACTACGACCCGAGGGCCTCCGTGGCTACTCGGCTAATGCTTAGGTTTTTCGGCGTGGGGAGGGGGCGAGGCTGGAAGAAGTTGAAGACGTGTTTAAGTCTGAGCTTTCACGGGAGCTTCGGCCGGCTTTATTGATGCTTACTGGCCGCATGCAGAAAGACGAAGCCCTTGAAGAACGCGGCTATGCCAAAGACTGCGTTGATGCTGTGGCGTCTACTGCAGGTGATCAAGAAGCCGCCGATAGTCCGAAATTGGAAATGGAGAGTAAGTCACCAGAGACGTATCCCTTATTAGAGGTGACAGACGGCAAAACACTTATGGAGAACCTGGCGTCCACACCCTCCACGGTACTGTTTGTCTTCATATTGCTAGCAACTGTGGAGGGCACAGCTGACGCGGTTAAACAATACAGCCTGCTGGGCTCCCGGGTATACAGGTGCACCGTGGATCAACCACTTTTCCGCGCTGTCTACGAGAACTGCGGCGACTTAAACAACGAAGGGTGTAGGTCGGCTCTGTTGAAGCTATACTATTACCGCATCTAGCGGCGCCTCCCGCGGCTGGGCTTTCCGTGAGGCGGCAGGTCTCAAGCCCTCTTGCGTTCTGTTGCCGGCGGCATAGCCGCTTCTCCAGCTCCTGCGCCCTCGCGACCCCCTCCACGAGTCTTCTATTCGCTACTTGTGGCCTCTCGCGGCGTGTCTCCGCCAGCTTATGCGGCTGACAGCGGCCGTGGGCTCCACGGCTTCAGCAACATCCTGCAATCCTCGCCTTAATCTCGTGGAGGGGCTTTCTGCCCTTCCCAACAGTGTAGACCCCTCTTCGCCGGACTCCACTCGATGATTAAGAGCTCTACATGCGTTCAGCACGAGGTGCGCCCGCCTCCGGCGTCCTCAACGCCTTAACCATGTCGCAACTGAGACGAAAACAAAAGGAATAGTGAGTATTACTATGGTATATAGGGAGTATTACTATAGTTTGAACGAAATATTACAGGAGTATTACCAACAAAAGTATTACCAACGAATAATCTTTATAAACATTGGCATAAGTATATACGTCGGGACGGGGGCGGGGCGTGACAGAGCTGTGAGCCGCTGATCTTGATGAGGGCTGGCGCAGGACCCAGGCCCCCGTCCCTCATATATGTGTTACTTACGGGGTTTTAAGATTCAAAGCGTATATAAAGCATGATACTTAAATAGCATCGAAACCTGCGTCGGCATTGCTTTTTACATTCTATAGTTAGTTGCGGGACTAGCGCCGTTACTGTGACCTCTCCGTAGCCACAGCGGTCTAACTGGGAGGGACTTCACAAAAACTATCAAGCCATATATGATACATTTCTATATTGTGTTTTTAGGAAGTTTTGGAGAGGTGTCTTGTCTGTGTTTAGTATTACTAGTGTATTTTTTAGGGGGTGTTTATTTGGGGTTGTGAATGCTTATGCAACGCGGCGCGTCGGGGCTGGGGGCGGCGAAGTCAGCTGTGTTGCTGACAGGCGTAGCAAAGCCGCACGCGGGGCCGTGGCTTGTAGGCCGCATGTAGACCCATCGGTATTGATCCACCGCGACCCCCGCGCCTGGGAGGAGCTGTTGGGCTGGAGGTGCATTGAGGCGTTTTTGGAGGGGGCGAGGTTTGTGGGCGTCGACGGTCTAGACGCTCTCGTGGATTACAGCGTGTCTTCTCCCTCGGCTATGCGGCTCGTCCTGGCGGGGGTGAGGTTTTCGGGGCGTTACGGGCGGGAGTGGGAGGACTATCTCCGCGGCAGGCTGGAGATGGGGGCCCGTATGAAATTCCCCAAGGTGGAGACGGGGGTGAGGAGAGACGACGTGTGGATACAGATATCGCCCGCCTACATGCTCCTGCCCTTCGACGAGACCAAGAGGACGTGGCAGAGGAAGGCGCACACTCTCCTGAAGCACCTCAAAGACGTCCCCACGTCGCACAACCCCCACAGCTACATCTCGCTTGTGTTTCCAGAAGAGCTGAGGGTCTTGGCGGCGAGGGGCTACGTATGGGTGGCCAGCATAAAGTCGCGGGATAGGTACAACGACGCGTTAGCGGAGTGGCTGTACTGGCTCGACAACGTCCGGATGCCACACATAGACGTAGCCATGGGGAAGTTTACGCCCCGGTCCTCTCTTGACACAGTTGTATTAAAACGGAGGAGAGTTGAACGCCAATTCGGTGGCAAAATCGGCGCGCCGATTCTGCCACCAAAACATGGGTAGTATGCACGGCGAGGCTCTTGATGTTTTTAGAGAGGGACTCCGCCGCTTCCTGACGGAGGGCGGCTACGCCTGGGTGGAGCGCCCCGACCCGCCTCCCCCAGGCGTCAAGATCCTCAAAAACGCGCATCCTCCCCGCCTCGCCGAGAGGCTATGCGAAGAAGGCTTCCCCCTGGTCTACATAGCCGCGGTGAGGCGGCGAGACTCCTCCACGCCGCTTGAGGAGGCCTGCCGCCGGGGGGAAGCCGTCTGCTACGTCTACGGCGACGTGGAGTGGGCGCCAGAGCTGGAGGGCAGGTGCAGACCAGTCACCTTCTACGTAGACGTGAGGGAGGAGAAGAAGGCCCTTGAGGCCCTCCTCCTCTACATTGCGAGGACTAGAAGCCTCCCCTGGGTGGCCTTCAACAGAGACGTGCTTAAAGTAGTTGGCCTCTGCGACGCGGAGCCGAATGCTTGTCTTACCGAAGAGGCCGTGGCGAAGAAGATCGAGGCGATGAAGAAACAGCTGGCCGCCCAGCGTCCAAAGCCGCAGAGAGCCGACTCCGCCTAAGGCGCTGGGGATGGGGCCGGCCCAGGCGACACGGCCGAGATGCAGGTAGACGCGCCGCCTCAAGCCAGGCCGGAGCCGACGCAGAAGATAGATAGAGGCAGATCCGCGGAGGAGCCGCCGCGCCTGCGGCTTGACCCGGCTGTGTTGGAGCTCTTGAGGCGGTGTTGTGGAGAGGAGTGCGTCTCGAGGCTTCTGGCTTGTCATGAGTAGGGGGAGGGCGCACGGCGGGCCTTTTGCAGAGGTGCAGAAGATTGCCGACGTGGTGCTGAAGGGTGGCTGTAAGAAGTCGGTGCAGTTTCTCGACGCCCACCTAGAGCTCTGCGTCTTGGCGGCTCTCGTCAAGGCGGCCCCCGCCGGCTCTATGGTTAGGCTAAGGCCTGAGATAGTCAGGAGGCTTGTGGAGGAGCTGGCCGCCGCCGCTGGGCGAGACCGCGAGCGAATCAGAAACGCCCTGCTCAAAAAAGCCGGTGAGACGCTGGCCCAGCTGAGAAGAGAGCTGGGCGACAAGGCCCCGGCGGAAGCCCTCCTAGCCAAGCTGGCAGAACTCTTCCTCAAGGAGCTTGCGTAGGCCCACCCCCTCCCGGGGGTAGGTTTATCCCCCGCCCCTCTAGACGTTTTTCCATGGATAAGGCGGTGGTGGTTGTCTGCGGCGAGCTTATGCAGATCTCTCTAGCCTTCTCTGCCTACTACCCCCTCTGCTCGGGCGGCCAGCCGTGCGCCTTCGCGGAGGCTGTGGAGCGGCTTATACGCAGAGCCGCCTCTGCGAGAGGCGCGGAGGAGCTTCTCGAGGCGATAAACGGGAGGGTTAGGCTGGAGGGGCTGGGTCTGCCGGACCCGGCGCTGGAGGTCCTCGCGGAGGAGCTGGGGTCTGAGCCGCGTTGGCTCGACGCCTTGGCCGCCTCCTTCTTCCGCCTATACCTCGGCCTGGGCAGGAGGCGCCGCGTAGACGGGCGGGATCTGGCCTTTGCCCTCTGTCTCTGGGCGCAGAAGAAGCGCCGGGAGGATCCGAGGGACCCCCTCTGGCGCGCCGCCGAGCTGGAGCCGGACAGGCTGTACACAGAGGAGGAGGCCCGGAAGGCGCTGGAGATAAATGAGGCCTTCTTTAGAAGGCTGTGGAGGAGGGCTTTGGTCTTCCACCGCGGCGAGAAGGCATACGGCTTCCAGCTCATCTTAGCCGCACTCAGCCTCATGGCCGCTCCGCCGCGTTCCGCGTAACGTCAGACGCTTGACTCGCACTGCGCCGTAATATAATACGGCGTGTCCATAATATGCCGTTAGCGGCGTAATACAACACGGCGTGTTTGTAATATCCCGCCGACTGCGGCATAATATAAAATGCCGAATTCATAATATTTCGCTTAACCACGGCGTAATATAACACGGCGCATCCATAATATTCTGCTTATCCACGGCATAATATAAGACGCCGGATCTATAATATGCCGCCTAGCGCCATAATACAAAACGCCGGATCCATAATATTCCGCCTCGGCGTAATAACAGCGTCTTTACAATAGCGTAATACTCCGCGCCGGCTCTACATCGCTACGGTTTATCCCCCAGCCCCCCTCTCCCTCTGTGAAAAAGGCGAAATGCGTCACCATCGACGCCTCTCTCCTGGCCGATGCTGAGGAGGCGGCGGCTAGACTCGGCGTGCCGCTCTCAGCCCTCGTGGAAGAGGCGCTGAGGCTCCTCCTCAGACAGGCAGAGGCGTGGAGAGGAGTGGAGAAGAGGCTTGCCGCCGTTGAGGACATGCTTAAGCAGTGCCTCCAGAAGGAGGCCCGGCCGGCGGAGGCGAGGCCCAGCCGGCAAGAGCCCCCGCCTCAGCTCGGCGAAAACCTGTGGGTCAGCATACTCAGAAAGCGGGGCTAGGGTTTATCCAGCCTCCGACTTCCGCAGCCATGCGGCCTGTCAAAATCGTCCTCATGAGCTCGTTGGACGGCGGCGTGGGGAAGACCACCCTAGCCTCAGTCCTCTCCGTGGCCAAGGGCTACACCCTCCTCATAGATATGGACTGGGAGAAGGCGGATTTATCCCAGCTGTTTAGGGCTCCCCGGAAGCCTGGCTGGCTGGCGCCGTTTATCGACGGCCAGAAGCCGTATATCCACCGCATAAACCCCATGCTCTACATCATCCCCGGCTACGAGGCTTTTGAGCTTTATCAAAAACACGGCGAAGACGTGACTGGGGAATTCGCCGAGGCGCTGATGGAGTGGGTAGAGGCCATGCCGAAGTACGTCTCGTCCCTCAGAATACCCGTCGACACAGTGGTCATAGACACCACAGCCGCCCTAAGGACGGATCTGCTTGCCAAGCTTCAGAAGCAAGGCGTCTACAGCGTGTTTATGACAGACCGCCGCCTGATTTCGCGGATTTCCGACGTCAAGGCTGAGCAGTACAGGAGGTACATGGCCTACGCCAGCCTGGTGGTGGTAAACATGGTGGAGAAAGACGAGCTCAAAATAGCAAGAAAGATAGCGCCTGTGGTGCTTAAACGCGTTAAAATCCCCGAATACTACGGCGAGTCTGTGGCCAACGCTATTCTGCGAGACAAAGACAACAAGAAGGCCATCGACACAGTGCTGAGCAGGATAAAGACAGCATGATCTACGCCCACGCCGACCCCACCCTCCGCGCCCGGTGCTGGCTAAGAAAAGAAGGCGTCATTGTGGACAGAGGCGTGAGGACAGACGTGTGCATCACCGACGACTTGATGTACGTCGTCATAGACCCAGAGCTACCTGATGATCTGCAGACGGCGTTGTTGCTGATCATGTTCAGAGGCGCCGTGCCGCCCGACGAGCGGGAGTACCCCAAGCTGGTAAAATCAGTAGCCGAAGGCCTCAGAGACAGGGCCATCTGGACGCTGTATAAGGACCACCGCGACGTGGTGCACTACCTCTTGGACAGGTGGTCTGGGGCTAGGGAGTACATGGGCTACGGGGCGCTTGAAGCCCTTATGAGAGACCCCATGCTCACTGAAATAGTGATGCCCCAGCCCGTGGCCCCCGCCGCCAAATACACCTACATACCCAAAAACCTCAAGGAGCAACTCGACTACATCAAGTTCCAGATGGTGGAGCTGGGCAGATACAGACGGGTAATCGCCGTCAGAAACGAACTCCGCCTCCCCACCAACATCATAATACCAGAACCCCTCATGTACATTGTCGTCAAACAGTTGCTTCCCTCGCTCACCATGGACAGGCCCATGCTCACTAGAGAAGATCAGATATACAAGGCTAGAATAGCCGCAGACCTCCTTGAGTACAACGTGAACATTAGGAAGGTGTCGGCGTACCCCAAGCCCTCCAAGTCTCTGCTCAAGCCCTACACGGCGAAGTCTGTGGAGACGGCTGGCGGGGCGAAGGCAGAGCCCTACAGGCCGGAGGGGCTTGAAGTGCTGGCGTTGGCCTCTCTCGTCATCGAGACGCGGGGTTCTGTGGTGTTCTCCGGCGGCATGGGCACGGGGAAGACCACACAGCTGAACCAACTGCTGTACTTGACGCCGCCTTGGATGCAAGTAGTGGTGGTGGAGCGGGGCGCCCGGGAGATCTGGGCTCCTCTTGAGGGGCAGATGCTCCACCTCTCAGTCCCCTCTGAGGATAAGCTGTGGATGGCGCTTGACCAGGCACTGCGCTACGGCACTATGCACACCTTGGTGGCGCTGGCGGAGGCGAGGACGCCTCAGGAGCTCAAGACGCTGGTGAACTACAAGCTCACCGGCCACGGCGCCCTCACCACCATGCACGCCGACGCCGTCAAAGACGTTGTCCTCCGCATTAAAGAGGCAAACGCGCCGCCTGAGGGGCTAGACGGCATGTTCATAATACAGCTCTCCGCCGCGGGAGGAACCCGCTACGTCAAAGAAGTCAAGGTAGTAGTGACCAAAGGCAGAGAGGTGGAGATCGCCGACGCCTCGGAGATCACGCCTAAGCTCGCCGAGTACGTGCGGGAGATGTATGAGACAGACCTAAAGAAGGAGCTTACGCTTAGGATCGAGGCGTTGATGAAAGCCGCCGAGATGGAAGACCCAGCCGCGGCGAGGAGGGCGATACTGGAGACGCTCTGGTCTAGGATAGATTTCAAAGCCGCCGTGGAGGAAGAGGCTGGGAAGTTCGGCTACGCCTAACACGCCTGGCTGTGTGGAGTAAGGTTTTTCCCACTCCCCTGCGGAGGAGGCCGTGATTGAGAAGGCCGCCCTCAAGTACGGCCTCACCCTCTCCACAGCTAGGTGGATAGAAGAGCTTGCCAAGGAGCTTGGGGTTAAGGAGAAGAGGCTCCTCAAGGCTGTGGTGAAGCTGGCGAAGCACGGGATATGGCTGGAGGCTGAGGACTGGCGGCTCGTGGCCAGAACCATCGACATGAAGTACCTCGACATGGCCGTGGACTACGTCATCCGCCGTGTGGCCTCCGGCGCCTCCCCAGCCGAGGCGGTGAGGGAGCTCCCCAAGGCGGTGGAGAAGGCCGGCAAGCTGGCCCACATAAGAGAAGTCTTGAGCAACTGGATCTAACGCAGTTTAAAACGACATCTTTTAACGCAGTTTAAAACGGCGCCATAGAAGGGCCCTCACGACACAGTTTAAGACGGCACAAATTGCTACAGTTTAAGACGTCGCTTCTCGACGCGGTTTAAAACGGCGCAATTCAACGCAGTTTAAGATAGGGAGAATGAACGCGGTTTAAGACGGCGCCTTTTGGTGCAGTTTAAGACAGCGCTTCTTGATGGGGTTTAAGACGGCGCTTTTTGACGTGGTTTAAGAAAGCGTTCTTTGACGCAGTTTAAAACGGCGATGCTAGATGGAGTTTAAGACGGCGTCACTAGACGTGGTTTAAGACGGCGGGGGCTAACGCAGTTTAAGACGGCGCCATTTGGCACAGTTTAAAACGGAGGCTCCAGCCGCCGGGCTGGTTAGAGGATCTAATGCGGTTCAAAACGGCGTCTTCAAGACGGAGTCTGGCTAGACGCGGCTGAGAGGCCGCGGTTTAAGACGGCGTTTGTCTTCAGTGGTTGATAAGGTTTTTCCCATGACCTCCCCTCCTCCGGCATGAGGAGGGAGGACTTCTACATATCCACTGCCCCCATATTCGCCACCTACATCGGCGTGACGTCGGGCAACGAGGCGCTTAAACACGCCTCCTTCAACACCGCCGAGCT
>Ga0326762_1000658_pt1 | contig 14618 bp, 23 predicted proteins | sample NORPS_S_FD_207669 | JGI IMG/M metagenome (GOLD analysis project Ga0326762, IMG submission 207669) | Hot spring sediment microbial communities from Norris Geyser Basin, Yellowstone National Park, WY, United States - NOR.PS_S | ecosystem: Environmental > Aquatic > Thermal springs > Near-boiling...
TAGATAGCCGCTCCAACCTGCACTACAGCGTGGTTTTGTTTCCAATTGAAATGAACACCGACCCAGAAAGTTATCTGGTTCAATTGCTAATAAACCTGTCAGCCCCATACTGCTCCAAGATAGAAACACATCTTCCTTACCGAGCCGTTGCTCAACACGGTTTCCCCGAAGAAGCGAAAGGACTACTCTTTCTTTGAGGTGAGCGAAATGTCGCTCAAACTGCCGACGAGTTGGGAGGAAATAGCCAAACTACATACGCTTATAGAATTGGAGGACAAAGTTAAGCAGCTGGAAAGTGAAATTGAGGAAGTCGGGAAGTTGCTGCGGGATACGCCTGTAGCAGGAGAAATTGCTTTCTTTACCATGCGAATTCGGAGGCTTCGGAATTGGTGCTCTGCAGCTCGCTTTTCGCTGCTTGAGGGCTACGATGTGCCCGCAAGTTCAATCGCCGAGCTGGAAAGAGACTTTGAAACCCTTCAGGAAGATTGGATAAAATTTATCAAGAGCAACAATCTCGGAATACTCTGGCTTTGAACTTGGAGGTGAAAGAGTTGCCCAGATACAGGTTTCCGAGCGACGCTGCGAGCGCACGGAGGCTCTGCGAAGTTGACGCTCTAATTCTCAAAACCATGAAGTTGCTAAAGGAAATGAGAAATGTTGGAGAGCGATTGTATTGGTCACAGAATTGCCCGCTGGAGGTTATGCTGCGGGTAGACGATTTAAAGGGGCGAACTGAGGAATTTCGTGAGATATGCTATCAACACCACCTTTCCTTGCTGCAAGGCAAGTCCGTGCCTGATGCAGATATTGCGGAATTGCAAAAGAGTTATGAGCGGCTGAAAGAGGCATGGTTGGAGTTTCTGAGAATGACTGGGCTGGGGATAATCTACCTATAGAATGGGAGGGTGATAAACATGACCGTCCAACAAATCGCTGAAGGTTTGTCAGAGGTTAAAGAGTTCGTTCAGAAAGACCAATATCCGCCAGAAATTGAGCGCTACTTCGTCCGCCGTCGCTGGGAAAACTTAATTCTGATTAATTACACTGATGCAGCGACTTATGAGTTCCCCGCCGACCAGTGGACGCCCGCCATGCGGGTCTGTCGGGGAATTATCTTGACGGATAACGGCAGCCAAATTGTCTCTTTCCCGTTCCACAAGTTCTTCAATGTTGGAGAAAGCAGTGAAACTAAGCCCGAAGAAGTTGCCCGCTTAACTGTGAGGGCGGTAACTGAAAAGATTGACGGAGTAATGATACAAATTTTCCATTGGAAAGGGGAATTAGTTTGGGCGTCAAGGCACGGGATTTGGTCTAACGCTGCGACCGACGCATTCAAGGTTGCTTCCGCTGCGGTTGAGAAGATTTTCCCGAGGAAGGGAAATTGGACGCTGATTTGCGAGCTCGTTCACCCAGCTCACCGCAAGGCTGGAATGATTGACTACGGCGACCTAATTGCCCTCGGCGTCCTTTACCTGCGGGACTTGGAGACTTTGGAGCTTATCCCCGCCTGTGAGAAGTTTGACAGCGACTTGCCTTCCCCGCTTTTCCTGCCTGCACTTTACCCTGTCTCCCAGTTTTGGGAAGCTAAAGCATTAGTGTTAGCGTCCAATACTCGTCATTTTGAAGGCGTTGTCTTGCAGGGCGCTGAAGAACTGGGAAACCGCCTCGTCAAAATTAAAAACCCGATTTATTTGGACGCAGTTGCGGCAGTCAGGCAAATTACCCCAAACCGAATCATCTCGGTTTATGAGCGCACAGGCTTGGCGGGGGTAAGGGATATGCTTTTGCTTTACAGGGACATTTTGGACGATATACCCCAAGCCCGTGAAATTGCGGTAGAATTGGAGAGAGAGGAGGCTGAGTTTGTAGCAAGATGCCTTGAATTGCGAGAGAAAGAGCTGTCGGAAATCCCGCAGCATTTGCGTTGGGTAAAGAGTTACGAGGTCGGCTCGGAGAAATGGAATAAGGCGGTCTGGCGCAATGTCGCAGAAATAATTCGCAAAAGGAGGCGATAAAATTGCGTCTTATCTGGGTTCATGTCGTCACCGACGAAGACGGCTATGACATTCCAACATTGGCGTCTTTTGAATGCAAAGGTGACGATTGGGAGTTAGTCCCGCTCTTTGAGAGACGAGAGGAAGCCGAGAGCGCTAATTGGGACGAGATAGCCCCAAAATGCTTTAGTCAGTGGGCTGCGGTAAAGCTCGGCATAGACGAGCCTGAACCTGTGGATACCTCAAACCCGCCCGAGACAGTCTAACCCAAGTCGCCGCTAAAACTGGCGACCTTGCCCTAAGCTCGGATTGAACGAGCTGGGCATCTGAGGGCACGGGTTAATGCCCTGAGCCCTCAACGCAATGTTGAGGGCGGCAACATAGTCGGCGTTTGCCTCGTAGCCGCACTGATAGCACTTAAATTCTGCTTGAGATTTCCTGTTCCTTTTGTCCTGATAGCCGCAGTTAGGACAAGTTGTTGAAGTGTGCTTGGCGCTGACGAAAACTACAGGAACTCCGTTAAGCCGTGCTTTGTATGCGATAAATTGCTGCAAGGTGTAGTATGACCAGCAAGAGTATATGTAGCGGGACTGTCGCCGTGCAGTAGCCGTTATCCTTTCCCTCGCCCCCTTAAGTTTCTCTAAGGCTATGCCGAGGGAAAGTGTCTTTGCAGCGGCGACAACCCGCTTGGAGACCGTGTGCAAGACTGTTTTTGCAAAGTTGCACTCTTTCCTGCTAATTCGCCTTAAAGCCCTGCGAATGCTGTGAGTATCCAAGCCCAACTTGCGCTTAAGAGCCTTCTTTTTCTGCAACTCCCGACGCTTTTCTTTATAATGCAATCGCCTTAAAGTTAAGTCTTCGCCACCATAAAAGTTGCCCAAACTATCAACAGCAACATTCTTTATCCCGACATCAACACCTAACCAACCAGTTGGAACAATTGTTGGCTGCTCTTCAATCTCGGCATATGCAACAATGAAAAAGGAATTTAAGTCTTTGCGGTAAACCAATTGTGCTGTCTTGCGCACAAACTTTAGCCGCTGGGCGTAATAATTGCCCCACTCAACTGGAAACAATTGCCTTCCGTGCCCTACCGTAGTGATAACAATTCTATCCAGCCCACGGAAAGCGAAAAGGTCTCTCCTAAGGTCAACTGAGGAAAACTTTTTGAATTGAATTACTTTTTTGAACCTTTCTTTGGGCTTTCGTCTTTTATAGGCGTTGCAAACCCGACGGATGACGGCGCAAGCCCATGCAGCAGGTAGCCCAAACCGCTCCCGCAACTCATAATAAGCAGCATGGTGAACTTCAACTGCGTTACAAGTTTTTAGGGCTACCACTTTCTCGGATAGCCAATTGGACGCCTCGTTGACCTTGAACAAGGTTTGGATTAAGGCATCCTTCTCGGTCGTTATGATTTTGCCTTTCAACGCCAGTAACACCTTTCTAACCCCCTACTATGAAATTATAACCAGCCCGCCGAATAATTGGCTGACGGAGGTGACCGAAAATGACCGTTCACGAGGCTTTCAACATTGCCCTTCAAGCAGTAGAAAAGAAGTTTGAGGAAACAGCCAAAAAGTGGGGCTTCACGATACGGCTATTAGGGTCGTTTATGACCAATACATTGAGTTTTCACTTGGGGAATGGAAGGCGGTAGGAAAGAAGCAGGCGGACTATTATTTGCGTTTCCCGCTGGTGGACGAGACGACCGACCCCGACGATTATTCCGTCTATTTCGTCATTTACGAGGTAGCCAGAAACGAGCTGCAGCCAATCTCATACAAGCAGCTGCTTGAACTTGAGCATGATGATTTCTTGAGGCTGGTGGCACTCACAAGTCTGTGACGGAATTTATTCGTATAAATTCTGTCTCGGAGGGGGTGTCAATGATGTTTCTAAGTGACACCGAGATTAAGCAGTTAGTTGCCGAAAATCCCGATTTCATTAGCGACTTTGTGCCCCAAAAAATGGCGGTCGGGCGTCTCCCGACCTACGGGCTTGAGCCGCACGGCTACACTTTCCGCTTGCACCCGACAATCATTTGGTTTCGCCCCCGCCTGAGGCAGTCGGGCGGGCTAATTGATGTGACCGACCGAGACACTCAGGTAATTGACCTAAAGGATGGCGAAACTTTCTTTCTCCCGCCCTACCACTGCTTGCTCGTCAGTAGCCTTGAAACCTTTTCTCTCCCGCCAGATATTGTCGGGCTACTTTTCGGTAAGACGACCTACACCAAGCAGGGGTTATTCTACAACCTGACCGTCGTTGACGCAGGATTTAGCGGGCGGCTCGCTTTCTGCGTGGTCAACCTAAACCCCGCAAGGGATATTGAAATTTTCCCATATGGCGGGATAGCGCAAATCATGTTCGTCCGCTGTATGCCTGCGGAAGTGCCCTATGTTTCCCGTGAGGCGCTTCTAACGGCTCAAAATTTAATCGGCAGTTAGGAGGGGAATGCTGTGAAAAAATGGTTCTCATTCTGGAAAAACATTAAAAGCAGAATACTCTCCATTCTCAAGCCAAGCAAGGAAGCATTAACGGAAGTAGAAAAGAAAGGAAGGACAACTCCAAAAGGCATTGTAGAATGGATGGAAAGGACGGGAGTGTCCTTGCAGGAATTGGCGCAAATGACAGGCTACGACAAAACGACTATTTGGCATGCCATTCATGACAAGAACTACCGCAAGCGACTTTCGCCGAGATTTTGGGGCAAACTGGGAGCAGCCATAAGGCTACGAGTTAAGCCCAAATTGGAAGAACTTGAGCGGACTCAAAAGAAGGTGGTTAGGTGTCCACGCTGTAAAGCCTACTTCACAATAGAGGACTGTAAGGAGGGGGAGCAAAATGTCAGCACTGACACCGCCTAAAAAGGTATCTGCCGCAGAATTGCTGGACGGGAAAACCTTCAGAAGCACCTTAATGGAAGTAATTAACTACCTTAGGAGATTGAGGAACGAAGTTAATGAAGTCCTCCGAGCAACCAAAGACATCTTGCAAGTTCACTTCTTGATTAGGCAATTTGAAGACCGTCTCGCTGAACAAGGCTGCAGGCTTAGCTGGATTTGCCACTTCCTCACGCACCAACTTCTTACTACGGGTGAAGTTTCTGTGTTTGAAGCAGCAGAGTTGGAAAAGGTGCTGGAAATATTAATGAGCTGCACAAAGATTGGGTAAAACTGAAAGAATTAGGAGGCGGGGTGATTGCTGATTGAGCGGGCAACCGATAAAGTCCTACGGCGGAAAACATTACTTGACCAAATTGCTCCTTCAACTAATCCCGCCACACGAAGTTTATTGTGAGCCATTTGCGGGCGGGGCAGCTCTCTTTTGGGCGAAAGAGCCCTCACCTGTAGAAATTCTTAACGACATAGATTTCCGGATTGCTGCCTTTTACCGCTGCCTTCGGGACGAAAGGCTTTGGCAGAAGCTTCAAGAAATGTGCGAACTTACGCCTTACAGCCGAGCCGAGTTTTACTCTGTGAGAGAGAAGCTGAAGAAGTATCTTGGAGACCCCCGCAAACTTGACGAGTTTAGCGACGACGAGCTGCTGGAGTTGGCTTGGGCGTTCTATGTCTTCAACCGACAGAGTTTTTCCGCTGCAATCGCTAACCCCGCATGGTCGTTCCCGAAGAAAAGCAAAGGCGTGACCTTGCGGGCGTTCCGAAACACTATCGCTGAGTTTGAGCGCTTCCACCTTCGTCTCCGAAATGTAGTTATTGAGTGCGACGACGCTATAAATGTCATAAAGCGCTACGACACGCCGCAGACATTCTTCTTCGTTGACCCGCCTTACTTGCCTGAGACACTCAGCACGCCCAAGAATTACCTTTTCCAAATGACCGAAGAGGAGCACCGAAATCTGCTTGAAACGCTGCGGAAAGTGCAGGGCAAAGTTCTGCTAACCCACCCGAAGTGTCCGCTTTACGAGGAAATGCTGGGTGACTGGCAGGTCATTGAAGTCGCTTATCGCAACACTTCCGCTATCGGGAAAGGCTCTGAAGGCGCTAAAGTTAAAGACGCCGTGTGGCTAAACTACCAAGGAGGGGGCAAAAAAGGTGAAATTGAACTTTGCCTATGCTGAAGTAATCCGCAACTACCGTCAAAGAGGTCTTGATTGGGTTAGAGAATTGGGAGTTGATAAGGTGATTTACAGAGCCAACCGCATTTTGAGAAAGTGGGAGGTTAGTCATTCTATAGCCCTTCTCCATCTCTCCTACCGACATGTAAGCGTAGGTTTCAATCGCCAGCGATTTCCTCGTTTTGCTCTTGGCATTGAGGACAGCAATATCCCAATTGCATATATCTTTCCTGAAAACTCAGAGGTCATATGCGACTGGGAATACCCTTGCACCTTCCAGCTCCCAGCCGTTTCCAAAGGATTGATTTACCCTGTCCGAGCCAATTACTCACTGCCTTTCCTAATTTCGCTCCCTACAGCGTTAGCAGTCGCAACCTTCACGCTCACCTTTCCTATCCCAAAGTGGCATAGTGAGGTCTTTACTTACTTTGACGACCCACGCTACCTGTCAGCCATTTTCATGCATTACTCCTCCGAAAATCGGTGGGTATCTAAAATTGTTGCTGTCTTTAAAGAGCGGGTAGCCAAATGCACTGTAACGAGATGTCAAGTTGGGCGAGAAGATACTGAGTCTCGTTACGAATTTCAAGGCAAGTATGATGAAGTTATCCGAGAAATTCGTAGGGCTGCAGCGTTGCTGACAATATGAGGGGGGGGAAAGGAATGCATTCAATTTATGCTGAGACCGTTCGCCGCTACTGCAAAGAAAGGTTTGAGTGGATTAGGGAGTATGGGATTGACAAGACAATTTATGCCACGAACCGAATTTTGAGGCGCTGGGGGGTTTCTGAAACTGTGACTTTTCTCCGTTTTCCCACGCCGAAAGTGGATTTTTACACCAACGAAGCTTATTCTTACGCTATTGGCGTTGAGAGCACGGGCTACCCGCTCGCCTACATTTCCCTGCAACACTTATCGCTCATATGCCATTGGGGATATCTTTGTCGTTTCCCGTTCCCGCTCCCTTCCCAAGGCATTACCCTTCCAATTTCGTTGCCCACCGCTTTAGCAGCAGCCGCTCTTGCAACCCATTTCCCTATCCGAAATTGGGCTGGGAGTGTAGGGATTAGCCGCCGTGAGCTAGAGTGCGTGTTTGTTGTTTCGTTATTTCTACTCCCCGAAGGCTCATGGAAATATGAAATCTGGATTACTTTTGAGAAACGAAGGGCACGGGGCTGCTTGAGAAGGTGGGGAAAGACAAGAGATGATATGGAAGTCCTACATCAACTTTCTGGCGGATATAATAAAGTCGTGAGGGAAGTGCTTGAGCTCGCTGCTTTGCTGACGCTCTGAGCCCGCCGAATAATCAGTTGAATGGAGGTGTCGGCCATGTCTCGTTGGAAATGCGGAAAATGCGGAACTGAGTATGAAACTTCGGAATGGCTCAAACTGAAGCGTGTGCCGCTCAATCCGACCGATGTGAGCCCCGCATTGCAGGGCGGCTACACTCTCCAATGTAGGTGCGGTTATGTTTTCCACAGGGACAGGTGGTGTCTGAAAGACACTGTAACTGTTTCGCTCCCAACTGGCGAGGTTGAGGTGACCGTCTCTACGGTCTTCACCGAGTATGCTTGGGACGGCGGGGACGGTGAGCTGCTTTGGTTTGAGACCCAAATCCTTCCAGCCCAATCTTATGTTGAATGTTTCCAATGCTGGCGCTACCGCACAAAAGAGGACGCTGAGAAAGGTCACAGACGGGTCGTAGAAGCTTTAAAGGCTGGAAGGTTCAAGGTTACCCCGCTAAAGTGGGAATTGGTCATTGAGTGAAAAACCAAAATCACCTTAAGGGGATAATGTGGACATCAGGCAACCTCTGCTGAGGGGCTTGAAACTGAATTTATTCGTATAAATTCTCTGCCGAATAATTAGGAAGCGGGCACAAAACCTTGGCGGAGGTGACCGAAAATGAAGTTGACCGACGAATTCGTTAAGCAAGTGCTTCAAGAAGCAGCCGTAGAAATTTACGGCGATGACGAGGTGAACTTTGAGGAGGAGGTTCGGACTTTCGCAGAGTGGAGCGGGGAGAGTGGTGATTTGGTGGCAGAGACGATTGGTTACGCCGTAAAAATGGCAGCGGAAAAACTTGGCTATCCCAAGCCAATCCATTATTACTGGCAAATTTTGCCGTATCACCCTGACGCTTACAGCCCAGACGAGGACATTGCTTTCATCTTGGTTAGCGACGACGGAAAGTGCTTGACCTTTCGGAAAGGCGAATTCGGGGAAGCGACCATTGCCGAGACTTTCAGGCTGCAAAACTTTGATGACGCCGTGAAAATCGTGAAGACACTTACGGAAATTGTGTTAAAGGCATAACTGCCCCCTGCGCCCGCCGTCCCGCACCGCTCAGTGCGTCCCTCCCGCCCCTCGTCCGAAGCCTCCCTCAGCGGCGGGGCGGCGGGTTTCCTTCTCAATTCGCCGAATAATTGGCTGACGGAGGTGACCGAAAATGACCGTTCACGAGGCTTTCAACATTGCCCTTCAAGCAGTAGAAAAGAAGTTTGAGGAAACAGCCAAAAAGTGGGGCTTCACGGTTAGGAGAAAGAATGACGGGGACTGGGTTTGCTGGCAAATCGCTGAGCTTAGCCCTTACGAAGTTATCTCCGTCACCAAGTTTGACGCTTACATCCGCTTGTGGCGTCCCACGAACCAAGCATGGAGAATTTATTCGAAGTATTTTTCACCCGAGGGACTGGAGCACGCCGTCGGGCTCTTTGTTGCACGGGCTTTGGAAAAAGCGATACTGGCGTTAGCGCACAAGGAGCTTCGGGAAGCTGGCGCGGACGATATTTGGAGAGGCAGCTCAGCGCTAAGAGTTCATGTCAACTCGGAAGCCTTTTCTCTCAAATTCAGATTAGGTGAGAAATTCTGGAGCTGGAAAGTAGTCTCAGGCGGGGGAGCGACCGTCGCCATTATCCGCCGACCGCTGAGCGAGAACCCCATTAAGTCGTTGCTTGAAGCAGCCAAATACTTCAGCTTGTTGGCAATATGAGAAGAAAACAGGGAAATCTTCCGGCGTTACTAAGAGGCTTAGAGGCGCTGAAGGATAAACTTCAAAATCAAATATTTGCGGAGCACAGTTCCTTGACCCTGCTGTTGTCGTAGGCGGTGGATAATCCTATTAATCTCGCCTGTCAAGTTCCACGCCAAATTTATCACTGGGGAAATTTTTCCGAGATTTAAGCCGAGATTTCTGAGGTTGACCCACAGCTCTTTCAGCTTGTCTAAGTTCGCGTTCACCCGACCCATTGCCCCCGAAGCAGCATGGTAATTTCTATCTGCGAACTGTCGCAGGGCTTCGCTGGCTTCAGCGAAAATGTTGTTCAAAATGTCATAACTTTCGTTGATAAGCGCATTAACTTGCTCAAGCCAATCTCTCGGAATTTCCTTCTGTTCGTTAACTTTGGTTTGGAAAGCTTGTTTGAGGCTCTCACCGAGATTGCCGAGCTCAGTGAAAAGCTGGGAAAACAGTTGAGGGATTTCGGACTCGGAAGGAGGCTGAAAGACCTGCTGCGGGCGAGCTGCCCCTTCGGCGGGCTTAGGCTCGGCGGCTTGCTGCTTAACCCTCTTTTCTAATTCGTCTGCCATTGTTTTAACCGTGGCAATTCCTCTCGCTATGTCACTGTCGTAGGCAAAGGCGGTAAGGGCATTTATGTGTTCTTCCAACTTACCTAACCGATATTTGACCCGCCTCATTATCTCGGAAAAGTTATTCAAATCGGGCGCTAAATTCCTTAAGTCGTTCAAAATGTTTTCTATGACGCCAAGACTCGCTCTGAAACGCTTCCTCCATTCAACGGGAACTCTTACCCCTCCCCGCTCAATTTTTCCCCTAAATCCGACAAGTGCGCCTCTGAGTTGGAGAAGTTGACGAGCAAACTCTTTAAAAGTCGCCATGCTCACCACCGCTTCTGATTTTAAATCCCGCCGCCTTCCTCTTCACTGTAGCCTACAGTGAAGTTCCACATCCCCGCCCGGCAGGGCGGGGCAGGTCTACTCATGGCGGGGCTGGGAAGGTAACGGCTGGTTCGTCTCCAGCCTCAGCCCCACTTAGGAAAAACCCACTTAATAATTATAATACCGACCTGCCGAATAATTAAGCGTCGGAGGTAACCGACAGTGGGCATGAAACGAGAGACTTACGAACGCAAATTCAGGGACTTGTTTGCTGAAGTTATTGATTTGGTTGACGGAGAAGTCCAACAGTGGAGAGAGCACCAAATAGAAGTTCGGAAAAATCAAGTCACTCCCGACGAATTCATTTATGTCGTGGAATGGCAAGGGCGGGCGCTTAATGCTTTCGCATTAGACTTCCACAAAAGCGCAGGCGGTTATCCCTATATCATCCTTCATTGCGACCATCACTCAGTCGTGATTTCCCAGCTGCCGAGAAAGCCTTCCATGAAACTTAATAGCTGCCGAGACTTTCTTATTTCCTTCATTAGGAACACAATTATCTCCGAAGCGAAGAAAGTGGCACTGCAGCAAGGATTTTTCGCTACAATAAAGGGAAGTAATCTTTTTGTCATTGTCGGCGGTTATATATTCCGGCTGGATTATTGGGTAGGGCTCAATGGTTGGGAAGTGAGGTGCGAAACCGCCCCAAAGGTTCTATGGACAACATACTACTGTGGCAACCGGCACCCGCTGGAATTTCTTGCTTTTCTTCTTAAATCCTTGGCGCTCAAAGTGCTGCTTTAAGCACCTTTGCTTCCGAAAAGCCCAAACCAAAACCCGCCGAATAATCGCCCGATGGGTTAGTTGGGTCCGAGGGGGATAATGTGGACATCAGGCAAGCGGATAAAATATAGACAGAGGTGACCCAAATGGGGAAAACAGCATCATTTCTCTGGCGACTTTTCCGCAAGGCTACCGAAGAGCAACCGCAGGAAATGACCAAACCCAAAGTTACGGTGCGTCGGGAGCTCACTAAAAAGGCTTACCACAAAACCACCATCCGACTGCCAGCAGATTTGGTTAAATCCTACAAGCACGCCGCTGTTGAGCGCAACACTACTTATTCCTACCTGATTGAGGAAGCACTGGAGTATTATCTCAAAGAGGTGCTCCAGCGCAAGCCCTGACTTTGCCCCGCCGAATAATTGGGCTGGGGGGTGAGAGCAATGGTGGGGCAAAAACTGCGCAATATTTTCGTCGCCAAGTATCTTCCGATTTTGAACCGCATGGGTGGAGTGGAAGTTGAAGAGCAAATTGAAGAAGAGAAACATCGGAATTCACGAGAGAATGGCGGCAACTGCACCATAAAGGACTACGAATTCACGATTAGGCTTCCGATGGACGATTATACAGTCTTGTTCAGAGATATCCTATGGGATGACGGCGAGACCCAATCGTGGGTTTTGTGCCCACTTTGGGCTCGTGGGAAGTCCCGCAAAATTGGCGAAAATTCTATGGGCGTCTCAATTTTCTTATTTCCCGGTATGATTGCCCACAATTTCCGTGATGCCCGCTCATACAGGGGGCGGGTAACTTTGCCTAACGGAGTTGTCATTTCCTTCAAATATTATAGAAGCGCTAACGAAAGCATTGAGCCTTTTTCTGCTTTGAAGCGATAATAAAATTTCTATTGGCGAAGGTAGCCCATGCCGGTGCGCCTTCGCCCGTCCCGACAGCCGTCGTCGCCGTCGCCGTCCCTGGGGGCTGGGTCACCCCCAGCCCTTTCTTTTTAAAATTCTTGCTGGAGGCGAGCCGATATGCCCGAAGAAAAGGTTGACTGGCGAGTAAAAGTCGCCAACATTGCGGAGGCGATACGCAAAAAAGCTTCAAATCTGAAGGAATTTCTAAGCATGTTTTTTGATTTCAGCGCAGCACAGCTGCCTCAAGTCAGACCCGTTGCCTCGCTTGTGGAAGTAGTAATTAAAGAGCTGAGCGGGATTATGGACATAGCGTTGACCATTCTGCAGGAAGTTTCAAAAGAAGAAGTGGATTGGGAAAGAATAAAGGAAGTTTTCCCGACGAAGGAGCGGCTCGCTTCAATTGAAGCCTCGCTGTACCATTTAGACCTCAACCCCAAGTTTCGTGGCATTATGCCCTTTTACTCAGGCAGGCTGCAGGAGGATTTCACCAAAAATATTGAGGCTAAGTTCCGACAAATACTTAACATCTTTGTTAGGGAACTGGGGCGTGAAGAAATTGGCAAAAAATACATGGAGGAATTGAAGTCAGAGCCTCCGACTGAAAAAGAACTGGAGCGGGAGTATGAGGAAGCCACAGGCAAGAAGACACCCCGGCTTGAGGATTTGCCGTCCCTTTTTAATGAAATCTCGGGGATTTTAATGCAAGAGTTGGGGGAGAAGACAGGCTTCTCTGATTACTGGGAAGGAGTTGCCAAGCAATTTGAGAACGCACTGAGAACTGGCGATATTGACGAGCTAAGGGATATTTATCGCCAAGTCAAAGTGCTCTTTGAAAGTTTGCCCGAAGCCAAGCGGGAAACCTACGCCAATATTTTCAACCAATTCTTTACCGCCGTCAGGGATTATGCTTTACCTTTGCTCAAGTTCAAGTTAATCCGCCGCCTGCTGGGCTTGGAGTGAGGAGGCATGCTGCCTCCGAAGCGGGTCAAACCTTATGAACTTGCGATTATCTTTGGCAAAAAATTCAAAGGCAATTGGGTCTGGGAAGTAAGGAAGCGAGAAAGAACTTACCTCATAAAATCCCCACCGAGAGACCCTATCATTATCTCCGAAGAAGGGAAGAACGGGTTGAGGTTACGATACAAGGAGGTCAACATAGTTTTCCCCGCTACCGCCGAGCAGGAAATCGTGACATACTTTTTGTGGCTCGTTGAAATTTTCGCACGGGAAGGCGAGGAAAATGCTAAAGCAGAAAATTCAAAGCCTTGACGGCGGATTTGAACTGTGGGAGTTAAGTTCACCCTTACCCTGCTGCCAAATATTGGAGACGGGGCAAGTTTGCTTGCGGGACGCCCGCTATGCCCTCGTCAACCCCAAACGAGCCGATGAGTATGTGGTCTATCCTTATTGCGACAAGCATTTGCCGAGAAAAATCCCAGCGATGCTCCCTGCGATAGGGCACTTAACCCGCTTGCTATCATGACAGGCAAGGCTAACCCAAATTTCATTGCCTTTCCAAAACAAGCGAAAAAGTCTTGCGTCCAAATCCAACGAATTAGCTTTGAAGGTCAAAAGTTTAAGAGGTTGTTTTTTGGCTTTAAGGGTCTTATAGGCTTTGGCAACACGGTCACGGGCACGGATAGCAAGGTTGGCGTGCAAGCCGTAGCGCTCTCGGATTTCTCGGTAAGTCAAATGGTGCAAGGCGACGGGATTGAAGCAGCGCCGCTCAAACGCAACCTTACTAATGGCGTTACAGGCTTCGGCGAAAATATTAAGGGTTTGGTTCAAGCGCTCCTTATCCTGTGGCGACAGGTCAAGTTTGGCGACAATGGTCAAATTCATAAGCGTCACCGTTATGCCAAAATTTGTAAAGGAGGTGAAAGGCGGCATTCCTCTGTCGCCTGAAGGCGACAGCCTCCTGCCGCCAGTCTCTATGAAATACAAAGACCTCATTAGCCAAGACCCCAAAATCTGTTTCGGCAAGCCCACAATCAAGGGAACGAGAATTCCAGTTTATATCCTCGTCGGCATGCTGGCGGAAGGGGTTGAAGTTAAGGAGATTGCTGAAGATTATGGAATCTCGGAAGAAGAAGTCCGAGCGGCAGCCCTCTATGCACTTGACTTGCTCTTTGACGAAGCCCGCAGAGAAATAATGAAGGAAAAGGTTTCATTAGAGCGGGTTCGGAAGTTGCTAAACCTCGCCGCCGACAAGGCAGAAAAGACGAGGGCAAAAACACGGAAGCCCGCCGAATAATTGTCGGGGCGGAGGTGATTGAAATGACAAACTTGCTGCCGACCGAAGAACAAAAGAAAGCCGCATTGAAACTTGCACGGGGAAATTGGCAAAAGTTTGTTATCAAGCACGGGTATGCAATTCTCGGCGGGTATGCGGCACACTGGTCGGGGCGATACACGAGAAGTCTCTACAGGCTTTGCAGAAGGTTGAAAGAAGCGGGGTTAGAGGCGAGAGCTTTTGTCAACAAGGGAGACTTCACATACTATCTACTGATAGGGAGCGAGTGGGCTAAGTTGGTAGACAGGGTTGAGGCAGTCATGTCCCCAGCGAGTATCGTCTACGCCCAGTTGGAGAGCAAGAAATTCCCCCGTGAAGTAGAAAAAGTGCTGAGGCAGCTTAAGCTGAGAAAAAAGCTGCGCTCCTTTCTCCGCACTTGCAAAAATACTCTCACCGCAATTGGCGACAACTACGGCAACTCCTTAAGGGGCTACCGCAAGCCCGAGGAAGCTTACCAAGAAGTCCTTCCATGGGTTGAGAAAGTTGAGAAACTTTGGAGCGAAATGAAAGATTGGGTGGGGATTCTCTTACTGTAACATCCCTTTCGCCCAAATTCCGCAGCTGAATGCTGAACGAGAATTTATGCGAATAAATTCCACCCGCCGAATAATATGCTGGTCGAGCCTGCTGTCCCCATTACCCCCTTGTAAAAT
>Ga0326762_1000665_pt1 | contig 14550 bp, 17 predicted proteins | sample NORPS_S_FD_207669 | JGI IMG/M metagenome (GOLD analysis project Ga0326762, IMG submission 207669) | Hot spring sediment microbial communities from Norris Geyser Basin, Yellowstone National Park, WY, United States - NOR.PS_S | ecosystem: Environmental > Aquatic > Thermal springs > Near-boiling...
AAAATTTATAAGTCTCTTACTTTTGAAGAATGGCTCTTATATACCGATTCTTTAATTATTGATAATAAAAAATACTATATTATGCTTGGTATAGCAAAAAATGTTCCTTGGAGGCTTTATAGCTTAAAAGAGGATGCGAGTAATTTATTGAAAAATGAAATGGAAAGACTAAAAAATGAGATTAAAATACAATATTCTAAGAACAAAAAATTAGATTTTCTTAATAATTTAAATACAAAAGCAGATGCATTTCAAATTGTTAGAGAAGATGGAAAAGTAACGAATTGGAATTGGGGAATACCAGCCTTTTTGCCAAAAGAATATTTTAAAAATTTAGAAAAATTAAATTTCAAAAATTTTAAAATCGAATTAATAGATAAAAATTTGTATTTATTTAGGGTCGATAAAAATTCTTATCTATATGCAATCTCCGGAGAAAAATTTGCTAGCCTTTCTGATTTATTAGTAATGATAACTATCTTTATTTTAGCATTTCTTTTAATTAATTTGTTTTTAAAAAAAATATCTATAAAAAGATTAATTTTAGAAAACATCCCGGATATATCCATAGAAGAAGCTCTTAAAAAGGGTGAGAACGAAATTATAGAATTTAAATCAAAAGACTCTTTAAGATTTCCAGATACTTTATTAAAATCAATATGTTCTATGGCTAATACTAGTGGTGGCGTAATTTTTATTGGTGTTAAAGATAATGGAGAGATTGATCCAATCCAATTTGAGAATTATAAAGAATTAGACTTAACAAAGAGCAAATTAACTAATTTTATTAGAAATTCAATAACACCAGCTCCTATGGTAAAGATAGAATATATTTATCTTAACCATAATAAAGTAATCTTTAAATTAAAAATAGGAAAATTTTACGATGCTCTTTATTCCGTTAACGGTGTGTTTTATAGAAGGTTAGGAGCAAGTGATATTCCTATGGATTTTTATTATTTAAGAAGTATAAATATTATGGAATAGCTGGGACAATTTTGTAGAATAAAATAAATTAACCATTAATAGTTTGTTGATTTATTTTTTTTATTTATTGTCCTCTTCAACCCATACCAATAATCTTTCCTCTAATTCTGCCAATCTTTCTTCTCTTAAATTTACACTAGTCTCACTTTTTGGTTTTCCATATAATCTATCCAAAATATCTTTATAAAAGCTATAATTTCCTTTTAAGGCTTCCTTAATTCCTCTTTTCAAAATTTCAACTAATAAAATATCAGGATCTTTTCCTAATTTTAAATCTTTAGCTATAGCCATATAAGCTTCTCTAAATAAAGTTCTATAATTCCTTGAACCCTTCGGTCTACCAGCAGGATTTCCAGATTCTCCTTTCTTCCATCTTGGTTTTATGTTTGGATTAGGCATAATAGTTGTAAAATAGTTGTTTTTTAATTATAAAGCACTCAAAACCTCATAAGTATTCCTAATTTTTAATTTCACCTCCTAAGGAGTTTGTTTTATAATATTTTCAATGGTTCGAATAAAGTAAGCAGTGCTGAGCATTTCAGAATGAATTTTTTAATTTAGAGGGATAATATTTTTACTAAAAATTTTTAAATTTTTTCATAATATTTGATTTCTCTATAAGAAAGGTAGAGTAAAATTGAAATTAGAATAAAAGTGTTTAAAGGAGCAAGCCAGAAAGGATGTTCTTGGCCAAAACTTTCTAAAATCATTAAAGCACCTAACATACCAATTGAGTACATAGCGCCATTTTTAAGATAAGCATATTTGGAAATTAAATCAATTCCTCTAACTGTAAATTCTCTAACTACAAAAGCGCCTATGCCGTTACCTATTAAAATAAGTGGCACAAATATCGTAAAAGCAAAAGCACCAATTACTCCGTCTAATGAAAATGAAGCATCTAAAAATTCAAGATAAAGAATCTTACTCCAGGCACTTAAATGTGGATCTAAAAGTTCTTTCTCTTTAGCCTCAGCATTCTTTTTAAATCCATCAGTAATAAAAAATGCTGTTGCGCCAATAGAAGCTGCCAGAGCTAATATTGGATTTCTTTTAATTGCAAAATAAATTATAGTAGTTAAAAATATTGATGAAACAGCATAAAACCAAAACCCTTGACGATGAATAAAATGTTCAACCATAAAAGCATAATTTTTTTTCTTCTAAAAATAACCAGCCTAGAAAGACTAAAAAAAGATAAACACCCCCAGCAAGAAGAAGTACTGGTTTCGATTTTTCAACATATTCAATGATTTCTTTATTAGATGAAAAAGCTACAGTAAAAGCCTGAACAAAATTTAAGGACGGATTAGCAATTTTGACAATAATAAATGGCAAAAATCCTCTTACGATAAAAACTGCAAATAATATTCCCCAAACTAAAAATATTTTTCTATATTTTTCAGGAAGTGTTTTTAAAACATGTGCATTAACAACAGCATTATCAATGCTTGTAATGATTTCAAAAAGTGCTAAACCAAATATGACTATTAAAAAATGCAATAATTTCGCCATCTTTAAGATTTTTTTAGAATGAATTTATTATATCTCAATACTTTAAATTATCAAAATAATAAACTTTGTTATTTGTTCTTTATGTTTTAAAATTTTATTTTGAAGAAATATTAAATCTTGTTTTTAAGATGCTTTCAGTGATTATTCCTGCTTTTAATGAAGAAAAATTTTTGCCTCGCTGTTTAGAAAGTTTAAAAAACCAAAAATTTAAAGATTTTGAGATTATTGTTGTGGATAATAATTCAACTGATAAAACAGCTGAAATTGCGAAAAAATTTAATGTTATTTTAGTTTCAGAAAAAAATCAAGGAGTAGCTTATGCAAGGAATAAAGGTGCTGAGATTGCTAAAGGTGAAATTTTGGTTTTTACTGATGCTGATACAATTTTTCCAGAAGATTGGCTTTTAAAAATAAAAGAAGCATTTGAAAAAGATAAAGAATTAGTTGCTTTTGGGGGCTGCTTTTATTTTTACTCTGGTCCTATTTCAGTAAAAATTGCTTCAAAATTCTTATTACCAATTTTTTTGTATGTTGATAAATTTCTTTCTAATGGTTGGAATTTGTTTGGTTGTAATATGGCAATAAAAAAAGAAGCGTTTTTAAAAGTAGGAGGATTTGATGTGAATTTAAAAATAAATGAAGACGCTGAAATTTCTTATCGTTTAAGAAAAATTGGTAAGGTTATTTTAGATCCAGGTTTTAAAGTTATGACTTCGGGAAGAAGATTTAGAAACGGTTTAATTTTAGGCCTAATAACATATCTTCCTTCTACTATTTTTAGGATTTTGTTTAAAAAATTTGATAAATTTCAAAATTTACCACCTATTAGAGATGAGAACGGTTCCTTTTTGGTAAAATTTTTTCTTAATTTTGTGTTCTTTATTGCTTTATTTTTAATTCTTTTCCACTCAGCCGGTACAAATATGCTTTTCGCCAAAAGCTTAAACAAATTTATTAAAATTAAAAATATAATAAAAAGCAAAAATAGCTTTTGATTTATTTATTCAAAATAAGTATAAGAAATGCATTAACCCAAGTTATTTTTCAGCTACTCAAATAACAAATATTAGATTTTTAATTTTCTCCTTTGCGAGCCCCTTCGTAAGCTTCAGAAAATTTTTTTCAAGAGTTTCTTTTAAATTAGAATCACCTTCTGGCTTTACAGCTTCTATTAATGCTTTTAAACAATAGAGTCCATCTGATTTATCTTTATTTTTTAAAGGTTCTGAATTATGAACTACTTCGACCGTAGCTAGGTCAACAATTCTACAATCTAAAGTGATGTTATGTAAAATCTTCAAATTAAGGTGAACCCATCCATTTTTGTGCATTAAGCCAATATTTCTTCCTAAAGTTTCAGCAAACCAAGATAGATATTCTTCTAAAGATATAGGTCTTCCAAGTTCTTTACTAACTAAATGTATAGCATCATTAATAAGTATCTTTCTATCTTTTTTAGTTAATCTACCTCTTAGAACTATATCACTAATTCTTGCTTTCGTTCCAAAACATCTTACTTCAATTACAGGTTGAAAGTCTTGATTAATTATTCCAAGTTCTTTTGCTTCATTTACTGTGATTTTTTTACCTTTATGTATAACTTCTTTAAGTTCAATTATAGCTGCTACTCGATATGTCCTTATTCCTGCTTGAATAAACTTCTCACTTAGTTCGAAATCTCTTTCCGCCTCGTTTTTGTCTAAAAATCAGAAATTTTCTATAAAAGAAGGAAAATATAAAGTAGGCCCTACACCTTTAAAATCAAGATCCCTATATACAACACCTCTACTGTCTCTAAAAATTACAAACTCACTCGCACTTCTTCTGTGAGATGGTAATGTTTCAAGTGTTATTCGAAAATTTTCATATTTTGCGCTAAAGATTCTTTTTAACCTAAATATGACGTAATGAAGAAGATCACCTGATTTTAAAAATAAACCTAAATCGCTTTCCTTACCTTCTTCGAGTCTAAAAGGAAAACCTGGATAAATTTCAGGATTTACTTTAATCACCACATTTTTTTACTTTTTCAAAAATTTTTCTATATTTGATAAATTCTTTAGCTCGATTTCTGGATAAACGATCAGGTTGCATATTTTTATAACTTTTATGAATTTCTTATTTCCTATTTTAAAATATTTATCAATGGAAGACAAAAAAGAAGATTATAAGAAAAAATTGATTTGGCTTTTTGATACATTTAATAAAGGATTTGCGATAATTTTAGCATTAGTTGGTGTTTTTGTGATTGGCTATAATTTGATTTATTTGATTATAGATCCTGTTTCATGGCTTAAGATGATATGGGGAGAGGAATATATAAATAAAAATTTTGTATTATTAGTTTTAACGACAATTTTAGGTTTTTTACTTATGATAGTTTTCTTTTTCTATCCATTTGTTGATGTTTTTATATATAAAAAAGGTGATCTGAATAATGTGGTTGAAAAGAGAAGCATCATTGAAGAATGGAAAAATTTTCCGCCAAATGAAAAGAGATTTTATATAGAACTTTTTTTGATTTTAACTTTAGTTTCAATTTTCGTATATATAGTTTTTATTAAAATGTTAGGTAATGTTTTATTAAGCTATGTTATTATTACTATTTTCTTAATGATTTTAATTCCTTGGAGAGCTAAAAGTCTTAAAATAGGGAAGTTTAAAGATAAAAAAGAGGGTTTTAAAAATCAATAAAAAATTTTTCTCCTTTTATAGAGTAGATAATTTTAGCTTTCGGTGAATATTTAAGTGCTTTGTTGTCAAAAGGATCTTTAGGAAGAGAAGAAAAATATTCTGGTACAAGTTCTTCTAAAGATTTTGGTAAATTTCCGTTTTCAATTTTGTATGCTTTTAATGCTAATAAGGTTTTTGCTGCTTCAATGTATAGAGTTTCAAGACACTTTATTTCAAGTGGTGTATAAATATTATCTGCTTTTTTGTCATAAATAGTTTTACCAACTAAATTTTTAGTAAAAATTCTTTTAATTTCTGATTTTGGCACTTTAGGCTTGTAATTTTTAGTTTCAATCTCATAGCAATCTTTATTTGCTTTATCTATAACATCTCTATAAAGATCGGCAATAAGTTTCTTTGTTTCATTTGGTTTATAAGAAAAATAGGCAAAAATTATATCATCCGGAAAATTTATAAAACGTGCTATAAAGTTATCCTTTTTAAATTCATTTCTTAAAGTTCGTTCAACAATTTCTTTTTCTTTTAAAAAATTCATATAGTCACCCTTAATAGCTCTTATTAAACCTTCTTTATTTCCTTTAAAATTTTCAAGTTTGTTAATGTAATTTTTCGATTCTTCTTTAGAAAGATAAAGATAAGGAACTTCTTCTATCAAAGCTTTTAAACCATAGTTTTTAGTTTGAGTACCAAAAGAATAAATAACAGAATCATGAATAAAACCTTCTTCTATCATATGCCCAATTTTTATTAACACAAAAATTAAATCCAAAGCTTCTTTTTCTTCCCCTTCTTTTATAAGGTATTTGCTTTTTATAATAACAAGTTTGCTTAAATCACTCAATCTTAATGCAAAATTTTTTGACTCATTTGAAAGAGAAATGTAAGAAATTGGATCAGGATCTGGAAATTGAAAATAATTATATTCTTCAGCTTTTTCAAATATTTTGAAAACATCTTTATTTTTTTCTAACAATTCTTCAACAAACTCTTTATCCCAAGTATTTTTATAAACTATATCATCTATAGCTTTTATCTTCTCTGGTGGGATATAAATTTTACTTACAGCTTCTTTTAAAGGATAATAAGCATTTTCTTCTTTAGGAATTTCTACTTTTGATAAAAGAAGATCGCTATCATCAACTTTTGGAATATCTCTAAAAATAAAATAAACAAAACCTAAAAATGTTAATAAAATAAAAACTCCAATGAAAAATATTAATTTTTTCATAACCTAACCTAAATTTTACTTTACATTGAATTTCGTTAAAATTTAGATTTCTTATTTTATTAAAACTTTTTTCAATCTTTATTAAGATTTCATTCGTTTTCACCGTCACTTTCAGGATTTCCGTTTTTTCTAAAGAAAGGCAACTTGATTTTTTTAAATTCTGTTAGTTCTTCTATCTTCTGGATAATAGGTAATAAAGTTTCTAATGTTGCATTCCATAGAAGCATAGTTTGTTAAAGCTCGAAAACTAGTTTTTCCAATTTTTGATCGCGTGGGAAAAATTTTCTTATCCTGTAGATTAAGAGATTAATTTCTTTATTTAATTCATAAATCTTATTATTTATTGACTCCATAAATTTCTTGAAATGAGAAAGAGATTCTTGGAGAATTAGTGGGCTCAAATTTGGGTCTAAAAATTCTAATTTCTTTGATTGCACTTCATTGATAAGTGTTATTAGTCTTATAGATAATTCTAATGCTTCTTCTATAAGTGTTTCTCTATCTGGTCTTTCTTTATATTGTTGATGTTGCTCTGGATTTCGCATATTTATATAATAAAGTAATTATATTAAAGACCAGTTTATTTTTAAAAGTTTAAATCAATGCCAGGATTTTCACCTGTTGGATTAGCTTTACAGTTTTTTCTTTCTTGAACAAATGTTTTCCAGATTTGATTGTGTTCTTTTCTGTATTCTAACCAGGCTGATCTTACGCTTTCTCTAAAGTTTTTCCAAGCTTCATGAATTTTCTTTTGTCTTTCTTTATGATTTTGAAGGGTCCAAGCATCTAAAAGAGCAGATTTTCTAGCTTCGTAAGCTTGCATCACCTTATTAAAGTATGTTTCTCTTGCTGTTTTTAAAGCATTCTCTCTTTTCTCAACAGCATTTTTCATACAAGCAAGATCGACCTCTTTTCCTTTAGGAGGAGTTGATGTTGATGCTGGTGGAGTAGTTGTTGATGTCGTTGTGGTTGATTGCTGCGTTGATGTTGGAGTTATTGTTTCTTGTGCTAAAACAAATAAAGAGAAAACTAAAAGAGAAATGAAGATTAAAATTAGCTTTTTCATTTTTTAATTTTCTTTTTTAATAACGACCTATAATAAAATTATAAAACAAAAAATGAAATTTTTAGTTATTTTACATAACATTAGGAGCGCTTATAATGTTGGAGCAATTTTTAGAACTGCTGATGCTGTAGGAGTTGAAAAAATTTATTTAACAGGTTATACTCCTAATCCAGATAAAGATAAAAAAATTGAAAAAACCGCTTTAGGTGCAGAAAAATATGTTTCTTGGCAAAGTTATAAAAATATTAATTATCTTTTGAAAAAATTAAAAAAAGAAAAATTTAAAATCATTGCTTTAGAGCAAAGTGAAAGGTCAATTCCTTATTATGAATTTAAGCCTCAATTTGATTTTATTTTAATTTTGGGAAATGAAGTTAGAGGTTTAAATAAAAAAATTTTGGAAAAATGCGATTATGTTTTAGAAATACCGATGTTTGGCAAAAAAGAATCTCTAAATGTAGCTATTGCCTTTGGAATTGTTGCTTATGATTTGAAATTAAAAATCGAAAAGCTAAAATGATTTTTTTTTAAGAATGTGCTATAATTTAATTAAATGAAACTTGCCTATTTTAGAAAGTCAAAACTTATTAAGGAAGAAATTTTAGAAAGATTTAAAGAATTTGCAGAAAAAAATAGTGTGGAGATTTTGGGACAGAAAGATTATAAAGAAAGCGGCATTGTTTTAGTAAGTTTTGGTTTACCTAATTTTCTTAAGAATTTAAAAACGAGTAAGGAAGCTTTTATTTTTATTCCTTTTCATTTAGTAATAATTGAAGAAAACGGGGAAACAAGTGTTGGAATATTAAATCCAGAAATATTAAATTTATTTATTGAAGATAAAAATAAGGTAGAAGAGATTGAAAATTTCTATAAAAAGATGATAGATGAAATTAGCGGAGCAGGCGAAAGAAAAATATCTAAAATTAAACTTTATGCAACAACTACCTGTCCTTACTGCAAAGCAGAAAAAAGTTATTTAGATTTAAGAGGTATTAATTACGAATACTTACTTGTTGATCTAAATCCTTTAGCTGCTCAAGAAATGGTTGAAAAAACTGGGCAAATGGGTGTTCCAGTAACAGAAATAATTTATGATGATGGAGATTATGAATTTATAATAGGTTATGATAAAGAAAGATTAGATAAAATTTTGAAAAATTATTAAAATGAAAATTTGGTTTAATAAAAAATTAGTTGATTGGGATAAAGCAAAAGTTCATGTTTTAACTCATACTCTTCATTATGGTGGAGGAGTTTTTGAGGGTATTAGAAGCTATGAAACTGTAAGTAAGAAACCTGCTGTTTTTAGGCTTAAAGAACATATAGAAAGACTTTTTAATTCAGCAGAATCTATTTATCTTAAAATTCCTTTTTCTAAGAAAGAAATAATAGATGGCGTTTTAAAAGTTATTAAAGTAAACAAACTTAAAGATGCTTATATTAGACCTATTGCTTTTTGGGGAGAAGGTAAAATAAACTTAGATCCTAGAAAAAATCCTGTAAATGTAAGTATCATAGCTTTTCCTTTTGGTGCTTATTTAGGAGAGAAACCAGTAAAAGTTTTAGTTTCTAAATATATAAGACTTCATCCCAAATCTGTTATCTCTTCTTCAAAAGTTTGTGGTTATTACATCAATTCAATTTTAGCGACTATCGAGGCGCATGACAAAGGTTACGATGAAGCTCTTCTTTTAGATTATAGAGGTTTTATTGCTGAAGGATCCGGAGAAAATATTTTTATAGTAAAAAATAAAATTCTTTATACTCCAAAATTAGGCAATATCTTACCAGGGATTACTCGAGATAGCGTGATCAAGATAGCTAAGGACCATCATTTTAAATGTATAGAAAAAGATTTAACTTTAAATGAACTTTTAAATGCTGATGAAGCTTTCTTTACAGGTACGGCTGCTGAAATAGTTCCTATTGGCCAAGTTAATAATAAATTAATTAATAAAGGCAGAGAAGGAGAAATAACAAGATTTTTAAGAGAAATTTTTAAAAAAATAGTAAGAGGTGAAGATAAAAGATATAAAAATTGGCTAACCTATGTTAAATAAAAAAATAGCCTATCAAGGAATACCAGGGGCTTTTAGTTGGCTTGCAGGTATAAAGTTTTTTGGGAGGAGAAACAAATTTATTTCTGTTGATGAATTTAAAAAAATTTTTGAATTAGTAGTTAATAAAAAGGCTGATTATGGTATAGTTCCTATTGAAAATACTTTAGCAGGCTCTATATATGAAAACTATGACAATTTGAATATTTACAATGTAAAAATTTACGGTGAAATTAGTTTAAAAATAGAACATCATCTTTTAGGAATCAAAACCAATCTTCCTTTTTCAAAAAGAATTAAATTGATAAAGAGAGTTTTTTCCCATCCTAAAGCTTTAGAGCAATGTCAAAAATTTTTTGAAAAATATTCGTGGATAGAAAAAGTTGGTTATAAAGATACTGCTGGTTCTTCAAAATATGTTGCTGAGCTTAAAGATATTAGTTTGGGAAGTATAGCTAGTAAAGAAGCAGCAAAGATTTACGGTTTAGAAATTATAAAAGAAAATATTGAGGATGATAAAAATAATTTCACAAGATTTTTAATTATAAGCAGGGAAGAAAATAAAAATTTAAAAAAATTAAATAAAGGAAGTTTAATTTTTTATTTACCTCATATACCAGGGAGTTTATATAAATCTTTAAAACCTTTTGCAGAAAATGGTATTAATCTTACTAAGATTGAATCAAGGCCAATTAAAGGCAAGCCTTTTGAGTATGTTTTTTATATTGATTTTGAGTTTTCTAAAAAGGAGTTGAATAGGGTTTTAGATGCTTTAAAAGAATTTAAAAAATTAGTTAAAAGATACAAATTTCTTGGTTTTTATCCAATAAATTAACTTTTATTTTTTAAGCCTATTTCTCTTTTTGTTTTTTCATCGAAAAGAAGTTTAAAAAAGATGTAAAGCGGAATCGGCAAAAGAAAAGAAATTAATTTTTTTATTTTTATTATTTCCAAAAGATATTTTAAGTTATCTAAAAGAGATTTGTGAGGATCTAAATTAAGCTTAAGAAAAAGAAAGTTTAAAAAATAAAAGAGGATAAAAAAGCTGATAAAAAGAGAAATAAAAAGTATAAAAATATCCACAAAATTTAATTTTAAATTTTCGGATTTATTTTTAAAAAAGAGATTACTAAATATTTCTTTTACCCTTTGAAAGTGAGAGATAGATAAATTTGAGGTAAAAGGTGAGAAAAGAAAGTAAAAAATTAAAGTGATTATAAAATATAAAGGTATTAACAAAAATAGAAAAGCAAAAACTAAGGGAATAACTATTAAAATGTCCAAAAATAAATCAAAATAAGTATTTTCTAATAAAGAGCCCATTTCTTTGATAATAAAGGAAGAGAAAAAATTAGGGAAAAAATTTGAGAGGAAGTAGAAAAGCGATATTGAAAAACCATAAGCACTCCCTAGGCGTATTATTTCTGGAGACAAGGACTTTATTTTGTTTTGTTTTAAATTTTTATAGATGTTTTGAAAATTAAAAGTTTTATCTTCTTTTAATTTAGATGTAAAGTATAAAAGAAGACTTAAAAAAATGATTAAAAAATCTAGAAAAGCAAAATTTTTTAAATTAAGAAGATGATAAAAAAAGTTAAGAGAAAGAGCAAAAGTTAAAGCAGTTAAAATTAAGTAAGAAAGGTTATCTAATAAACTTAACTTGATTTTTCTTGTCATGGTTCTTTTTAAAAATTTTATTGCAAAAAATTTATTTTTATACTATAATTTGATTAAAGATGAAGAAAATATGGAACGTAGAATGTAAAAATTTGGTAGGCGAGAGGGTAGAGCTTTATGGTTTTGTTGAATCGGTGAGAGATCACGGAAAAATTATTTTTTTTGATTTGAGAGATAGATCGGGTATTATTCAGCTTGTTATAAATTCAAATAATCCTTATTTTTCTTTAGCTAAAGAAGTCAAACCTGAAAGCGTTGTTAAAGTTGAAGGTAAAGTAAAAGAAAGAGAGCCACATTTGATTAATCCAAATTTAGAAACAGGTAAAGTTGAAGTTGAAATAGAAAAATTAGAAGTTCTTTCTAAAGCAAAACCACTGCCATTTGATGTTAGCACAGATGGTTACGAAATTGATGAAGCTTTAAGACTTAAATATCGTTATCTTGATCTTAGAAGGAAAAGACTTCAAAAGAATTTAATTAATAGAAATAAAGTTTTACTCTTTTTTAGAAATTATCTTCATGCTAGAGGATTTGTAGAGATAGAAACACCTATGCTTACTAAATCTACACCTGAAGGAGCAAGAGATTTTGTTGTTCCCAGCAGACTCTTCCCAGGTAAATTTTACGCTTTGCCACAATCGCCACAACAATACAAACAGCTTCTTATGGTTTCAGGTTTTGAAAGATATTTCCAAATAGCTAGATGTATTAGGGATGAAGATCCAAGAGGTGATAGACAACCAGAATTTACTCAACTTGATATAGAAATGAGTTATGTAACCAGAGATGATGTTTTGAATTTTATAGAAGAAATGTTTATTGAAATGGTAGAAACTCTTTATCCTCATAAAAAAATAACTCAAGTTCCTTTCCCTCGTTTAACTTATGAAGAAGCAATGAGAATTTACGGAAGCGATAAACCTGATTTAAGAAAAGATCCCAATAATCCAAATGAATTAGCTTTTGCTTTTATTATTGATTTTCCTATGTTTGAATGGAAAGAAACTGAAAATAGATGGGATGCTGTTCATCATCCTTTTACTCAACCTAAACTTCCTGATGGAAGTAAGGATAAAGATGAACTTATTAAAGCTTTGGAAACCTCTCCAGAAATTTTACTTAGCGAGCAGTATGATTTTGTTTGCAATGGTTATGAAATAGGCGGAGGAAGTATAAGAACTACAGATCCTGATGTTTTAATTAAAGTTTTTGAAACGATGGGAAATCCAAAAGAAAAGGTTTTAGAAAAATTTGGACATTTAATAGAAGCTTTTAGCTTTGGAGTACCTCCTCATGGTGGAATAGCTCCAGGAATAGATAGAATTATGATGATTTTAGAAGGAGAACCTAATATCAGAGAAGTTATAGCCTTTCCTAAGACTGGAGAAGGAAGAGATTTGATGATGAATGCACCAAGTGAAATTGATGAAGCGCAACTTAAAGAACTTAAGATAAAGGTCGAAATTTCTAAAGAGGAAAAGTAATAATGAGGAAAAATTATCTTTATCTTGGTTTTTCTATAATTTCTGGTTTTTTAGTTGGACTTCTTTTAGTTTTTTCTTTTACAAATATTTTTAAACCAAAATATGTAATGATAGTAGTTGAAGGAGGAAATATTTATTTCGGAGAGAGAAGTTTATTTAATCCATACAAAATTTCTCATCCTGTTTTTGTTAATGTGAGCCAAGATGGTAATTTATCTTTACAAAGATTTTCAGATGCTGTTTGGAGACCGCAAGATTTTATTTATTTTAATCCCCAAAAAGTTATTTTTTGGACTTATTTAAAAGACGATTCTCAATTAATAGATTTTATAAAAAATAAAACAAGAGTTTTAGCGCCTCAAAATCAGCCACAAAGCCAGCAAAATATAACAACTTCTTCAACTTCAACGCAGAGTTTAGGAAGATAAATGTTGACTTATTTTTTCTTTTTAGTTATAATAGAATTGTAAATCTGTTGATTTGAAGGTTTTTACGGTTCTCTAAAAATTTTTTTTAGAATCTTAACGTTTCGGGTTTTTTAGAAAGAACCTGATTAATGGGATTCTTAGGAGAGTTTGATCCTGGCTCAGGGTGAACGCTGGCGGCGTGGATAAGGCATGCAAGTCGTACGCAGGCCTCTTTGTAAGTTTTCTTACAAAGAGGTGCTGAGTGGCGAACGGGGCAGTAACACGTGCCTAACTCACCCTGCACACGGGGATAACTCCGGGAAACTGGAGCTAATACCCGATGGTCCCGTTAGATCATAAGATCTGACGGGTAAAGCCTAAGATTAAATCTTAGGCGGTGCAGGAGAGGGGCGCGGCCGATCAGCTAGTTGGTGGGGTAATGGCCCACCAAGGCTATGACCGGTAGGGGGCCTGAGAGGGTGTTCCCCGCCAAGGGCACTGAGACACGGGCCCTACTCCTACGGGAGGCAGCAGCCGAGAATATTGGGCAATGGGCGAAAGCCTGACCCAGCGACGCCGCGTGCCGGAAGAAGCCCTTCGGGGTGTAAACGGCTTTTCTGGGGGAGGAATCTCTGAGGCAAAACCTCAGAGTGACAGTACCCCAGGAATAAGGGACGACTAACTTCGTGCCAGCAGTCGCGGTAAGACGAAGGTCCCCAGCGTTACCCGGATTTACTGGGCGTAAAGGACGAGAAGGCGGGAACGTAAGTTTACCCTAAAAGTCACCGAGCTCAACTCGGTGAATGGGGTAAATACTGCGTTCCTAGAGTCTGCCAGGGGCCAGCGGAACGGTCGGTGTAGGGGTGAAATCCGATGATATCGACCGGAACGCCGAAGGCGAAGGCAGCTGGCTAGGGCAGTACTGACGCTGATCTCGTGAAAGCCAGGGGCGCGAACCGGATTAGATACCCGGGTAGTCCTGGCCGTAAACGATGGGTGCTAGCTTTGGGGAGAGTCGACCCTCTCTGAGGCGAAGCTAACGCGTTAAGCACCCCGCCTGGGGAGTATGTCCGCAAGGCCGAAACTCAAAGGAATAGGCGGAAGCCCGACCAAGCGGTGGACCATGTTGCTTAATTCGAGAGTGACCGAAAAATCTTACCTGGGCTTGACATGCTAGTCTTAATGCCTTCTCCGAAAGGAGAAGGAATCCAGGCTCTGCCTGGAAGGCTAGCACAGGTGCTGCACGGCCGTCGTCAGCTCGTGGCGTGAGCCGTAACCTTAAGTGGCGCAACGAGCGCAACCCCTACCCTGTGTTACACGTGTCACAGGGGACTGCCTGGTCTACCCAGGAGGAAGGTGGGGATGACGTCAGGTCCGCGTGGCCCTTATGCCCAGGGCGGCAAACATGGTACAATGCCGGGTACAAAGGGTTGCG
>Ga0326762_1000670_pt1 | contig 14464 bp, 12 predicted proteins | sample NORPS_S_FD_207669 | JGI IMG/M metagenome (GOLD analysis project Ga0326762, IMG submission 207669) | Hot spring sediment microbial communities from Norris Geyser Basin, Yellowstone National Park, WY, United States - NOR.PS_S | ecosystem: Environmental > Aquatic > Thermal springs > Near-boiling...
GTTAGCCAAATGCGGAGCAATATTTATGCCGCTTCATTACGTGTTTAAGGATCTGTCATCTAAGACAAAGCACATTATGTCTTCAGATAATAAAAATATAACATTTAGCGATATTGAACAAATTATTAAGAATTATGCTAACGAAAAGCGAGTACTAGTTGAAGTTTTTTTGTATTGCGACTCTCAGCTACAGAATTACCCAGATGTTTTGGAAGAGTACTTAGGTACTCTCAAAAAATCTATTGTTGGCGTGATGGTGGATGGGATGCTGAATGAATAAACATCTCCAAGTTTGTTGACCTCCCTGCGTGCCTTCTTCCCACTTCTCCACCAGCAAGTTAGCAACCTTTGTGAGCGTGACGAAGCTACTGCCGGCCACATCGAGTGTATAGAATTCGACGGTTGTTGCTGAGGACCCGGAGGAAGCTGAAGGGGAGCCACAAGGCAGGTAGATAACTGCCTATGGGTTGGGCACCACGATCTACATCTTCCGCTCCCATAAGAACATTAAACACGTGCCGCCGAATTTATAAGTTACACACTCCGAAGCGTCAAAAGAGCGACAACATCCTAGAGGTCGTAGCAACTAGGCGCGTCCTTAGAGGCTTGGCCGTAAAAGGCGGGCTGGGCCTGCAGGTCTCCTCTGTTTGGCCGTGTTTTGCAACCTGGTGTTCAGAAGACTAGTGGTATTTCTTTTCTTGTCTGGGCGACTGCTTCGGCTGGTGGTTTGAATAGTGCCTCTATGTTTTTCTCCACTAGGAATGCGTATTTGGAGGCGTGTTCTTGGAGTTTTGAGGTGTCTATTTGGGTTTCGGCGAGTTTGGCTACGGCGTCTACTAGCTTGAGGGCGGCGCCGACGTCGGGGCCTACGCGGCCGACGAGGTCGTTTAGTATGAGCATTACGTCTCTGTGGCTTGCGACTTTGCCGCTGTCGACGAGTCTTTTGATGGCGGTGAGTAGCTTGGACTCGGCGATTAGGAGGACGCCGTCTATGCTTCTGTCCAGCACCGCGTCTAGGTAGGCGCCCTCAAGCCCGGCTACTGTGGCTTCTTTTATGGGCTCGAAGCCGTATTGTTTGAACTTCTCCACTAGCTCTTCCTCGGTGACGAAGTAGACTTTGTCGCTTTCCTTGTCCCCCACGGCTGGCATGGCGGATAGGCAGGCCACCAGCTTTACCTTATTCTCCTCGGCCCAGTCTAGGACTTTGTGGATGAATTCGGCGTATATCTGCGGGGGGATCGGCACGTGTTGCCTTACGGCTACGACGCCTGTCTGCCGGGAGTAGAAGATTCTGTGCGGCAGCTTGGCGGCGCCGTTTACCACCGCGATGATGGGGGGCATCTCGGTGATTCTTATGGCGCCGATCTCTTCCATATTCAAGGCGTCGATGAGGTACTCCACGGCCACGACCCCCGCCAGCGACGGCTCGGGGCAGGACAGCACCAGGATGTTTCTCTTGTCCCGGGGGAGTCCGCTTATCTTGACCTCAAGACGCATATACGCACCTACGCCAATATATATAAATATTGCCGGCGCGCTGGGAGCTGTTCTGCGTCTATCGCTGGGAACGTATTTAAAGAGGGGAGTCACCCCTCCTATGCCTAAGGCCGTGGCGTTTCATGGGTATAGAAGTTCTCCCCAGAACATCCAGTGGCTGACTCAGCCCCTCTTGGAGGTGGGGTTTGAGGTGGCGGCTCCCACCTTTAGAGACGTGGAGGACGGCTACGAGGCGGGTTTGAGGGAGCTGCCGGTGGAGGTGGCTGCGGGCCACAGCATGGGGGGCACGGTGGCTCTGCTTCTCGCGGCGAGGAACCCCGGCTCTGTGAAGTGCGTGGTGGCTGTGGCCGCGCCGGTGGACCGGAGGCTACAGCTGCAGTACCTCCTCCAGTCGGACGACCCATACCTCAGGAAGCTGGCGAACCACCTGGCCTCTCTCGGCAGCAAGCTGGAGCTCACCTCGCCTTCCCGCTACATAGGTAGCAACATGCCTCCTGTGCTCTACATAAGAGGTTCGGAAGACCACGTGGTACCTAGGACGCATATAGATATCTTGGCGGGGCTCTCGGATAAGTTCAACTTCCCTCTGGAGGTTGTGGAGGTGCCGGGGATGGGCCACGCGCCGCAGACGGAGGAGCAGGTTAGAAAAATCGCGGAGGCCGTAACCCGCTTCGTTAAAAGCTGTATATAGGAGTCCCACGTCTCCCGACCGTCGGCGCCGATTTTGCCAACAGCGCCGGGCGGGTTGACCCGTCCAGCGCCGCCGGCTTGTCCTCCGTGCCCGCAGGGGTGGGGCCCCTGGGGCTGGGCCTGGGGGCGGTGGGGAGACGTGGGACGTTGTATTGTCTGCGCGTGTTATTAACAGTGGGTTTGTTTAATTTGGGTGATACGTCAGCCCAGCTTGGGGAGGGCTCCTTTGGCGAAGAGCTTGGCGAGGAGGGTTTTGTTGACTTTGTATATCGAGCCCGCGACTTCCGCTATCAGCTTGTCGGAGGGTTTGCACTTCTGGAAGCCGAGCTTTAGGCAGTAGGTGTATTTTAGTATCTTCAGGTCGTCGGGGTTTCTTATCTTGCCGAGGGCTATCTCCTCGGCGATTTTGTAGGCGCTGTAGAACGCGGCGTAGTTGACTAGGCGTTCAGAGAGGTCTGGGTACGCAGTTTCGTAGGTCTTTATTGCCTTGACCATCAAGATCTCTGGGTAGTAGCCCAGCACGGTCCCCGTGAAGACGAGCCTGAGGACTCTAAATACTTTGTCTTCTGTAGATTTGCCTTTCACCTCCTCGGTCTTCTTCTTCAGCTCCTCCTTTGTCTCGGGAGAGATCACCTCGGTCACCGTTTTTATGATCTCCACAGCCTCCAGCGCCTTGTTTTCGATGTAGAATATGTTGTCGTAGTCTCCGGGGCTCAGCACCGCGGCGCCGTAGAGGCCTACGAGGTAGACGGTGGCTATCTCCTTGTCGTAGACCCCCTCCTTGGACAGCCCCCGGAAGGGCTCGATGCCCCTCGCGGCGTATAGGGCCTGTAGCTCGGCCACTAGGGCAGAGCGGGAGGTTACCGCGCCTGTGAGGACCCGCTCCAGCAGCGTGAGGGCTGCCTCTATCCTATCTTTGTGTAGTTGTCTTGCCGTCTCCATCGCCCTTAGGCTCTATAATTGTCCGCGTGGGTAGCGGTAGCTTAGAGGCGGCGCGTCTAAGCGCCTCCTTCACGTGGGCTAGGTGTTCTGGCTTGAACTCTACGTAGAATATGACCTGGCCGGGCTCCACCCGGGCCGCCCTGCCGGCGGGGGAGCCGAAGGCCAGCCTCATGCCCTCCTGGAGGCGGTCGGCGCCGGCCATCGCCAACATCCTGTTTTCCCGCAGGACGTGGTGCGGTACCACGTTTAGACGCATGTAGTAGTTGGCGTCTCCCACGTACTTAGTGAGGTATTTAGACGCCATCTGTCTCGCCGCCTCCAATGCCTGCATTCTAATCTGGCCCCTCTCCTCAACCACCAGCTTAGCCGCCATGGGGAAGGCGGCCCTGGCCGCGGCGCTGGTGGTGCCCATGTCGAACTTGGGAATCTGAATCATCGGCGCGCCGTGTATATACTCCTCCCGGCTGTACGGTGGCCCCTTTATCCTCCTGTAGCAACGAGCCGGCCTAGCTGGCATATGTCCCAGATATGACCACATTATAAACTTGTCTCACACCTAGCTCCCGTCCAATCCGCCTAAACAGCCGAAGAGGCCCTACTTCTGCACCCCCTCCGCGGCACACGTAATCAACGCCACATGTCCACGGACAGACTGCAGGCCCGGCGATGAAACAGACGCCGCAACAGTCCTTTGCCTTTGCGTAGTTGCCTCAAGGCTCTCCGCCCCAAAGCCTAGGCAAGAGCGCCTGGTGGTAGACATGGCTCCATGGCTCTTACCGGCTAAGAGGTTCAAAGCGCTTGGCTTCTTCAGCCAACGTGGCCTTTAATAGTTAATCTGCGTACTGGCTGTGGCGTATGTCTGAGCGGCGGTTCTGTGTGAATCATTGTCGTTTTTGTGAGAGTAGTTTCATTGCCGCCTGTACTAAGTCGCCTTTGGCTTCTACGAGGGCTTTTATTGCCTCGTCTCGCGTGGCGCCTGTCTGTTCCATTATCAACGCTATGTCCTCCTCGTTGGGTTGGTACTCCGCCGTCTGTTGCGGCTGGGGGGCAGGCGCGGCTTTCTGCACGGCGCCCTCTGCCGTCTGTATCTGGTATATCCACATCTTGTTGGGCATCTTCATCAGGGCCACGGTGGGGTTGTTTATCCTGAGGACTTCGCCGTTTTTCAGCTTTATCTCCACATAGGCGGCGTCCACCTCCTCCACCTTAATGCCCATGCGCCTCAGCAGCTTCTCAAGTTCGCGGGGGTTTGTGGGTATCATGACAGGGCCTTCTTGACGGCTTCTTTTAATGTTTGTAGGTCGCCTCTGTACTGTCCCTGGGCGAAGGTCTTAGAGCCGCCGCCTCTGAAGCCGACGTCTCTCAGGGCCTTGACTATGGGCGCCACGTCGACTCCGCCTGTGTATATGCTGACCCTCCCGCCGCCTACCACTACGAGGATTAAGTCTTTGTCGCGGCTCGTCGCCGTCTGCGCCAGCCGTTTGGCCAGCTCATCGTCGTCGAGCTCCACCACGGCCAGTTTATACCTCCCCGCGGGCTCTCCCTTGAGGCTTTCGGCGAGGGCTGCGGCGTAGAGCTCCGCGTACCTCTTGGCTCTTCTTTCGGCCTCCTCGGCCCTCTGGGTCAGCCTCTTTACGGACTCGACAAGGCTCTCCCGGGAGCCTCCTGCGGCCGCGGCGGCCTCGGCGGCTTGGCGCTCCAGCTCTTGTACGTAGGCCAGGGCGTGCATGCCTGTGGTGAAGATGAAGCGCACAACGCCGTCTGCTATGCGCTCCACCTTCTGGACCTTTATGAGCCCGATTTCGCCTGTGCGTCTGAGGTGGGTTCCGCCGCAGGCCTGTACGTCGTAGGGCGACTCGTCGGGGCCTATCTGCACTACTCTGATCTCCCTCGCCGGGACCACCCCGCCTTGGTACAGTATGAAGCCGTACTTCGCCTCCGCCTCGTTCCTCGGCATCACCTTTACGTAGACCGGGAGGTCCGCCTGCACTACGCCGTTGGCGAGCCTTTCTATCTCAGCCACCTCCTCCGGCGTGGGCAGCTTGTAGTGTGTCACGTCTATGCGGCTAGACGGTATGTCCTTCTGCGCGCCTGCCTGCCATATGTGGGGGCCCAGCACCCTCCTTATGCTCTGTATGAGGACGTGGGTGCCTGTGTGCATCTTCATGAGGCTGTATCTCCTCTCCCAGTCCACTTCGCCCACCACCTCCGCCCCCTCCGGCGGGGGCTGTCCATCCACCACGTGGACGATGACGTGTCCCACCCTCTGGACGTCTACCACCTTGGCCTCGCCTCCGGCGTATTTCAACACGCCGACGTCCGCCGGCTGGCCGCCGCCCTCTGCGTAGAAGGCGGTTTGGTCCAGGACCACGTACCTCCCGTCCACCACCCTCAGCACCTTCGCCTTGAAGCTCCTCATGTAGGGGTCTTCGTAGAAGAGCTCTCTGGTCCTGGGGAGGTCTATCACCTTGGCCATCTCCACGAGGGTGCGCTCCGGCTGCTTCTCCCGCTTGACGTGTCTCGCCGCGAGCCGCGAGTAGAAGTCGTCGGGCACCTTCACCTCGACGCCGAGGGACTTGGCCGCCTCCGCCGCGATCTCCGGCGATAGGCCGGCGCTGTCGTAAAGCGCCACGAGGTCGTCTGCGTCGAGGCTCGGCTTGCCTCTGCGCCGGGCCTCCTCCACGGCCTTCTTCACCGCGGAGGGCGCAGACTTGAGGATCTCTCTGTACTTCTTCTCCTCCAGCTCCACCAGCTCAAGTATTAAGCTCCTCGCGTCCCAGACCTCGGGGTAGTCGGCCTTCAGCTCCTTTAGGTGCATGTCGAAGAGCTCCACCAGCGGCACGTCTATGCCTGCTATGGCCATGTTTCGGAGGGTCCTCCTTATCAGCAGGCGGGCGAGGTAGCCGGCGCCGGAGTTGGAGGGTATCACGCCGTCGGCGATCATCCAAGAGACCGTCCGGCTGTGGTCGGCCAGCACGTACAGCGCCTCCTGGGGCCTCACCACCTCTCTAAACCACTTGGGGTCTACGCCGATCTTCTCGGCGATTATGTCGTAGGCCTTTTCGAGGGCGATCACCTCGGGGTCCATCTGGCCGAAGTAGATAGAGGCCTTGCCCATGACGTCTTTCGGCGGCTCCGGCACGCCCGTCTTCTCCCTGGCCTTGGCGAGGAAGGGCCCGAACACGGCGTCGTATATGGTGGGGGTCCCCTTGAGGAGCCAGTAGATGCGCTCCAGGCCGTAGCCCGTGTCTACTATCTTCAGGGGGAGCTCTACGTATTTGCCGTCTTTCACCTCGTAGTGCATAAACACCAGCGTCGCCACCTCGAGCCCCCTCACCAACACCTCGAAGCACTCCCCCGCGTTGCCTCCCCCCTCCCACATGGACTCTTTGAAGGTGATTTCGGGAGGCGGTATGCCCAGCTCCTTTGTGAAGAACTCGTAGGCGTACTCCGTCGTCTCGTCTATCCAGTAGATGAATTTGTCTGGGTAGTTGAAGGCGTGGTGCGCCATCATCTCGAAGCCTGTGAGGTGCCGGCCGCTGCGGCCGACCTTGTCCACGTCTGTCAGCCGTATGGATGGTTGAGAAATCGCGAGGGGGTTTGCGGGTGGTGGAACCGCCCCGCTTGTGACCCAGGGCTGGAAGTCGTATATCGACGCCCCCACTAGGTAGACGTCGTCGCGCCACCTCGCCACCACGGGGTACCGCTTGATCCGCGTGTGGCCGCGCCGCTCGAAGAAGCGTAGGAACCGCTCCCGCACCTCGCCCAGCGACTCCACAGCCACCTTGGTGGGGGGGTTGCCGATGAAGCCGTAGGGGACGCAGGGCTGGTCGCCGCAGTACACCTGGTCCTCTCTGGCGGTCCAGAAGTAGGACTTGCATAGGGGGCATTGTTTCCTCACGTAGCCCGAGCGCTGGAGGATCTTAGCCGACAGCACGACCCCACCTGTTTGTGTTATAAATAGCTTTTTCTTTTTGGCTGTGGACGTCGAAGAGGCTGCAGAACTGCTCGCGGCGAAGTTGAAAAGCAAGTCGTTTAAGAAGGCGGTTGGGGCGAGGACCGCCGAGGCCGTGGAGAGGCTTCTAGGCGCCTACCAATGCGGCGCCTGTCTCACCGAAAAAGAAGCCGCAGAGTTGCTCAACAACTACTACATCTTTGAGGCGAGGGTCAGGCGGGTTCTCGAGCTCTACGACAAGATCTCCCGCGGCGCCCTGCGGGCGGTCATCCGAGAGATGTTGGGCGAGGACTTCGCCGCAGAGCCTCTGGAATATGACCTACTGCTCAAAGAGCTGGATGCCTACCGGCGGCACCTCTTCTCAATTGCGGAGCGGGTTCTTAAGTGCCACTCAGATCACGCCGGACTCCAACAACGACGGGGAGATGGTGCTGGCCTCCATAGCCGCCGAGATAAGCCGGGTTAGTTCGTGGGGGTTAAATACGCCTACGCTACCACCGGCGGGATCACGGCGCCTCGCCCAGCCCTCGGCGTCGGGCCCGGCGACGAGGTGATAACCATGCCGTTCACCTTCGCCGCGTTGGCGACGGCTATTCTTCACGCCGATGAGGTCCCCCCACATTTGCCGACATAGGCCGCAAGACCCTCAACCTAGACTCTGCGTCGGTTAAGTTTACCGATGCGGCTAAGGCGGTGGTCGTGGTTCACCTCGCCGGCTAACCTGCCGAGATGGACGCCTTCATGAAGCTGGCAGATAGATACGGCCTGTAGACGCGGCGCAGGCCCTCGGCGCTTAGTATATAGGACGTAGGGCCGGCTCCGTGGGCCACATCTCGGCGTTTAGCTTCTACGCCACGAACCGGGGGCTAGGGCGGCGCGTATCCTCTCGTCTTTTTAGCGGCTTGTCAACAGCCGTTCCGGCACTATAAGCACGTGACCGCCGTCTTTTACTCCACGCCTTCGCCGTTGCCGACAGTCTTTCTGAACCGCTCCTCAACGGCGGCCTTTATCTGGGTTATGGTATCTATGTATTTTTCCATCATGACTTTTATATAAGTTAGGTTAATTTTTAAACATTGTAATGATGATAATTGCTAATACGCCACCGGCTATTGCTAACTGGAGAAAGCTCAATATAGGTGATAGCTGGGCAAGCAAGCCGGAGATGAGCGGTCCTGTAAAGCTCCCCAAGTAGCCGAAGGCCATGAGGACGCCCATGTCGAAACCCCCTCGTCTCCAGTAGTGTGTCGTTATGACGAAAATCGGCGATGAGCCCACCGCGAATAAAATTAAGATGAGGGGCGCAAGGCCCGGCGCCAGCGGGATTAGAAGCAGAGACGACGGATACAGCGCCAGCGTCAGAACAAGCTCCCTACGGTTGCCTTCAACCAGCCGCCCCACCAAAGGTTGCAACGCGCCGTATACAGCGGCTTCCACCGTAAAAAACAAGCCGATAAGCTCAGTGGAAAAACCTTGTTTGTTGAGAAAAATCGGGAGCAGTAAAAACAGAGAGTACAGCACATACCACTCAAGAAATATGGCTAGAAGAGGCGCCACCGGGGATCTGTGTAGCACTTCGCTGAGTTTAAGGCCCCCGCCGCCGGCGCTTGCCTTCGCAAAGACTGTAGCCAGGAGGAGGAGGGAGAAAAAGAGGAAAGCAACCTCAAACCCAACAGCGCCGACAACGAGACCAGCCGCGGCGAAGCTCACTACTCCCGCAAAAACCGTGACGCTGTTTGCGTAGGATATCATCTTTGCGCTACTGGCGACGGAATTCCACAGCAACGGCACGAGAAAAGTCCCGAATACTCCGGCCACGATCCGCGAAACCGCGATGGCGAAAGGATTCTTCACAACAAGAAGCGCAGTAGACGCCGCAACAGCCACAACCGAGAGCTTATACAAAACGCCGGCGGGAACTCTTTCCATCACCCTACCGTAAAGCGTTGCCAGCAGTAGAAACCTAAACAGCGGAGCAACCGAGACTAAGCCGCCCACTATATAAAGTTCAAGACCAATATGACTAAGATATAGCGGCGTGATAATGCTTAACGAATTAGAAATAAAATAAATAATAAACAATGAGAAAAATAATATGTAATTACTCAAGCTCATTATAAAAACTCTTATTTCTGCCGGAATATTCTCAAGTCTCACCATAAACCATTTTTAAGCTAAACTATAAACGTAAAATGTTTCTTCGTCGCAAATATTATCTACACCAGAGACGGTAGCGCCTCTCTTTCCTCTTCTGAGCGTGTTTTCGATAGTGTGACGTATATTGACTTATTGTGTCTTAAACTCGGTAATGCGCCCGATTAAGGCGACGTCAAATTTTTAAATGGACAGACAGTATGTACAGTATGAGTGATAGGTATGATGATCTATATTGGCATACAACATCTTTCGCCATATCTTACGCCACTGATCTTGCACTGAGCGGTCCTCAAAACATCAAGGAACCAGAATACGAGACGCGAGACAGATTAATCGATATTCCGATCTCTGAGGAAAGCCAAAAAGCGCTTAGGGGTAAGAAAAGCAAAGCTGAAAAAGCGCTGGCAGAAATCTTGAACCACTCGTTTAGATGGGGTGGCATAGTAACAGGTCCTCCAGGAAGCGGGAAAACCACCTTTCTGAAGGCATTACAAAATGTTGCTCTTACCAGGGGGTTGCAAGTGATATTTATCACGGCAGGCTACAACTGCAACAAAAGACCACATATAACAATAGATACAGCCCAAGAGGTTATCCAACATTTAGACACAGTTCTGCATTATGTTGCAGATAGTAGTGACATCCGCATTGATACTCTTAAGTACCTTGTAGCCGACACCGCAAGGAAGATCGGCGCTTTAGATATCGGTGTCATAACAAAAAGAGTTGAGGAGAAACTAGGCCACGATTTATCACAGTTGGCTAGAGTTTGGCTGGAAAATATACAGATGTTTATTAAGGGTAATTCCGTAATGATACCGCGTTGTGTCCAAGGCTATAACGAAATAGCTTTACGTCTGATCCCCGGAATTATAGTTGCCATACGGCGTCGCACAACCCTGCCTGTAATGTTGGATGATATTTTCGGCTTAATATTTGATGATAAACGTAGTCAACGGTGGTTTGCCGCGTATGCGAGACCGTTTATAATATGCATCAATAGGTACCTAGATACTGAGGAGCTGTTGGGGTTTAACCCAGTAGTGATAACCCCAGGCGGACAGGGTGGCATCTACCGCATCTCCTCACCTAACAGGTATGTCGTACTTTTCGACAGTCACAGATTCGAGATAGATGCCAAAGAAATAGAAAAGCTTGCCGAGGAAAGAACCTAACGGCAGACTTTTAAAATTCTGGGGGCGCAGACGGCAAAGCGTTACCGAGCTGTGGGGATGACGTTGAGCAGGACTAGGTCGTCGTGGTGAAGGCCGGCGATATCGTCGGCACGACGCTTGACGACTGGTATGTGGTGCCTGCTGGCGTGCTGGGGCGGCTTCCGGCGACGTTGATAGGCGTCGGTGAAGATGAGGTACCGCTGAAGTGCTAACATAGAACCGTACTAGTTCTACATGTGGGCGTGGGGCTGAACGCGTGTTGAGAACCGTGGTGCCTACTGCGCCCGAAGACTTAATTTCTTCTTCCACGATATTTTTGTGCTTGAATGGTGGGTTAACGCGCCGCCGGGTTGCACCGAAGCGACACACGGCATCAGTACCTAGCGAGGACCGGAGCCTATTGCTTGAGTTAGCCTATTCCGTCAAGGCAAGGTTGGCTTAGGGGTCTTGTGGCAAACTGCATGCTACGGTGCAGTACGGATAAGACTGGTGGCGACGCGGGATCTGCCCAGCGGCCGGTCAATCCAGCTCTTACTAGACAAAAGGTGAGAGCTCAAGTCATCGACTTCACTCTCCTTAATGTGTTAAGATAAAAGCCTAAAAAGAGGTGTATGTGTCAACCCTCTTGCTCATGTGTCCCTCAACAGCTACTTGAATACCCTATAGCCAATTCGGCTTGCGCCGCTATACGCCGATATTAATCAGCTATTTGCTATCTCTCGGAGAGCATTGCCTAGAGAAAAAGCGTCCAAACAACCTGCTGGGTTGCTCTGAGGATATTTGTTTGGCTACGCGATTTACAACGCTTAAAAATAGCGAAAATGACAAAAATATGTTGGGGGCCTTGCTGGGCCTGGTTCTTGTTTCCTTCATCTCCGCTCCCTTAATCTACGCCGCTACTATCGCATATATCGGCCCCGTTGATATTTATTACCGATGTGGAGCTTCCGTTAGTGACTTCGGCACATGCGCAGGTGACTGCTTCGGCTTCATTACGGCTGTAGGAAGCACAACGGAAAAGCCGCCCATTCGTGTCTACATAGGCAACACGGAGGCCTCTGTTAACTACAAGCTCTACAACGTAGACGACGTCTATCAGCCCAACCTGTGGGTCGCGGAGTTTCGGGGGAGGGGATCTGGATCTGTGAGGGTAGAGACCCAGCTTCGCGTCGAGGCATACCTCTTGGTGAACTTCGGGACGGGGAAGCCCATGTATGTGGAGATATTGACCCTGCCCTACTTCGCGGGGCGAGGCGAAACTAGGCCTTGGGAGATAAGGCTCGGCTCCGAAGGCGATATAGTCGTTTGTACAGTGGGCAAATACGCGGCAAAGGGAGAAGTCTTCTACAACGGCTCGTGGAGGCCAGCCTCGGTCTCCACCGGCTGGTACCGCTCAGTGGTGTCTGGCCGCGGTAGCGGCGTTAGGCTTTACTGGAGCAACACGCCTGAGTCCGCCATCAAGGTGGCCTACATCTTCTTGACGGCCCCAAAGGGGCCTGACAAAGCGTATGTGGTGGGGCTAGACGGCTTGCCCGTCCCCGCCCAGTTTCTCCGCCTCATGGCCGGACCGGGCGTGGTTGTGGAGAGAGACGGCGTAGTCTCCTTCTTCGGCACAGGCTACCTCACATACGGCGGGAGGCGGACAGAGATCAGACCCAACGCCACGGTGGTCGTGGAGGGGAGGCGATGTCTCTACGTGGGACAGACCTCCACAGGCAAGCCCCTAGACGTGGAGGTCTTCCTCGACGGCAAGCTGACCGTCTTCGGCAGAGGACAGGTAGAGGCTTTCTGCATCCCCGGCGCCACTAAGGCTAGGTACACCTACCGCGTGCAGTACCCCATAACCAACGTGACTTACACAGTAGAAACCGACGGCAACCACACACTATCCCTTGTCAAGATAGAAATAATAGTACACGACCTCTATTTAAGACCTGTTAAGAGCTATATAATCGAGACGCCGCCGAATATTTCGCTCACCTTAGAGTTACGAGACTATAACTATAAGACTGCAGTAACTGCATTTGCAGGTAAACTAGATATATATCCATATCCATTAAGTTATTTAATGCAAGTTTTACTAAATGTTTTAGAAAGAATAAAAGAAAGCGATATACAGATAACATCAGATTTGTATATACACAATCTATTAATTGACAAATCTATGCCTTATTTATTGATTGAAATATATATAATTATTTCTCTCATTTATTACGCACTGCTTTTATCAGCTCGAAAAAATATAGATGAATCTAAATTCAGACTACTCAATAAGGTCTTAATTGTTTACGGTATTTCAGTAATAATCTTCTCAATAATCTTTGTTAATGTTTATCTAATTGTATTTATATTGTTTTTCATATTATACAGATTTTTACAAACAGATAATTTTGATAAAGCGCTATTAAATGTTTTTGTATTTTTATTGATGGCGTTATTCCTCTCGGCATATTCTGGGATGCGTTTTTCTTATTTCCTTGCTTGGACGCCTTTGCTGATTCTCTCTTTATATGCAATACCATTTTTTAGATATTTTCGTTCAGTTAAGCACTTTGATACTAGTGAAATAATTTTTGGTATTATATATATGTCGTTGTTTATTTTGGTACTAGTTATAACCATCTCATCGAGCATAAGCGACCATGCACTAGCCTTTGCATTAACATTACTCCTTTTGCCAACATCTAGAGTTGTCCACACTCTAAATGTGGTCTATTCCAGTTTTCCGTTAAGAAACACGAAAAAAGCAGAAGATAGCTATCGAATATTCTCCGAAAAAGAGCTACTACTGAAGAAGGTGGCGGAGCTTCTCTGCAGATTAATACGTAGCAGAAAGTTTGAAGACACTACATATCTCGAGATACCTCCCTATAGAGTCGAGTTAAATGCGCGTCTTGTAGGAGACAGAGCCTACGGTAAGATTTTTGAGCTGACCGTCAAGGCCAGGGATCTGGGGATCTCCTACGGCGGCACGGCGGTGATGTCGAAGACAGGTATTGGATGGGCATTGGCCCACCTACGAGTCGCCGACATGAACGAATATCCGTCTCCCTACCCTCTGCCTCATAGCGCGATAGAGGACCCATGTAAGAAAGTTGCGTTGCCGGTGGTGTTCTTCCTCTTGGCTCTTGCGTTTTTCGTTGTCAACACGTTGGCTGGGTTGTTCTTAGCCGTCTTACTTACATACATATTCCATAAAACTGTATGTAGTTTCAGGTTAAGATGGCAGAATTTAGTAACTGGTTTATGGATAGACACATGTAGAGGGGTGGCGATACGTGCGTTCTTCCTCTTGGCTCTTGCGCTTTTCGTTGTCAAAACAGTGTTTGAGTTGCTCTTCGCCGTCTTGCTTACATATATATTTCATAAAATTTTATGTAATTTCGGATTAAAATGGCACAATTTGATAGTTATATTGGTTCTTTTTATCGCGGCGTGGTTTCTCGCATGGCCATATGTGACGAATATTGCCAACATAACAATTGGCACTAATATTGTTGCTTTGTTGTTGATAGCTATTATTATTCCAGTTATCATTATTCCATTGTTGATTGTTGCAATTATTTTTGCTATTAAATATCGGTCATTTACCGCTACAACTATTGTCATTATTATTTTGGCGTGGCTTTTCGCGGGGCCAAAGATGGGGGCTATTATCAATATAGTTGACTACACTATTAGTAGTGTTAGGCAAATGATTTATCCAGGTGATGTTGCGGCGCTCCTGGGCATGTGGCCATATATCCTCTTGTTATCGTTACTGTTGTTTTATACCCCTGCCGTCCATCAAGACAGGCGTTGTCTAGCGTCTTAAAGACGTTCTACTACCAGTTTCACCACCGGGTTTGCGGGGTTGCACAGCAAAATCTCTTTTTGATCTACCTCAACATCTCCTTTGCCTCTGATGTCTTCCCCGTCGACATAAGTCCCGTTGGTGGAGCCATCGTCTCTTATGTACAGCTTGCCGTTGGACGCCCTAAATTTGACGTGGACGCGCGAAATAGTGTCGGGATCTCTCCACGCATAGGCCGCCAGCTCCCTCCGCCCC
>Ga0326762_1000672_pt1 | contig 14439 bp, 15 predicted proteins | sample NORPS_S_FD_207669 | JGI IMG/M metagenome (GOLD analysis project Ga0326762, IMG submission 207669) | Hot spring sediment microbial communities from Norris Geyser Basin, Yellowstone National Park, WY, United States - NOR.PS_S | ecosystem: Environmental > Aquatic > Thermal springs > Near-boiling...
CCTCTTATCCATCCGCTCTAGTATACCCTCAATCCTGGCAACCCTCTCCTCAAGACTAGAGCTCTCCACGTGTAACTCCTGGTATGTTAGAGTACGTTGGAGTTATTAAGGTTTAAGATCCTCCATTGACCCCCTTGAAGGTTACCTCTGAGCCGGAGGCCTCCAGATGTCCGGGGTAACTCTCATCATGACCGTGGGGCCTGAGGGTAAGGGGTTCCCCCGGGGTTTAGCGTTATGCTAGCAACCATCCCGTCGAGCTCCACCTACTTCCTATGGAGCTTACACCCTGTTATCCTCTAGGGAGGCTGCCTTGATGTAGGAGTTGATCTTCAAGACTAGTAGCTTCTCCTCCTTAGCCTTGCTAGGATTTGTGCTCCCGCTCTACGTGTTGTAATGTACCTTAGCGTGTTTGGTACCGTTGCTCTGAATACCGGGTCTTCTATCAACTTCTCGGTGTAAGCTTTGAGTATAACGTGTGGTTTAAGCTTGTAGGGTGCCTCGACCAAACCCTCCCCTATCATACTGCATGCTCTTAGGAGCTCCTCCAGTGCCCTCCGTGCTTTGAGCTCCAACGCTATACCCCACGTCCTCTTGTTAGTCCAAGTCCACGCTGTTATGCAGTCTAGGAGTAGTACCATGTGCTCCTTGTATACTGCGTGTGCTGCTGCTACGACAACCTCAGCCTCCCTCGTCAGACCATAGGCTCTAAAGCCTCCTATCTCAAACTCCTCCCTATGATCCCTCAGCAGCCTACCTCCATCTAGGTATACTGTCCAGGCGAATGATGGTTGCATGTACAGGTCAACAGTGAAACCCCTCCTAGACAACGTTACAGTGTAAGGCTCTGAGACAACAACCTCAAAGCCTATGGACTTAAGGGCTCTAACAGCCCTCCCAATGAAACCACCACCGACTAGTACGTCTAGATCAACGGATACATGCTCAACAGGCCTCCTAAACTTAAACAAAGCATAATCAAGCCCCCCGAGGGCCCCAACAACCTCCAAAGTGTTCTCCACAAACCACCTGTACCTACACTCCTCACGAAGAAGCTCACCATCAGGAGAGCCAACCCTCCTAAGGTAAGCTAAGTAAACCTTATTCAACCTAGAAAGCCAGGCAAGCCTCTCAACCTCCCAACCCACAGGCTTATACAAACCATACAGGGTCCTCAAAAGCCTCACAGTATCCGTTTCACAAGACATCCAAACACCTCAGCCGAAACCCGTACAGTAAACCCTCTTGGAACACCAGCCCCCCACACAAGCATAATGACCCCTCCCCGCCTTAAAAGACGAGGCTTCAAGTTGTGAGGTTAGTGGAGATAGGGTATTGCGGGGGCAAGGTTGCCTCCACTAGACAACCAGCCTCCCCTGCGGGGCTCTAGCGATGGTATCCGAGGAGGAGGTCTGCCGCTAACACGGCATCTAGGGTGAAATGACCCTACTTGGAAGTGCAAGCTTCAGGATTCCATAGAACCCACCCACCACCCAGGCTCCTATGACCCGTGTGGGTCGCAATATGGGGGCTTTCGGTGTTTATGTCAAGTGTTGAGTGTTGATGCAACAACAGGCGGTTGGTGGGGTGGGGAGGCTTGTTGAGCGAATTGTTTCATATTGCTTTACAAGCCTCCCAGGTGTTTAGGTAACCCTCCCTGCCTTAGGCTTCTGCTTGTTATAAGTGTGTATGTTTACCTGTTTGTGTATAGGCTTACAGGTTAGTGTTTAGGCTAACGTTTCAGTATATAGGTTGAATGTTTGTAGACTTCCTCCCAGGTTACCCTTGGGTTAGGCCTTCCCCCTTAGTAGAGCTCTTATTCTCAGCCGGACGTGTTTCTATGCGTGATAGGATCTCCTTTACAATTGCTTGTGGGCTCCTCCTACTAGTGTCTATGCTACATCTTGATGTGTACCTGGCTAGTATATTGTATGCTATGAGCTCCCTAGCAATGAAACCCCTGGGGACATCAGCTCTCCCAGCTAATGTACCCACGTCAGCGTAGAGATATACGGGTTCCTCAAGGGCCGTAAGCCTTAGGAGGAACCTACCGTAAGTGCTCGAAAGGAACGATGGGTGTTCTAGGGTAACTACAACCCATACAATGAAGTCCATGAAACCCCTATCGCAGACGAGTACCCTACAGAAACTCCTTAGGATAAGCCTCACGATAACATGTGGTATGAGAGACCAGAACTCGACATGAACACAGAGAGGTCTAAGCTTTACTGGAACACAAACCCCATAGTAGGGGTTACAATCACCCCTAAATGAGCTAAAGCGGGAGAGGAGCCTGTAGAGGAGGGATGCAAGCAGATGGGAACCCCTAAACTAGTGAACACAAGTAGGACCGCGACGGGAGAGGTAGGAGGCTAGAAGCCTGGCAACAGTAGTTTTCCAGAGCCATCAGCACCTGAGACTGTTATATGTATTTTCTTTTTAATAGATGGTTCTTCGATCTTTATGGATAATGATACGTTAACTAAGCGAAAACTTAGAAAATCAGATTATGTGCAATATTTCCTTATCAGCATATTTAAAATAGCGCCTGGTAGTAGCCATCTGATCTTTGTTGTGCATATTTTTAACATTAATTTTCTTGATAAAGGCGCGTGAGATAATGATGGATCTTTTATTCTTCTGCCGAGAACTATGGAATATAAAGCTATATCATTAAGGTCTATAGGTCTCCAATTAATCGGTTTTCTTGCTTTTAAAAATACTCCTGGCCCTTCCCAATCACTTTCTAATCTTATTATCTTAAAGTCTTTAAATATTTTGATCATGTCGTTTATCTCATAACGCCAGTAGTCATACGGATATCCATGATATATGAATCCTCTTGACCTAGTCGTTATATATATATCCATTAGGTTTAAGAGCATATTTCATATTATTGATGACAAGTCTCCAGTCAAAGACGTGTTCTAAGGTCTCTGTAGATATTACAACATCAAAAGATTCTACGCCGAAATATTCAACAATTTTTTCAGCAGGCAAAACTATGTCAACGTATTTCCCAGGCTCTATATCAACACCTATATACTCCTTCGGCTTACAAAATCTTTCAATCAAAGGTCTTACGCTACCATTAACAAATTTACTACCAACCTCAAGAACTCTTCTATCGTTAAACTCTTTACAGTCAACATTTCTCAAGAAAAAGTCTAGCACAGCAACATTCATCTTATTAATCCCTCGCGATTTTTAACACAAGTAAGCATACCATGTCTGTCGAGACCGATTCTAAGTGCATTCTCATTATGAGCCCAGACTCTACATGTGAAGCCCAATTTCTCCAGAACACTCTTAAGTTCATGGTAAGTTTTACCCCTTAAGTGACCACTATACTCGATCTTAACTATGTCGAAGAGCCTCAGTACGTCAACCTCATTGATAACATCGTACTCACAACCCTTACAATCCATCTTCAAAACCCTAACCCTGAACTTGCCTAGATCCAACCCCATGCCGGTAACCTCTCTGATTAGCGTAGACAGCCTCATAGACCTAACCCTAACCTTAAACCTACCACCACCATAGATGGAAGCACCACCATCCATAGGCTTGCTATAGCTAAACTCCACAAAACCATCCCTACCGCTAATAGCTGCATTTACAGGTATAACCCTATGCTTGAGATCCGGGTTCAACTCAAGATTCCAGAGCATAACCTCGTAGTTGCTAGGAAGAGGCTCGACAGCAACCACAAGAGCACCACGCTTAGCATAGTAGAGAGGGGTATCACCGATATAAGCACCAACATCCACGATAAGCCATCCGTTTAAATCAAATCCAAGAAAGTGAATATCATAAAGCCAAGTCTCAGAGATAACAGTACGATCAAAAGATTCGAGAGAGACTATGGCATCATCAGGCATCCTAAGAAACCCTCTCCCATCCTTTAAAATAACAAGATCTACAGCACCCCAAAGTCTACCTCTCAACGCCTTATCGCAATAAACATCTCTTAACACACCATCGTGGTACTCATTAACAATAAACGAGTAAACATTAGGATTAAGAGTGATTACATCATCACATTTAACAATAACATCACCTTTAAGTAAACCATGTTTAACTAAAAGGTATTTAATGCCCGCCAATAGCCAGTTATGGAATAGATCCCTACTAGCAATTAACACTTTAAGTCTTCTGAACATACTCGTAGCTCTCCACCTCCGAGTTTACGCTCCAATAATGTAATTAACCTGTACTTTTATATAAACATACTTATACGCTCTCTTCTTCCTCCCCTAAACTTCGTTAATGTATGCACTAAAATCTCATAGGATGAATAAGTGTCTATAGCTCTTATGAGTGTGCATAAGTTTATATGGGGGTTCCTCTTCATCATTAGATTCGGGATTATATGATACATGACGGTCATGGGTGCTGAGAGGGGTGTGAGCTTCCATAGAGCCTTTCTAATCTTTGAACGTGCGGCATGCTGGTAGCATTTTGAGGGATTCAAGGTAGGCGTAGAATACCAGCTTAGATTTAGGCCAAGAGGGGTAGTAGAGGATGTAGTATTCCTCTGGGAGCTCAAGAACATCGTCGAAGACTATGGGTAACTCGTGGACTACCCTCGGTATAACACTCTAGTTTTATTATAGACTCTGATTTGCCTATTATAGAAAGGCTCGGAAACTAATTGCTTACACCTAGTATCATAATCTACCCTCACTATGCTTAAAGCTGCATAATGCTCCTTCTCGGCTCTTGCGACAAACTCTTTGATATCGTTCTTCAACTTCCTACCCGACAACTCGTCATAGTCTAGGTAGAGGATCCAGTCGTAGCTTGCTCTGCTTAAAGCAAACATCCTATCAGGATCTGCATGACCCCAAGGCTTTCTCTAAAAACTTCGCACCATAGCTTCTAGCGATCTCGATGCATCATCCTACTGAAGCCGTTGACAATAATAATCTCGTCAACAACATCTTTAATATTCTCCAAAAGCAACTTCAACCTCCTCTTAGAATTCCTCGTAAAAGTTATGAAAGAGATCTTAGTGCTCATATCTTTTCACCCTCCTTTTCTTGATAAAATTCTTCATAAAGTCCTTGGGAATAATAGCTTTATGTCTACTCTCGCATCCATGATCTTATTGATAAATCTTTCTGAAACTTTTCTATTCTTTTGAATAAATATTCTTTTTGAGATAGCAGTAGAGAGATTCTTAATACCTTCTACTAAGCCTTGTATATCAGCTTTTAATAGTCTAGGATCACGTTTAATGAAGGCATGATGAAGAATAAAACTTATGAAACTCTCAGAAAATAATAACGTCAGCCTAGGTATAAACATGCTCATTGAAGAATTCTTAGCTATTGTCCAAATAGCATTTCGCACTACAAAGTAATATAACCTCGGGTTCTCAACTCTTAAAGACGCGCCACCTATATGATAAGCTCTGACTTCATTTACACATTTAACTTTATAACCTGTCAACCATAGCCTCTAGGAATAATCTACATCATCATAGTAAAGATAGAAGTCAGGATCAAACATTCCTATCTTGATGAAAGTTTTAGTTCTTGTTAAAAACGCCGCTCCAGAAATGAAAAAGATTCCCCTACCATCTTTACTTACTTTAGATAAAGATGAAAACCAAATTGAAATCCGCAGTTTAAACTTCCCCCCTTATTTATAATTAAGGGCTGAACAGCACCTATGTCTTTATTTTTCTCTAAGTTTTCTATTAAAGTTGTAATAAGACTCTTGTCGAGTAGAATTATATCGTCATTCATAAAGAAGAGATATTCGACTTTGTGTAAATGTGCATACATAGCTCCTCTATTGTTTCCCCCAGTATACCCATAATTTTTAGCTAATTTTATTATATGAAACTCTGTAGACGCATGGTCACTAATTAATTTTTCCAAATAAGCTAATGTATTATCTTGAGAGTGATTATCAATTACAATAAGTGTTAAATTTGGATAGTCCTGCCTAAAAAGCTTTCAATCATGAGCTTAATAAATTTTTCTCCCACCTTTGTTAAAGTATTAAACGTTAACAACAAGATCAAACTTTTGGTTTCATAAAAGGAACAACCAGTTGTTGACGATTTCTTACCGTATGAAATAAATTATATTAGGTAAATAAAAATCTCTGTGAATATGTTTAAAATTATTAATTTAATTTTAATATTATTTCTTACGAAAACGTCGCAAAAGTACAATAATATAAACTTTTAACATATAAAAAGAGCGTTATATCCTCCTAGAATACCGGATCATAGATCTTATAACCTATCATAAGTTTAATTGCATCATAGATAGCTTTTAGTCTTATTTTCTTTCTAGTGTTTCTCTTTTCATATATTGCCCCAGCTAATGACCATATTAAGGCTGGAACAAATCCTGATCTAATGTTTTTATACAGAAATAGTAAATGATTTCTCTCAATATAGTATAAAACAAATAATTCTTTACTAGGAATTTTGCTCCTTAGCCCTATATGGACAACTATTGAGCTCGGAACAAGATAGATCTTCCATCCATATTTTCTCATTCTATAACTTAAATCCGTCTCATCATAGTAAAAGAAATATCTCTCATCAAAACCGCCAACTTGAAGAAATGCTCTAGTCCTAATTAACACAGCCGCGCCTTTAGCATAGCCAATTTCATAAGGCTTTAATTTACTTAAAGTTCTATAATCGATCCTTGGTTTAAATTCCAACGGATATCCAAGCTTATTAATAAAACCACCTGCAGAATCATACTCACCATCAGGCTTTACCAAAAGACTCTGAGCAATACCTGCATGATCATTTTTATCCATAAAGCGAATAAGTTCTCTCAACCAGCCTTTAGTAGCTATAGCATCAGGATTAAATAGAGCGAAATAAGGCTCATTATTTTTACATAGTTTAAACCCTATGTTCACAGCCTTGGGAAATCCAAGGTTTCGTCTTAACTCAATCTTCTTAATCAATCTATGATGTACGCGAGAAAACTCATTAATTATCAGCTTGGTGTTATCAGTAGAATTATTATCAACGATGACAATTTCATCTATAAGCTCGCTACTTAAGAGAGAATTTAAAGCGAACTTTAGCGTAGCATCATTATTATATGTGACAACAATAACGCATACCATCTTGATCATCTATTCTATGCCAATACTTTTCACTATCGCGTCTATAAGAATATCAAATGTATGTTCATTCCTTTTTCCTCTTTCTAATGCTATTTCTCTATTTCTCATACCCCATTTTATTAATTTATCCTTATCCCTAAGAAGTTCTAACAACTTAACTATAAGATCTCTGGCGTCGAGGTATGTATATTGATATTCATAAGGTTCCCCACGTAAATCATAATCTGAACCAAGGATCACGTTACCCATTAAAGCCGCATCATTAAGCCTAACACTATGTCCTCCGCTCCATGACACTCTTGGAAATAGCACGGTTATTACACATCGAGAGAGGATCTCGTAATATTCATTAAGCGGCAACTTGTGCCAATAATATATTCTAACATTGCCTATATGTAAAGTATAAAAAGATTTAGCACCTAATATATGGATCTCTTTGATCTCTAATTCATATTTATTCATTAAGCTTGCAATCTCTTCCACAAATTTATAAATAGATTCATTATACCAAGAGCCTGTAGATATACAAAGAGCGTAAGACTTTTTCTTAGATAATATGTTATCATCTGTAAACACGTTAGAGAAAACATTATAAATATTATATATTGTAAACGTGCGAAGTACCTTAAGCACATTAATATAATAAAGAGAATCCCTCAACGTAGGGGAGGTTATTATATCCACTATATTAGCATCATTCTGTAGAACCCGTTCTAAAAGCTTAATACAATATCTTTTAGAAGCTGAATACGCAACAGTTTCAATAATATTATCAGGCATCTCAAGTAAAACCAGGGGTCTTTTACCTTTTTTAATATTACTAATAGCATGGTGATATTTAAGTAAAGAAAACCCATGGTGTAGAATGATGATATCACATTCCTTTATGTCTACATTTAATTCTACGCTTTTACCTATTTTTTCTAAACACACATAGCTACACGGCTCGAACATGTTTACGCCTTTAAACATAAAAAGTGGAAGCATATAGAGAGATGACAATTTAAACAATGAAAACTTTTTATGTAATTCTGTTAGCTGATATTCGATTCCTCTTTCAGATAATCTTTTAAGTATGGAATAGAGAATATATTTATTACGTATTGAGACACCGCTCTCTACTGTATAATTTAATTTTGTTAAATCACCTATTGTTTGAGCGAATTCTTCTGATAAACATATTTTCATCATTGTTTAACCTTTATTTTTAATGCTTTAAGTATTGCTAAAGCGTAATCACGTGCATAATCTTTTAACTTACGTTCACCTGCCCACATAGTATTTATATAGCCTGTATCTAATACCTGACGTAATGATTTTTCGAAACAATTTAATGTAGTAATTACAGCTGTACCTTTAACCATATTAACATTAAACCAGCGAAGAATAGGCCTTGTAGCTATTATGGGTAATCCGTAAGCTATGTAGTCATATACCTTTATATTGACACCGGTAGTTCTTTTTATTGGTATTATAGCAAGATCGCATGCTAATAAGATTTCCTCTACATTTTTAACAAAACCAGTAAATATAACATTATCGCTCCTTCCGACATATGGAGGATCAGGCCCCATGATAATGAATATGCATTCAGCACATTTTGGCGCTAAATTATTTATTATAAAATCAACGGCTTCTTTATTTGGGGCATATTTAAGACTCCCATGAAAAACTATCAAAGGTTTATTAATTACATCATCGCCGTACTTCTGTGTCAATTTTTCTTTAAATTTTCTTTTTAATTCTTGAATTGTAGAAAAATCACCTAACAATTTAGGTAACTTATTTATCATAGGCAATGGAATGATCATAATTTTATTTAAAGGAATTTTATATAGGTAATTAAATTGTAGAGCATCAGCTTTGCTAAGTACTATAATAAGATCAGAATATTTTAATGCCATCAACTCTTGTACAGATATAAAAATTTTTGAACGAATTGTTGTAGCAAGTTCATATTCTACCGCATGTGCATCATAAACCAATGGTTTAAGTAAACGAAGTATAGGAGCCGTAAAACCATAATTATAATGTTCAAGTAGCACTAAATCAAATGAATTGAGCCCTCTTAATAATAAATATTTGAATATAATATACAATGAAGTTACAAAATCGCTGAGTATTCTAGGTCTAGAACTTCTTAACAAAAATAATCTTCTCATATGCATGCTCAGCGCCTTATTATCTGTATTTATAAGATCCAGTTGTATTACTGCAGATTTATAATTGATTATCAACGTAATTTTAAATTTAAGGCTTCTAATTGCTAAAAGCGTGAGCAATAATTTTCTTATTTGACCTGAGCCGAAAGAGCTTAAATCGCTAGGATCTAGAATCAGAATTTTTATATAGATCACCTCATCAAGATCGTATAATTAGGTTAATGCTCGTAACATGGCTGAAATAAGTTTTTTACTAACCACAGAAGGACTGCAACATTCTTCGATTGTAGCTACAGCGTTCAAACACGCACGTCTTAAAATGACATGATCATATAATAGGGCTTCTACTTTAGAGACAAGATCTATTTCATTATTTATGATAAAACTATTATAATTATTTATTAAAAGATCTGTTTTGTGCGTTGAGATAATAGGCAAGCCCATAGCCATATAATCTATTATCTTTAATTCATTTATAGGTTTCCAATAAGAGTCTTCGTGCGTACTCAACCCAATGTGCGCATAGCTTAAATAATGATATACTTGTGTTCTACTAACTGGCTTTGTTATTATTACATCTACTTTGTCGCTTAAGCTATGCTTATTTATATATAATTTGAAGTTCATAGCTTTTTCTCCTCCTCCAATTATTAGAAAACGGATTTTCTTTATTAATGGATAAAGATGCTTTATAAGGTAGATAAGGAACTTAAATGTCTTATACCCGGTTAAATCACCTAAATGAGTTATCGTAAACGGTTCTAGAGAAAACCTTTGTTTACAGAGATCTTTACTAGCGATATTCAATGCTGCTGGGTATACAATATGTATTTTTGGTTCCAGCCTAGAAAGCTCGTCTTCATATGATCGAATATATGCTTTATATGTTAATAATAGAAAGGTTTTATAATGTTTGTTAGGAACAGTTATTGAAGGAGCCGTATTTATGAAATCAATAAGTAACTTATCCATTAATTTTCTCCAAACCAGCGGATCTGAAAGACTAAACCAAGGATCACCGAAATCTAGAATATAAGGTACACATTTAATTAAGGCAGAATACGATATAAAACCTCTAATAAGGGGCACAGGAAGGCCTATTATATAAAAGTCAGGTGGAGGAACACTTAAATCTTTTATCACTAATCGTAAGGTGTTATCAACGAAGAATTTAGGTTTATTTTTAAAGGCATAAAGTGTTTTTCTATCTATATAATATTTTTGATAGTATTGCTTGAAATGATTATAGTCAACAACATAATACGGGGTCATCAGCTCAACTTTTATATTTTTTAATCTACTTAATGCGTCAGCAAAACTTAAAACTCTATGTTGACCTCCCGAGCCAATCATATTGAATTGATCGTTTATTATTCTTATGATCATTACGTTATAACCTATATTCTTTTGTAGTGAGAATTTATATACTATTATTTACCCTTTATCTACTAGCGATTATATCTCTACCAATACTTCATTTTATAACTGAAAGAGCCTTCTGTAAAGATGTTGCATAATCTTAAATTCTTTGCTTAGCTCTTTTTTATATTTAGTTCTTGAAAGGCTATCGCTTCTAGCGATATGTAAAATAGGGTTATTAGGAACATATATAGTGTCAGAACCTTTAAGAATCGTTTGTAAAGTAAAATATTGTTCATTTCCAGGTGCTCTTCTAAGCAATTTATGCTCAGGAAACCAAACATCATAAATATAGCTTGTTTTGAAACTCATGTTAGCACCTCTAAGTGGTAAGGAATAACATGTTTTATTTGGTATCCAGAAGCCATGTGCTATATTAAATTTTTTTGTCAGATATACTCCTAGTCTATATCTCTTTAACATATAATGCGGAGGTTCAAGCCATGATCTCATTAATGATCTATATAACTTTACTTCTGGCAAGTCATCAGGCGTGGGAATGAGACGTAGCCTATTAATATCTATGTAGATATCTCTGCTAGATATGCCGGCAATATTTTTATACATTTTATGAAGCCTAATATATCTTTCAACCCACTTCTTTAATGGTATTGTATCATCATCAGTAAATATTGTTATATCTCTCTTAGCTTCTTTTTTACCTAAATTGAGCGCGTGCGTAAAATAGCCCTCTCTCTGGTTAATTACTATGCAATTTAAGAAGTATTTCTGGCATAGATTCTCTACAAATTCAGGGGGACAGTCTTTAACGACAAGGATGATTTCGAAAGATCTAACACTTTGATCCCTAAGACTTGCAAGCAGATAGTTAAGATATCTGCAACCTTTACTTGGTACAACAATAGAAACTTTCATAGACTTCTCTCTTTAACCAAGCATTTAAAAAATTAACAGTATAATAGTTGCACAACCTGGTTGAAATATGTTATGTTGCACACTACTCTAGTTTTACTTGCATAATTGTACATCAACTGCGGATCTCCTATGAGATAATAAAGAGTCTGAAAATCTGTTTGTAGCCAATATAATGTATCAGGTATCAACGTTAAATTAGCTAATAAAGGGGAGTATGCAGAGTATATTCCAGCTGTTAGATATAGCCCTTCAATACTTTGTGTATATGCTCTTAAGAAAGTTACCGCACTACCTTCACTTGTTAAAACAGATTGGAAGTTTCTTCCGCTAAAATATACGAAAGGAGCTGATACTATAAAAAAGAACATCAACGTGATAAAAACTCTCCTCAATATATCTCCATATTTTTGATTATTAAAATGTTTAAATGCTTCCACGAATGCAACTGAAAAAAGTGGTAGTAATAATTCAAGGACTCTCTCTGTATAGCCTGCTCCTCCAAGTCCTACCGTGACGGCTCCTACCAGTATTGAGACCCCAAGGATCACAGATATTTTAAATAGATAGATATTATTCCTCGTTGTTTTATACATCCAAACCGTTAAGAGAGTTCCGCTGAGTATGAGAGTACCCATATATATTGCTTTGAACTTCACAACCTCCTCCCATGGTTTCCATGGCCTGTATATTCCTTGCGATACTATGCCCGAGACACCCTCAAATAAGAACCTTTTTATTACAGATATGATCACGCTAGTAAAATTTGATAGAGTAAAATCTGATATGTAAAGCAAGTAAACAAACCATGACACAAAGAAATATGTAAACAATACCAAGACTGTAAGAAGATGTTTCTTTGTATACTTTAAGAGTAGCATTGTTATGATCATAGATATGAGTGTCACGATCACGAATACTGTTACTCCTTGATGTATAAATATTATTGCAGTGAAAATCAGCATTAACATGAAGAATTTTTTCACCTCTCTATACATTACTATATCGAAGAGTAATGTTAGTGAGAACCAGAAAAGGGCATTGGCATATGTCTGTGCAGCATAATGAAATCTGACGAAGCTGAGTGTAAAGAACAAAAATAATGCCAAAAATGCTTCTCTAAATCTTAAGTTATTTCTCTTAAAAAATTCAAAGAGTATCGGTATATAAATTAATATAGCTATTACATGAAACCATTTAACAAAAAAGCCGAAGACAGGATCGCTAGGAGATGAGGGAGCCCCATGGATAATATTTATAAATATAGCTGTGAACCAGAAGAAGGCCGGTTGTAGATCAAAATAAGAATCAATACTAGGATTTGAGTGACCAGTAAGAGTGACAAAAGCACCTCGGGTCATGTGTCCTCCGGCATCATAAAAATTTTGATCATAATAAGAATCTGCTACATCTGGAAGTATCCGTAGGCTTGTGATCAATAACACTATAACTATTATTGACAGCATAAAGCCATTTCTACAACCATCACATTTACTAGATAAGAAATATAAAAGTAGAAACGACATTAACAAAAATAGATTTATGCTTATAGCTATTATAGGATTTTTTGATAAAGGTCCGAACATATCTTCATATGTGTAATATCCTCTGCACCATGTGAAAAGCGATAATGTATAAACAATGTAGGTAGTAAACGTAGTCATGGCTAAAATAACTGTTTTTTTATCACCAATATGATACACAGTTTTCTTCAATATTATCTCACTTGTAGGAGTTTAACTGCGATAACTAGATCCGCTGTCTTCAACGCCCTAACAGTATACGTCCTAATATGTGCACCCACATCTACAACCACCCCCTTAGCAAGAGGTTTAAACCACTTCTCAAGCTCGTACCTTTCAGCAACAGCTACAGTATTACAGATAGAGATCAGGGGTTCTAGCCCTCACCATAAAGAGGAAACCATCCCAAGTTTTAACAATCATGTTACACCTAAGGTGGCTCTCAAGAGGCTTCCGCAAGCCTTTCAGAAGATCCAAAACTAAGCCAATGAAACGTCAACTAGACAATTCTGATCACGAAGAGTTAAAGGACACACATTAAAATGGTAAGAGGCAGCTTTGACAAGCAGACCACTAAACGCTATCAAAGACTGTGTGACATTACCCATCCTCATTAACATCAACTCTACTGGGCAGTAAGCATTTTAATGTTACCCCTTTATCCCTTATAGAGTCTCTCCTCATGCACTCCCGCTACGTCACTCCGCGCTGGTATATTCGCTGGTTTCCTTCCCGGAAGCTCTCTCTAAGAGCTTGTAGACCTCGTCTACTACTATCCTATCCACGCTCCACTTTAGACATGTTATTAGTGTGCACGATCTGCCTTCAAAGTTTAAACCCCGTGGCCCGGCTGTGACGGCTGGAACCTTTATTGTACTGGCCTTGTATCAAGTGTATATTTGCCCATGTCTAAGGAATCAGTGTTTGATAAATTCTTACAATTTTAACTGCTATTTCATCCCACGTCAAAATACTCTTCATACCCTCACTACCTAACTTAGTACCAAGCTCTTTATCATTAGCGATTGTTATGATCGCTTCTGCGAGAGCTTTAAAGTCTCTAGGTGGGATTAGTAGACCGTTTACTAGGTGCTTTACTCTATACGGTATTCCGCCAATGCTAGTTGCTATAACCGGTTTACCTCTAGCCCAAGCCTCCGATACGGCCATTGGGTACACCTCAACATAACTGCTAACACTCGGTATAACGACTCCTAGGGATCCATCGATAGCTCCGATCTTAGTCTCCTCATCAACATAGCCGAGGAATACTATGTGATCCTTGACTCCAAGTTTCTCTGCTAACTCCCTGTAAGGTCTTTGATCCCCCGGGCCTATGACTACAAGCTTTAAAT
>Ga0326762_1000682_pt1 | contig 14356 bp, 26 predicted proteins | sample NORPS_S_FD_207669 | JGI IMG/M metagenome (GOLD analysis project Ga0326762, IMG submission 207669) | Hot spring sediment microbial communities from Norris Geyser Basin, Yellowstone National Park, WY, United States - NOR.PS_S | ecosystem: Environmental > Aquatic > Thermal springs > Near-boiling...
TATGTATTTACTAATCTTATGTATTTACTAATCTTACCCTACCATGAGTATTCGTTTTATCCTTATTTCTTTAGGTATAACAATTCTGCCTTTTTTGTCAACTTTAACTGAATAATATTCCTCCATTAGTTCCACTTAATTTCCAACATAAAAATTTTTTAATAAAGAAAAGCTGTGCACTCTTCAAGCTTTTGTGTTATTGGATTCACTTTTAAGTTCATTGCTTCAAGTGTTGTTACACCTATCAAAACTTTATCAATTTCTTTGCTGATCAAAACTGGCATTATTCTCTTTTTCCCCATAATTTCAATAGTTGCATGCGCAAGTTCAAGTTCTTCTATTCCTTTAGCTGTTAGGACTTTTACTTTTTCTCCAGTCTTGGAAAGATTTAATTCTTTAGATATTCCTTCAGGAATTACACTTAGGTTAGCTCCGGTGTCTACAAGAGCATTGATTTTAACAGATTTAGTTTGTTGAATATTGCTTAGTATGACTTCTACTTCTATATGTCCCATATTTTATTTTCACAACGATCTATTCGTAATTTTCATACCAATTATAGGCACAAATAGGTTACTTGTATTCATTAAAGAAGCTTCTTATTCTTTCAACGAACTTCTTAACATCCTCTATAGCATATATGACATCTCTTGGAGGCATCCAATTCTCATAGAAATTTTGATGAAGTGAGTTAGCTCTACTCCACAGTCGTCTAATTTCTATATCTTGAAGCTTCTCAGCAATTTCATCAACAAACTGCCAAAGACTAGCATGACCCCTAAGATCTTTTCCTTCTTTTGCGGCTAAAGCTTTGACTATTTGAGCTGCAGCGCCCCAAGCTTTTTCGGATGCTTGGATGTAGTCTTTTTTTGTTAGGAATTCTTCTGCATCTTTCATGTATTTCTCTGATAGTTTTAAATGGATTTCAACTTTTGTTTCAGGATCAAGGGGTTCATTAAGAGCTTTTGACAGAGCCTCTAGTATTATCTCTTCTTCTGAGACTCCAGTTTTCTCAGATTCTTCCTTAAGTTTCTTCTCGATCTTTTTTGGTAGTATAATCAAATCTTCCATTTATTATTAGGGAAAATATCTTATAAAACTTAAAAAAATGTTTTAATACTTTTCAGTAGGTTAAGTTCATATTATGTTATCTAACACCATTATTTATTAACACAATAATTAAGAATCTCGCCGATTCAGAATTGTAGAGAAGAGTTTTATATGATATCAGGTAAAGAGTCTGTTAGATGTACTAGAGCTTTCTTCTAATTGGGATAAAGACTTATAATGGTAATTTGATTATTAAATGGTAGAATTATGGAGAAAGTGGTAATAAGAAAGATTGATAAGCAGGGGAGGATAGTTATACCTAAGGAGTGGAGGAGCAGATTCGCCACCAAGGATTTTATCTTAGTGTTAAATGATGATAAGGTTGAGATATATCCTAAGACATCCAATCTATTAAAATTCATTGACAGTGTGGAGGTAGAGGAATTACCAGAGGATTGGCATGAGCTCAAGAATAAAGTTTATAGACTCTAATGTATTCGTTTATGCATATTTAAAGCCTAAAAGGGAAATTAGCGAGAAGATATCCAGAATGAAAGAGAAGGCGAAGGAGATATTGATGAAGATTAACTACGGAGAAGAGAGAGTAGTAACTAGTGTTGTTCATATATCTGAAATAGCAAACGTAGTTGAAAGTCTGTCTAGCATATCAAAGTCCATAGAAATTATAGAAAATATTCTTAATAACGAAAATATTATAGTTAAAGATGTGACTACACAAGATTATATTGAAGCAGTTAGAGTCGCTAACAGAGAAAAAGTAAGCGTTAATGACGCGTTAGCCTACGTAATAATGCGAAATAATAATATAAGCGAAATTTATACATTCGATGAAAAACATTTTAAAAAATTAAACGTTACAATCCTCTAGTATACCTAGGACTCCATCTCAAATTTGTAAATATCTCTTTGAAGATGTAACATCTGAAGCTTTTCAGAAGACCTAATGCTCCTTACGGGTTCGCTTGAATTTAACGATTTTCATGAAAGTTTTAACGTATTATCACTTCCATTTCTCTTGATTAAAAAGGTAGGGAGTTTTTCAAGCCCTTTTTAACTCTTCAAATTCTTTCTCGAAATCGTAAAGATCAATTCTCCTTTCCTTAGGACTTATATCAAACAGCTAACTTACCTACCCCAAGTTTACTTGGGGTACCCCAAGTCTATATTCCTTTTTCTGTTACTCGTTTTTCTACCAAGATTATTCTTTAGTTATTATGCATAATACTATAAACTGAGACAATCGTCTTAGGTATTATTGTTTCTCTTGCAGTATCATGAAATTCTTTTAATTTTGAAACGATGCTTAACAAATATATAATCTTTCTTTGTATATTCTAAAGCGGCCTGATCTGTTAACACGTTAATTATATGCATAAAGCTCAAAAGAACTATAATTCTTACCCACAATTATTTTGTTCGTTGAAGGATCGAGCTTAATATCGTAAAACTCCATAACCTTAACTCCTATAATGAGTTCCTCAGCTAATTCATCAATTACATAAGCTATGTCATCTATAGGTGAACCTTCAAGAACCATAGAAATTGGGATGTAGCCTAACACACTCAACTTCGTCTTTCCATCAGCCAAAGTAACTTCTTTAACATATGTTGGAAGGATATGACCAATTTTTTCAGCAACATCTTTTCTTATAACAGTGAAAGATGCTCCTGTATCGAAGAGCGCCTTTACGATTAATTCGCCCTTAGAACTTTTTATCTTCAATGCTCCATAAATCCTCAAATTCCTTCACCAAAACTAATTAAACTTTTCCACTTATTCAATTTATCGAAACTTAACTTATATACAAAAATCATCTAGATTTAATTTAAGCCCAGAGAAGATAGAATTGCAACAAGGAGTTGTGAAGATCTCATGCTATGTAGAAGACATTCTAAAATGAATATATGAGCTATGCCTGATTTCCTGATTGGAAAGTTTAGTATATGAGGAACTCAGCATCAAGGAACATCATCAAACTCCTCCAGATCAACTTCAGATAGTTCTCCAAGGGAAGCTTGTTTTGCCTTCAATCTTTTACTTCTGAATTTTATCCAATCCAGAGTTTCATCAATACTCGGAGCTCTAGTTATAACAAGTTCCTTATCTCTTAGTTCGATAAAAACATAATCATTTTCTCTGATCTTATATTTCTCACGCAAACTCTTCGGTATGATTATCTGTCCTTTGGGTCCAACTTTAAGCCTTAGTTTCACCATAAGTTATACAATTAATACTGCTGATATTTAGGTTTAAATTATTTTTCTAGCAATATTAATACTTTTCTTAATTTTCCTACTAATTAATGGCACAAATTGGTTAATTAGTATTCATTAAAGAAGCTTCTTATTCTTTCAACGAACTTTTAACATCCTCTATAGCATATATGACATCTCTTGGAGGCATACAATTCTCATAGAAAGTTTTTTGATTTAATAAGATAAATTCTGAGTATGGGTTTTATATCGCATGAATTCAATAATATCATCATAGCATCTAAAAATTGTGAAGATTAAGGAACTTTTGAAAAGTATTCTGGGCTAATTCGAGTATCTTTGATTATTATCAACTTGATTTTTTATATATTATGTAAACTTAAGAGATTTGATTAATTAGGAGTTATTTTGAAATCAAACTGATCAAATTTTTTTGTAATATTAGAAATGATTTTTTGCTTTTATTAACTTAAGAATATTACATAATTTTAAAAACTTTTGATATCTCTAGATCTAGCTCCTATTCTTTCCATATCTGCATCGTTACTTATTATTTCACAGTTGTTCTTCAGTGCACAATAAAAATGAATAGAATCTTCAAAATCTAGATTGAATTTCCTTGAGACATTATAAATTTCAATAAGTTCGTTAGGCTCTATATGTACAAATATAACATTTAAATTCTCTAAGGCCACAGCAATCTTTTTCATAACCTCTCTAGGATCCTCCTTTGATAAGTATGATATTATTATAATAAGCTGATAAAAAGTTATTTCTGAAGTATAGATTTCTTCAGTCGTATTAAACAATGTTCAGCCCTATCTGCAAAATCAGGATGATCGGTTAGGTAATATACGAATACATTCACGTCAAAATATCTTTTAACCATGCTTTACTTCGTTCTTTCAAGGCTTCTTCCAAAATTTCATCCACATCTTTTGATATGTTCCAATTTACTTTGAAAATTCCTCTATAATTAAGATTTTTTAAAACCGGTCTTATCTCTATAACATTATTCTTCACTATAATCTTAACCTTACCATGAATATTCATTTTATCCCTTATTTCTTTAGGTATAACAATTCTGCCTTTTTTGTCAACTTTAACTAAATAATATTTCTCCATTAGTTCCACTTAATTTCCCACATATAAAAAATTAATGATAAATCTTTATTTTTGCTTCAAACTAAAAGGCTAGCATTTCTTATAAATATGGAAAATTAGCAACTTTATTTAAAGAATTTAGAAATTGGATTAAGTTATAGTTGAGATTTTAGCTATTTTCAAGTTAGTTCATGTATTGGAGTTTCTTTTCAGCGGACTTCGGAAGGATCCAGCTCTTAATGCTAGTTTAACTTAATCAAACTAGAGGATTTGAAGCTTTAAGAAAGTTGTAGTGCTTGAAGTCTTCAAGGTTTTCAGTATAAATTTCTTTGATGTTGTTTTCATTAGCAGTAACAGCTAATACACAATCGAAAATTTCTCCTCCAGACAACTTTAACTGCTTAATTAGCTTAAAAACTTTTAGGGGCGTGGCTGTTGTTGGGTTTATTTTTTCAATCTCACTACATTCCCATAGATCTAGACATATGTCAGCGGCCTCATTTGCTGAAAGGGGATATTCTACTCTCTTTGGATTTGTGACCACAGCAAAGAACTCATATAGTATTTGAGGAGCAATGCATACTTCGATTTCTCTGCGTAAAGCTCTCCTAATAATATCTGAGGCTTTTCTGTGAAGCGGAGAGGCTCTATTATATGCATGAACGAGAATGTTGGTGTCAAGCAATATTTTCATAAATTTCTCTCCTCGTAATTCGTCCTTTTAACTTACCAAGATTTGGAGGATTATTGATCTTTTCTAAAACCCTCTTGCCAGCTTCGCTTCCACGTATCAAAATTAGTTGTGCTACTCCTTTATCAAGAACCTTTATGTATAATCTATCACCGTCAACAAGTCCTAAACTTTCCCGTACTGCACGAGGAATGTATATTTTATTCTTATAATATGTGGTTTCAGCCATAATACCATATTACCCAATTATTTGGGTAAATATAAACTTTTATGTCGAACGATTGAACTTGGCATCTTGGACTTGTTAAGTTCCTTATTCTCAAAGACCTTTAGAGAATTTGTATAGTAAAAGCCTAATAGGGCTTAAGTTACCATATTCGGCCAGTAGAATTTTTCCTTAAAACTCTTACCCACAAGCCATCTTCAATATTTCAACAAATAACTCGAACATTGCAACATTACAAAAAGAAAATCTCGCCAGGATGTAAAGATTTAATTTTAAAATATCTTTCACAAAAATAATGTCTCCTACTAATACACCGAGAAATTCTTTGTAAGATTTCATTGCGATATATGCTTTAGCGCAAATAATGCTAAGAAGAAAAAATTCGTATAAAACTGAAAAAGAAGGTATTATAACAGACTTTAACATATTTAAAAAGAGTTTTCATGAATTAAAAACTAATTAAAAATAAAAATTTTTGAATTTTAACTCATTACAACTATCATTTTATAAATTATTAAAAAATTAATTCTATTTATATAAGTTTCATGAAATCTTTTAACGAAATAGCATTAGCCTTTCTTATTAGTTCCTTATCGTTGGAAACCAAAACAAGTCCTAAGGATTCTGCAACATGTGAGTAAGATGCATCATAATAAGTTAAACCTTTTTCTGTAGCAATTTTCATCACACCATCCATAGGAGGATCTTCCACTATGTTAAGCTTTCTCATAAACTTGTTAAAAAGCACAGCAAGGTTTATCGGGTTTTTAACCTTTTTATGTAAATAATACTCCTTCCATATAACGTTGCCTACCTCATAAAAGGTTAGAGTAAGTATATGAATTTTTCTCACATCTACTTTATCTACGTAATCTAAGAGTGAATATAGAGCTGAAGCGTCAAATAAAAATTTTTTATCTTTCATCTCTACTTTCCCTAACAGCTCTAACCCAATCTTCTTCACTCACATCTTTCATCAATTCTTTGATTTTCATAGCTATCCCTTTAATTTCTTCTTTTTCCTTTTCTTTTATCGCATTTTCTAAAGCTTTTTCCACAACCTCTCTGATATTGATTCCTAATTCCTTAGCTTTCTTCTTCAGCTCTTTATTTACTCTAACGCTTAACACATCTGACATAATTATGTATACGCAATATTCGTATATATAGTTTTCGTATACACCTTTATCATGTTATCATCATGCTATTTGTATATGATTCGGGTTATCTTTTAGATATGTTGACAAGAAGGAATTATGTTTCATTTTAAAAAATGACGTTGTCTACTCTACTATTAATCCACGTGGAACTTATTTGACTACCTTATTAACAGATGATCCTTTAATTGCAAGCAATCTATTAGCTATCAGGAAAACTGAGCTTTTTAGAATAGGAGGCCTTAGATTAGCAGATGTTGATCCGAGACATATAAAATATACAGGAATCGTAAAACCGTCTCTTGGTTTTCCTGGAGGTGCAATTGAGATTTTAATAGATATACATTACCTATTTTGACGATTTACGATTTGATTAACAAGCAACCTATCTCAGCCGAGATGTCAGAAATTATTACTCAATCAGCAAATTAAAATGCTAACATGAATTAAGCTACAATTAGCACTCGTTTTCAAAACACGTGAAGATAAATTGGGGAACAAAACACAGAATAGATTGTTTATGGACTATATTTAGGGCATGAATGTTAGCGAAATTCTAAGATTTAACCCAAATACTCGCTTTTTAAATTCTCCTTTAATGCTATTTCATGAAGAGAAACATCTGCAGTATAGAATCTCTCCGAATTTACATGTTTAGCGGAAAGTAATTGTAATGCATCAGCTTGATAAATATGATATTTTTCTATCAAACTCCACGATTGTTTAAGAAGGCCTGTACTTACAGGAATCACCTTTATGAGCCTCAACTTTATAAATCTGAGCGTTTCACCTAAAAACTGAACCCTTGCTTTTAAATAGTTTTCATCATCTAGCCATCGCCTTCTACGATATTTATCTAGAACACCCAGCACTTCACCAATGTTCCAAACAGAAAACGATAATAGCACATTTCCACTGAGCGCTTTCTCATATATTTCATTAATTAACTCACTTCCTGACTCTCTAACATAACGTTTAATAATTGCGCTAGTGTCTAGATAAACCAGCACCTTTAAAACCTAGAGTCTCTAAGCTCCCTCACAACTTTTCCTGCATCTGTTTTCGTTGCGGGTTCAACTGGGGTTATTGCTAAAGGAGTTTTCTCAGAACCTAGCAATCCTTCAAGAGCTTCTACTATCAAATCTTCACAAAGCTTTTCTTCTATAGCTTCTTCAACAGCTTTGCTAAGTCCTTTTAAGCCTTTTTCTCCTACAATTTTGGTCTTGAATCTATCCCATAAATCTTTATCAATAACTATGCTTGTCTTTATCTTCTTAGTCATACTACAGTCCCTAAATAATCTATAGAGTAAAAGAGTATATGAAGTTTTACTTGTTATAAGAGAAAGATGCCCTTTAGGACGGAGATCTAAAGATTTGGTATTTAAAAATTTTGAAATGAACGTATATTAGAAGGGAGCAGTATTTTATCCCAATTTACGGCAGATGAAGCTCATGTGTTAACCTAATTTATATATGAGTGAAAAAGCCTTACAGGGGAATAAAACCTATGAAATACTGTTGAGTTGCGCACAAAATCGAAGAGAAATTGGTAAACTACATTCAGCAATTTTGCGGTCATATCGCTCCTATTAGTCTAAGAAGAATTGGAATCACGGTTGCACCCCATATCGTTAACACGACTCCTATAGTCCACTTAAAGTTGCTATGCATCTCATCTCTTAACTCTGCTATCTCTCTCCTTAACTGTGTCATTTCGCTTCTAAGTTCCTTTACGTCCTCTTTTGTTGCTACATTTGGAAAAAGTGAATTTATAATAAAAAGCCTCACATCCGGCTCAGACATTATCAGCTCTGCAAGCCTCATCTTCAGCTTCTTGTCTGCTCCTATCTCCTCTAGCACTTTCTCACCAATTGACTGCATTTAAGACCCCTCTAATTAAAATATATAAAAATAATATAAAAATACAAACAAAAATATTACGTAAGAGAATACGCGAAAAATAGTTTAAAAGAGGCTTAGCACAATACTACTAATAGAGTGATGATTTTAAATAGAGAGCATAGCGTGGTTATTAAGCTACAAATTTTATGGGACTGTAATATTACTTGGGAAAATTTAAATCGTAAGGTAAAAAGTATACTATTTTTTACTGCAAATACGACACAATGTTAATTATTTAATAAGAATGATTCCTGTACCAAATGCATCTTGATTTCTATCTTTAACTATTTCCAAATGTTCATATTTTTCTTTAATTTCTGAGATTTAAATATTCGTTATTTAAATAAATTGGTAGGAACAAGCTAGTAAATTATCAATTTCTTCTTAGATATTCTAAATAAAATAACTTTAATGTTTACAAATGAGAAATTTGCTAACTTGGGTGATTTTATATCCTAGACTTTTAATGAAACTTATAACTTCGGACTTATTTTCTTCTGAATGGACTTCGACCATTAAACATTTGACACCTTTTCTTAAAGTTTTTTGCAAACCTTCAAGTACTTGTACCTCAGAGCCCTCTACGTCTATTTTTATTACATCTGGATTTTTTCCAATTTTTAGTAATAAATCATCTAATTTAACAACTTTTATTTTTATTCTACTTATATTATTATCAAGCCTACTTTCATCTGTCGCTATTTTACCTTTTAATTTAGGAATAAATATTCCAGTCTCTCCATTATAGTTTGAAACTGCAATGTTTAAAGTATATGCATTCTTAATTTTATTTATTCTAAGATTAAATTTCAATAGTTTATAGTTAAAAGGATTAGGCTCAATGGATATGATTTCCTTAGCTATTTTAGAAGCAAGTAAAGTATAGTAACCTACATGCGCGCCTACATCGATAAATAACCTTGCATCTTTTAACTCCTTTTCTAAAATCTTTGAAGCAGGTGTTTCGTATATCCCTAGCATTTGAGTTCTAGGACTTATTGGTGGAGTTAACAATATTCCATAAGGAGTTGGTATAATAATTATTGGTATATAGGTAATTAAATTAGGAAGAATTTTATAAAAAGAAGTTAAAACCATTATTTATTTTTGATCAATTTAAGTTATCTTTACTCAAAACAATAAGACATAATTGGCTGCATTTTACCTAAGATTTCGGGCGGATATTGCAATGATTCTAGTGTTGCAGATTTCATATCTTCATAAGACTTTCCTTATAGCTTCTCTGTGAAGAGGTGTCTGCCATGCTACATATTTACCTATGCCCAGCTCTAGCTCCTTTTCTGGAGGCGGTAGGTCTATCCAGAGGTACGGGATTCTGCTGTACATGTCGCTTACCGCAAGGTTTATTTCAACCAGCTTATGCAGTAGAGATAACCTCTCCCTCGTGTAGAGCGTGTCAGGATCATCTAGCGCCTCCCTCAGCCATGCCCGCCTTTCTTCTTTCATTGAGGTTACGAATCTTCTCAAAGCTTTAGCTTCAATGATCCCTGTTATTATAACATCCACATTCCATTGCTTTCTGTACAACTCACGCAGTATGTAAGGGTTTCCTCCCGTTAGCTTCCATGCTTCTTCAAGTTGTGGCTTCGTACCTGGTATTTTCTGGTAGAGTTGTTCGAAGCCCTCTCTGTTCATGTTCCACATGGGTAAGATCTCAGCCCACCTGTGCCTTCCTATTTCATAGCGTGTTAAGCCCTCGCTGGTCGCTACTAACACAACCATTTTTTCGTAGTTGTAGAATGGGTGTTCTATCATGTTAAGCAAACCTTTGACATAAATTGCCGCTTTATCAAGTCCTATTGCTTGAAACACATCATCAGCCACTACTGCTACCTTCTTCCTCCTTCTCTTAAGGATTTCGCGCACGAAATCGAATACTGCCCATGCTATTCTGCCCAAAGCGTCCTCTGCCAGTGCTCTTTGGGCAAAGTCTAGAAACGCTCTTTTCACGTCCACTTCCTCCATCTCTGCTTCGAAGATTTTGTCCAGAGGGTGTAGGTAGAAGACATCGTAGCCCATCTCTTTAAGCATTGCTGCTGCTTGTAGCAGGAAGGCAGACTTTCCACAACCCTCAGGTCCGAAGATTACTACTGGATTTCCAGTGCCTCTATCAGCCCATTCCGAGACTTGACTAAGCGCCTTGTCTCTAGCTGTAAATTCAATTTGAAGATCACCAAAGCGTAGCTTTATCCTTTTCACGTTGTTACTCAAGGTTTACATTCCAATTCATTCTGAGCACTGTTACTATTTTAGGGGTATCATGAATATAATTATGAATGGTATTCCTATTTTTTGTTTTTGCATGTATTTTCCATCCCTTCTTGTACCTACGTATCTTTAACCTTTCTTTAACTTCCTCGTCTACTCTTTGCATCTCCTTCCATATCCCATCATCACAAATTATTTTTCCTTCCTCAAATGATTCTATGAGCTCATATTCAGCTGTTTATATACTAAAACCTCCGTTTATGTTTCCTCCTATAGATTTCAACTTCTTCATCTTTACCTACTGCTTCATTAAATATTTTTATCCTATCTTTTAAATGCGGATTCAATTCAATGTTTTTCTTCAGCCAGTAAAAATTGACCGGATGTGGTTCATAAGCATAAACAACTGCTGCAAAGTTTGCATAATATAACGCTGTATCTCCAACAAAAGCCCAATGTCAATAACTACCTTATCTTTTAAATCAAATCCTACGAAATGAATATCGTGAATAAAAGTTTCAGAGAAAATCAATGGATCTACTGAATATAAGTAAAAGCGCATCTATTTGGCAAAATTAAAATTTTGTTTGGCCAATCAACACGCCAGCAATATTCGCAATTCTCTTTTGCATCTTTTAAAGGAACACTCTTATATAGCTCGTATAAAACATAAGCCAGCCTTTTTGTTTGTTTATTAAAATCTATCGTTAAACCACTTCTAAATTTCAATTTTACTTTATCTTTAATATCTGCAAAATATAGAACTGCATTGCCAAAATTCTCGAATGATCTTACTATGTTTTCGATTTCAAAAATAAAACTAATTCTTCCTTTCAAAGAATAATATAAAGGAAGAAAAGCTTTAAATCTTTCCATGAATTACATCGATTAATTTTTCATTTAATTTTGAATAGGCGTTTTTTAAATCTAATTCGGTTGGCACTTTTGCTTCAAAATTTAACTTATTTCTCCTTATTAAATTAATTAAATTCTTTACTTTATTAGAAATGTCTTCTTCATTATTAATATCGAATAAAAAATTTTCATCTTTTATATATTCTCTTACATTAGGCAGATCAACAGCCAATATAGGCGTTCTGCTTTTAGATATTCAGATAACCTTATTGGAGTATTAAAACATGCTCCTAGATTTTTAAGCTTAAAAAGAGAACTACATCGGAAGCCCTTAAGTAATGGTTCAGCGTCTCCTTAGAGTATGGTCCCAGATACTTTATTTTTAAGCCTACTTTATTTCCTTCTTCGATTGTCTTTGAGATAAACTCTTTTCTATGAGCAACGCCTGTTATTGCAAGCGAAAGATTTTTCTTAAACTCGCTTTCTAAACGAGCAAATGCTCTTATAAATTTTAACATTGCTGAATAATTCCCTGCCCTAAGAACTCCGCTAGTCATGATTATGATCTCGTCTTTATTCAGTCCTAGTTTTTCCCTTAATTCTTCTTTGCTTATATTGTTTCTAAATCTATTAGGGTTAACAAATTGAGGCAAAACAAATATTTTTGAATCTTTTATTCCATAAGTCTTTAAAAAGTTCTTGGCGAAATTGTTTAGTACTAATATCAAGTTAGAAAATCTTAAAAACCTTATAGTGATTTTATCATATATCTTGTTAATTATACTCCTCTTTTCTTCTTCTTTGCCTCCAAATTCATCTAGATCTAAAATTACTTTAAAATTAAATAATATATTCATTTTGAAAATAATGGTTAGAATATACAAAGGAATAACATTAGAAAAGAAGATAATTGCAACAGGTTTAAATTTGGCAACTAAATATATTAAAAATGGAAAACGAAATAATTGGTTAATTATGATTTTAGATTCTAGCTTTTTAAATCTAAGGAGAAATCTAACATAATTAACATGATTATCTTTTTCTATTACTATCTTGAAAGCATGATTGTGAAGAAATCCTACATCATATACCTCGAAATCTTTACTTAAACTATCGAATAATAAATCAAGCCTATCCCACCAACCTTTTCTTGTTCCCCAAAAACTTACGTAGAATAATCTACTCATGATAAAAATCTCCTATTTATGGCACATATGTAAATTAGTCCTGGTCTATAGAAATCGCCAAAGTTCAATACTATAAATCCTCTTTCTTCAAGAAAATCAAAAATTTGTCTTAGATCCGTACTGATTTCGATTATAAGATATTTTGATCTAAGCATGTATTCTAACTTTAACAATTATTTTTTAGCAAAAAAGTATCTTGTAATTCTATGTCTTATTCCTAAATCTATGATTTTAAAACCTTTGTTTTTTAAATAGTCTATGCACTTATATCTATTATTTTCAAAAGTTTCAATAAGAACACTTCTAGTAATATCCAAAGCTTTATTTGCTCCTATTAAAACTTCATATTCGCTTCCTTCAACATCAATTTTAATAAAATCAATTTTGGTTAATCCTAAACTATTTACTAACTTATCTAATGTTGTCACTTTTATCATATTTTTATGAAAATTAGATAGCTTATCAATAAGATTGATGTTTAAAGTAGCCAAGGTCATTCTGTCAGACTTATAAAAAATGCTTTTTGTTCCTTCTTCTGACCATATTCCCATATTTACGGAATATAAATTTTTGCAATTATTTAGTTTAGCATTATAAACCAACATTAAATAATTATCATAGAGTGGTTCTATAGATACAATTTTACCCTTATGAGCTATTTTGCAAAAACGTATGGAATATGTTCCTATGTAAGCCCCTATATCTATTACAATAGAATCCTTATTTAAATTAATTAGCGGCAAAAATATCTTCTTCTCCTCTTAAAAAAACCGTAGCTTCATCATCATAAACCCATGTTCTGACTAAAAATTTATAATCCTTAATCTTGAATATTACATAATTTATGTTAAACATCCTTAAGAAGTGATTAATTGATAAAGGAAACAATTGGGATAATTTATAATCCATGTTACGACCAAAGGAAAGGCGTATTATTGCTCTAATAATAAACACTAAATTATAGGTTATACAAGATAAAATCACCTTTATTAATGCGTTGCGATGGTACGGAAGTACAAGTACAGGAAATAATCTATATCTTGTTAATTTAGTATATTTTATGAATAACATTGAAAATTTTTATAAAATTATTTTAATTTAAGCCTTTAAACTTAAAATATTCATAGCAATCTCTTTTCTATTTTTTAAATAAGTTCTACAATCAAGGCGTAAGTTGGAGACCTATTGAATATATTATTTTTCTTCTCTTTCCTTAAATCATGATCAAAAATCAACTTTAAAGTAATGATTTAATATTTTTATACTTACTATTCGTCAAAACTATTATATAAAGAAATCTCATTTATTAATTCATAGGTATTATTTTGATTTTAATATGTTACATTATCTCATTTTAATAATTTTTTTTATTACCGCTTTAATAGCCTTAATATTTGAATTTCCAGCTATGAACTTTCTACATAAATAATATGTATAAATTCTATTGATTAGGTATCTAATGTCATTATCATATGTATTTTTACTTCTATAAATAAATTCTTCTTTTATACTTCGTAAATCTATGCTATTCTGTATTTCAACCCCATTTAAAACTTTATTATAAACGTCTTCATACATCGGTATAACTTTTTTTGGATGATATTCTTTAACAGCTTTCTCTCTTCCTGCCTCGCCCATCTTAATTCTAAGTTCTTCGTTATTGTAGAGCTCTAATATCGCATCAACATATCCTTTAATAGAATTTGTAACAAAACCAT
>Ga0326762_1000685_pt1 | contig 14328 bp, 15 predicted proteins | sample NORPS_S_FD_207669 | JGI IMG/M metagenome (GOLD analysis project Ga0326762, IMG submission 207669) | Hot spring sediment microbial communities from Norris Geyser Basin, Yellowstone National Park, WY, United States - NOR.PS_S | ecosystem: Environmental > Aquatic > Thermal springs > Near-boiling...
CTATCAAAACAATAATTTAATAAAAAAGATCTTAGAAAGTATTTATAGGTAATATGAGAAATGTTGATTCATTTTCAAATGCAAATATCTTATTGAATGAAGCAGATGAGTTATTGGAAAAAGGAGACGTGGTTCAAGCATCTGAAAAATATTATAAAGCAGCTGAAGAAGCAATAAAATTATTAGTAAAAACGTTAAACTTAACAAACATATTGGAGAAAGTTAAAGAAGAAGGTTATTGGAGTTTATCACTACTCCACGATGCAGTACTCCAAATATCTGAAAAACTGACCAATGAAGTATATGAATATTGGAAGTCTGCCATAATAATATTAACTGCAAATCTATCCAGAGATGTTTTAACTTTAGAAGTTGAAAATGTCAGGAAGCTTGTCAAGCTCGCAGATAAAGTTGCTAATTTTAAAATGGATTAAAGAGGCAGATGAGTTATTGGAAAAAGGAGACGTGGTTCAAGCATCTGAAAAATATTATAAAGCAGCTGAAGAAGCAATAAAATTATTAGTAAAAACGTTAAACTTAACAAACATATTGGAGAAAGTAGCTAAACAGAAAGTTTGGGACTCTAGATTATTATTTGATGCAGCAAGAATGATTTCTCAAGAAATTTATAATATATGGAAGAATGCATGGTATCTTCACGTCTATGGATTTCATGAAATGAAACTAAGCGATAAAGAAGTAAAACTGATTTCTAGTAATATTCACAGAATTGAAGATATATTAAATACTTATGTACCTTAAAGTTCTATCATTAACAGAAATTCTTTCTAATACTATATAAAGTTAGAGATTTGCTAGATTTTAGTAAAATTAACCTTGATCATTTTCAATAATATAAAAAAAATATTAGTTAATATACCAAAAATTAAAAAATTGAAATATTAAATTTTAAAAATTTATTTTCCTTTAAATTTAGGCTTTCTTTTTTCTAAAAAGGCTGAAACTCCTTCTATAAAGTCCTCGGTGCTAAAAAGCAAACCAAATAACGAAGATTCTAAAGCTAATCCTGACCAAAGATTTGATTCTAAGCCAAACTTAACTGCATATTTCGTTGCTAACAATGCAAGAGGAGGCTTTTCTGAAAGCTTTAAAGCAAATCTTCTTGCTTCATTTAACAATTCATCATGAGGAACTACTTTGTTAACCAATCCTAGATTTAAAGCTTCTTTTGCAGGTATCCTTTCTCCTGTATATATTATTTCCTTAGCTTTTCCTTCACCTATTAATCTTGGAAGTCTTTGGGTACCTCCAGCTCCAGGAATTAAACCTAGATTTATTTCAGGCTGACCTAGTTCTGCTAGTTCAGAGGCTATTCTAAAATCGCAAGCCATTGAAAGCTCCAACCCTCCTCCTAAAGTATAACCATTTAAAGCTGCTATAACAGGTTTTGTGTATAACTCAATTTTATTAAACAGTTCTTGGAATCTTCTAACATAAACTGCACCTAGGAAAGGAGTAACTCCTTGAAATGCTGTAATATCTGCACCTGCACTGAAAGCTCTTCCTGTTCCTGTTATTATTAAAACACGTACTTTATCGTTTAATTCCAATTCATCAAGTACTTGAGATAATTCCTTTATCATTTCCATATTTAAAGCGTTAAGCCTTTCAGGTCTATTTAAATAAATCCAAGCTATAGGTTCTTCAATTCTTAATATTATTGTAGAAAGCTTTCTTTCTTCAACCTTTCCATATTCATAAAATCCTTTACCGCTTCTAACACCAATTCTTCCTTCATTTACCATTTGAATTAATAAAGGATCAGGTGAATATTCTTCCCATCCTTTTTCTCTTTTAACTTCTTCAAGAATTTTTACCACATTGTCAATTCCAAATTCATCAGCATATTCAAATAATCCTTTAGGATATCCTAAACCTAATTTACATGCTTTATCTATATCTTCCTTGCTTGCAATTCCTTCCCTTAGCATCCAAGAAGCTTCATTTATAGCTGGGGCTATTATATATAAAGGATTTAACTTTTCAGATTTTTCCTTAGGTAGCTCAGGCTTTACAAACTTTCCAGGAGCAGGATAAACATAGAAACCTTTACCTGTTTTAACACCGTATTCTCCTGCTTTAAATTTCTCAATAAAAAGATTACAACCATGAACCTTAAAACCTCTTTCTATTAAAACTTGAGAAACATAATAGAATATATCTATGCCGCTATAATCAGCTAATTCAAAAATTCCCATCGGAAATCCTAATTTATATCTAGCTGTAGAGTCAACTTCTATGATATCTGCTTTTCCATCCATTACAATATTGCAAGCTGAATTGAAAATCCTTGCAAGAATTCTATTAACAACAAAACCTGGAATATCTTTATTTACAATAATTGTTTGCTTTCCAAATTTTTTTGCTAATTCATTTGTAACTTGGACTGTAAAATCGCTTGTATCTTTACCTCTTATTATTTCAACTAAAGGCATTAAAACAGGAGGATTAAAGAAGTGCATACCTACAACTTTATCTGGTCTTTTAGTAGCATCAGCAATTTCTGTTATAGGTAAACTACTTGTATTCGTAGCCAATATTGTATGAGAAGGAGCATGCTGATCCATTAATGAAAATACTCTTTTCTTTTCATTCAACTTTTCTATTATAGCTTCGATTACAAAGTCTGCATCTTTAACAGCTTCAATAAGATTTGTTGTTAAAGAAATTCTTGAAAGAATTGTTTCAACATTTTCTTTTATTTGACCTTTTTCATGAAGCTTGCTTAAGCTCCATTGTATTTTACTAAGAGCATTCTTTAATATTTCATCAGAAATATCTACTACAGAAACTTTGTAACCAGCAATCGCTGCTAATTCAGCTATCCCATGACCCATTGTTCCTGCTCCTATTACTGCAATCTTTTTTATTTCAAAACTCATTTTCATATTATATCAATAGTCGCGCCAAATATATTCTTAATTAACATTCTTACAAGCGTTATCCTTTGAATTTCATTTGTTCCTTCATATATTGTTGTTATTAATGAATCTCTAAGATATCTTTCTATTCCTGTTTCCTTATCTACACCATATCCTCCATGGATCTTTATAGCTAAAGAAGAAGCTTTTTCTGCTATTTCTGTAACATACATTTTAGCCATTGAAGCTGCCAATAAATATTCAGGAGAATTTTTATCTGCAAGTGTTGCTGCCCAATATGTTAATAATCTACATGCTTCCAATTCAGTAAGCATATCAGCTATTTTGAAAGCTATTCCTTCAAAGGAAATTATAGGTCTTTCAAAGGCATATCTTTGAAGAGCATAATTTAAAGACTTTTCAAAAACAGCTTGAATAATACCTAATGCTTGTGCTGCTATACCTAGTCTTCCATGATCATAAGTTGTAACTGCTATTTTAAATCCTTCACCTTCCTTTCCTAAAAGATTTTCTTCAGGAACTTTAACATTATCAAGAATAATTTCATAAGGCTGTTCTCCCCTTAATCCTATTACATTTATTCTTGAACCAATTTTAAAACCTGGATAATCCCTTTCAACTATAAAAAATGATAAACCTTTCCATCTTTCTCTTTTACTTGGAGGTGGAGAAGTTCTTGCAGAAACAACAAAATATTGAGCTTTTCCTGCTCCAGTTATAAAAATTTTTCTACCGTTTAGAATCCAATAATTTCCTTCTTTTCTTGCAGTAGTTTGAATTCCAGCTACATCGCTTCCTGCTCCAGGCTCGGTATTTGCATGGGCAGCAAAAACTTCTCCTTTTGCTACAGGAGGTATATATTTCTTTTTTTGTTCTTCATTTCCAAACAGTAAAACAGGTGTGGTAAATAAATGATTTACGCCAAAAACTATAGCAAAAGCTGGACATACACGGGAAATTTCTTCAATTAATATTACCAATTCCAATGCACCTCCTCCTTGTCCTCCATATTCAGTTGGTATTCCTATACCTGGAAAGCCTAATTCTTTAGCTCTTTCTATAAGTTCTTCTGGAAATTCATTTTTTTCTTCAATTTCTTTTACTCTTGGCTCAAGTTCTTTTTCTACAAATTCTCTAACAGTTTTTCTAAAGACTTCATGTTCCTCTTTTAATATTACATTAAAATCTAGAATACTTTTAAATGGAAACATAAATAATATTACAGATCCAAATTAAAAAATTTTAATTTCTTTTTTTATTTTATAATATGAAAATTGGTTTAATTTTATTTTTAATTTTAAATTTAACAGGAATCGTTATTACTTTATATTTAACTGATCTAACTTTGAAAGCTAAAAGCGCTTGTCCATTAGATTCATTTATTTCATGTGAAAAAATATTAAACAGCGAGTATTCCTATTTCTTAAATATACCTTTGGCTTTATATGGTACTTTTGGCTTCATAGGTTTAACTATTCTTTATTTTTATAAAAGATTCGCATATTTGATCTGGGGATTATTAGGAATTGGAGTAATAGCATTTTTGCAATTTTTACAAATTTTTATATTAGAAGCATATTGCATTTATTGTGCTTTCTCACATGCAATATTTATTTCTTCTTTTATTCTAGGTTATAAAATAAAAACTTAAAATTGAAATAATATTTATGAAATTTTCCTGGATTATCAATGATAAATTAGCTGCTAGCAATATAATAAGAAATGAAAAAGAAATAAGGGAATTGAAAGAAAAAGGTATTACGAATGTTATTTGTTTAGTTGAGGAACATGAATTACCTTTTAGAAATGTTAAAGAATACGAGGAAATTTTAAGCAAGTATGGAATTGAATTGAAGCATTTTCCTATCAAAGATTTTTATGCTCCAAGCCTTGAATATCTCATAAAGATAATTAAATACATTGATGAAAAGATAAAAGAAAATAAAAAAGTCCTTGTACATTGTTACGGTGGCTTAGGAAGAACTGGTACAATAGTAGCATCCTTTTTAGTATATTATAAAAAAGTTGGTGCTGAGGAAGCTATAAACTATGTAAGAAAAATTAGACCCGGAAGTGTAGAAAGTTATTATCAAGAAGAAATTGTTAAAAGATTTGAAGAATATTTATTTGAAAACAATTTTAACTTATAAAATAATTTCAACAATAATAAAGAAAGAAATATCAACAATAAAAATAATAATATATAAAAGTTTATTGTAAATTCCCAATCAACATAAATTTTATATGGTTTATCAACTATAATATCTAATTTATTTGTATAAAGAATTTTATCATCATATTTTATTTTAGGACTTAATAAATGTAAAAAATCTAAAGGATCTAATATCTTTATGATTGCTTTGGCTCCTTTTTTATACCAACCTTCTCCTAATACAATTCCATAGCTTTTGATAACTGTTATTCTATATTCTATATCCCAAACTATCTTTAAATTATACGGTTTATCTAAGATAATCGATATGGATTTGGAAGTTGAGTTAATATCTCCAGTCCATGCCAAAAATTTTGCCCTTTCGTCTTCCGATATAATAATACTCTCTGGAGCAGTTAAAATAATGTTAACACCAGCATCATGCCATTCTTGATATTCAATAGGATATTCTGAAACGATATTTATTTTAAATTGTTTTTTAAAATTAATTATCAATGTTCCACTTTCATTTAAATTTAATTTTATTATACTCGAGTTTGTTGCATATATTCCTTCAGTCGATAAATACAAATACCTTGTATTATTGATATAATAAGTTTTTGGTATATGAATTGTTATATTCAAATAATCCTTAAAATCAAGAATTAAAGGTAATGTATAATTCTTACCATTTACCAATATACTTATACTTTCAGTAGTATTTGAAATTATTAATAAAGACTTGGAAATTCTTAGCTTCATTGCTAATTCGAAAGCTTTAGGTGAGCCCAAACCTGTTACAGGATCCCAGCCTTCTTTAGCTTTATATAATCCGTTAGTTCCTTCTGTTATGTCGTTAAAGACTTCATGATAGTTTTCTTTATAAAGTTTATATAAATATGGATTAAGGAAACCTAACGTTTTATTATTAATTTGAGAAATTATAGCATATAAAGCAGCCCATTGAGGAGCTGCTAAGCTTGTACCATATCCAATTTTCCATTCTCCGTTAAAATAAACATAATAGCCTGATTCTTCAGCTGAATTATAAGCTACATCAGGAAATCCTCTTTTACTTCCAATTTCTTCAGGTTGATAAGAAGGTCTTTCAAAATAATAACTGTATCCTCCTCCTGAACCATAGGTTTCATTATCCAAATATCCTCCCCAAGCTATTTCTTTATTTCCTACAATCATTGTTCCGCCTACGCTAACAACATAGGGATCTGTAGCTGGATAAAAAGGAATAGGTTTGCTAATACCCTTTCTATTTGGATCTGAACTAGAGCCCCAGTCTCCTGAAGGAAAGAAAAAAGTAATTCCTTTTTTTACAGCTTCTTCGAATATCTTATTCGCTGCTTTTATTTCTGCTTTGCTAAGAATATCTTCAGGTATTAGCCAGCTAACTGAAACAATTTTACCTAAATCTTTTGAAACAATATAATTGAAAAGTTCTAAAAATGATGAATATTTTGTATTTGGGATTACAGCTAGTATTATTTCAGCATCAGGAGCGATCGCAACAGCCCACTCTATATCTACAGTAGTTTCATCACCTATTTTATCGGTTTTTTCTAACACATAATGCACTTTTATTTCCTTTCTATTTATATTAAATTTATCAAAGAATGTATTAATATCATTATAATTAAAAGTATAAACTGAACCTATAACTATTTTTTGTCCTTTACCAGTGTAACCTAAAGATAAAAGTTTATCGAATCCGTAAAATTTTCTTATTTCTTCTACGGTAAAAACTTTGGAAGATACTTTAGCATAGTATAATTGGTTTACCGCTTTTGTAAAATTATTTAATCCAGAAATACAAATTATAAAATCTTTAAATTTATAATCAATTTTGGGAGCAGTAGAAAAATAATAAAAATTTTTATTATAATAATAAACATAAAATTTTATTTTAAACAAATTTTCTATTTTAGCTTTTTCAGCTTCAAATGCTATTAATAATTTATGTTTATAAATGGTTATATTTTGAGGATTTATACTTTTGATCAAATTCATTAACTCATTAAATAATATTTCTGATCGAGTATCATTTTTATAGTTTAAGCTTATAACAATTCTTAAATTAATATTTTCTTTTAAATAATCAATATATATTGAATTTTTAGGAGGATGAATTACTGTATCTGTCATTTCAAATAATAAAGGAGGCGATAATTCGTAATTTATTAAGCTAATAACATTAAAGATTAACAATAAAAATAAAAGATGCATAAAAAAATAAATTAGCAAGGAAATATAAGCTTGATGCAAGAAGAAAAAGTAGCAGCAGTAGGAATAATTTTAAAGAATAATTCAGTACTATTGATAAAAAGAAAAGCAAATGAGAAAGATCCATGGTCTGGAGATATAGCATTACCAGGAGGTAGGAAAGAAAAAGAAGATAAAAATTTATTTGATACAATAAAAAGGGAATTGAAAGAAGAAGTAGGTTTAAATGTTGAAGAACTTAAATACTTAGGCGAGCTTCATTTTTTTACTCCAAGAAGTAAAAGAGTACCTAAAATAAGGGTTAAGCCTTTTGTTTTTCTAATGGAAAAAGAATTAAGCATTAAAAAAGGAGAAGAAGTTGAAGAAGTTTTTTGGGCTAACTTCAATGAATTTGTGAAAAAAACTGTATTAATAAAGAAGATTAATAGGAGAAGAAAGGCTTTTATATGTAAGAATTATATTATTTGGGGCTTAACTTATAGAATATTGAGTGAATTCATTACTCATTTTACCCATTTTTACAAAGAATAAATCTTTTATTAAAGGGTAAGAAAGCTTAGAAAGTTATACTAAAGTGATGCTTTACAAATATTTTTATGTTAAACTAAGATAAATCTTGCAATTTCTTTATTATTGTTGCATGTTTTTCTTCATCCAAATCTATTGATTCTAAGAGCAAACTTACAACAGGATAATCTATATTAACTGTTTCTTTCAAAGATATTTCTTTTGCTTCTATTTCATTTCTAAGCATATCCATTACAAAATCCTTTGATAATTTCTCATATTCTATTTCGATTTTACCTTCCAATTTTGCTAAAACCATTGATAATATATCAGCATGTCGTATACTATCTGAGGCTATCATTCTTAATAATAATTTTAAAAATTCATCTTTAACTAAACTTGCCATATTTAAGCATTTTTGAGCTGCTTCTATTTCAAGATTTATTCTTTCTTTTAATATTGCTTTAATTTGTTCAGTTTTTAATTTAACTTTTTTAACTTCTTCAGCAACTCTCACCCCAGTCAAAGAAGAATAGACGTCATTAACAAGATTTATGAAATAAAACTCAGTAAGAGGAAGTTTCAATTCTCTTCTTTTTAAAATATCATTAATAAATCCGTTAACTAATAATTTTGTATTCGAGTTATTCTTTAAATAAGCAATAACTTTATCATATTTTTTACCTCTTTTACCTTTAAGATACTGTGATATCGCAGCAGGGGTTATTCCTAGGACTTCAGAAATATCTTTATTTGAAAATTTATATTTTTTAAATTCCGTGGAAAGAAAAATTCGCAAAGATATTAATATTTCATCATATTTAAATTTCATAATTAAGCATTAATTTATCAAAAATTTATTTTATTTTATGTTAATCCTAAATACAGTTTTGCTAATTCTTTATGACCAAGAAGATCTTTAGGATTCCCCTCAAAATTTATCCTTCCACTTACAAGTAAATAAGAATAATCAGAAATTTCCAAGGCTCTTCTTGCATTTTGTTCAACAAGAACAACGGTTATTCCTAATTCTCGTGAAAGAAAAGTTATCGTTTCAAGAATCTGTTTTGCGATTATAGGAGCCAAATTACCAGTAGGTTCGTCAAAAAGCATTAATTTAGGAGACCTAATTAGGCTCATTGCTATTGCTACCATTTGCCTTTCTCCTCCACTTAACGTTATAGCTTTTTGCGATAATTTTTTCTTCACAACTGGAAACATTTCTACAACTTCCTCAATTTTTTTCTCCCTTTCTTCTTTGCTTAAAGAATAAGAAGCCAATTTTAAATTTTCCTTAACTGTTAAGGAAGCAAATACATTATCAGTTTGAGGCAAATAAGCTATTCCCATCTTGGCTCTTATATGGGGTTTAGTTTTTGTTATATCCTTATCTTCATAAATTATTCTTCCGCTAAAAACGGTTGTTAAACCAAAGATCGTTTTTAAAAGTGTAGATTTACCACTTCCATTTGGACCTACAATTGTAGTAATTTTTTTAGGTTCAATTTTTAAGTTAACATCAAATAATATTTGAAACTTACCATAACCTGCGTTTAAATTTTCAATTCTTATCATATTACTTTCCTAAATAACTTTCTATAACTTTTTGATCATTTAAAACTTCTTCAGGTTTTCCTTCTGATATTATTTTTCCGTTTGCCATTGCATAAGCATAATCTGCATATGGTAAAGCTAGATCCAATCTATGTTCAATAACTAATAAAGTTATTTTCAATTCTTTTACTAAATTCTTTAAATAAGAAAATAGCTCATGGGCTAAAGCTGGATTTATTCCTGCAGCAGGTTCATCCATCATTATAAACTTAGCATTACACATTAAAACTCTTGCAATTTCTAAAAGCTTTAATTGTCCTCCACTTAATTTATATGAAGGAGAATCTTTCATATCATAAAGATTAACGATAGATAATATTCTTAAAGCTGTTTCATAAGCTTCTTCTTCCTTATTTTTCCAAATTCTTTTTATTGGTGCATAAATAAATTTTTCTCCAGGATTATCTCTCGCTGCAGTTAATAAATTCTCTAAAACAGTTAATTTTAAAAAAGGAACAGGTATTTGAAAAGTTCTAACTAGTCCAAGTTTAAATCTTTCATGAGATTGTAGTTTTGTTATATCCTTTCCATCATATATTATTTTTCCTTCATCTGCATTATAAAACCCTGCTATTACGTTTATTAAAGTTGTTTTACCGCTTCCATTTGGTCCTATTATTAAATTAAATAGACCTTCTTGAATATTAATATCTACACCATCCAATGCAGCTAATCCTCCAAAATATTTTTTAATGTTTTTACAAGATAAAATAAAATTCATAAAAAATTATTTCATAAAAATTTAAATTTATTTAAATTTCTCGTATCCTGGTAAAAACGTTACTTGATCTGTTGCTTTGCTCCAATATGCTACTCTTTCCCACTTATACTCTCCTGGTTTTACTTCATTAATTACCCAAACATCATATGATTCTGGAGCTCTGTCTCCATATTCATCTAGTTTGATCCATCCTGAAGCTCCAAAATAAGTAGCAGCTACTTGAGGTAAAATGTTTGCTACAGCTGCAGGATCGTATTTTTCAACAAATAATATTGCTTTAACTAATACCCATAATATATCATAAATAACATAGGTATATGAGTCAGGTTCTCTAGCTTCGCCATAAACCTTTTTAATATGAGCTCTTACTTTATCGAAAATCTCGCTATGTGTAGGAGTAAATATTGTATTTAAGAATTTTGTATCATAGCAGAATTTTGCTACATCTGGATCTTTTTGCAAATCACCAGATCCGGCAGTTCCATCGCTTCCAAACCATCTAACTTCCTTAAGTATAGGATATTTAGTAGCTTCTTTGATTAATACTGCTGCTTCTTCAAATGAAATTAAATGAACAGCTACTTGGGATTTAGGATATTTAGCTAAAGCAGCTTGTACTTTATCTTTTAAAGCAGCTACTTGTGTAACAAAAGTTTTTTCTTCAGTAGAATATTTAATTCCTTCATCAACACTGCCACCTAAATTTTTAAAATTATCTGCAACTCCTTTTTGCAAACCATTACCCCAAGGATCATCCCTCCATACATGTATTACGTATCTTATTCCTAAATCATACATTAACCTTGCAAGAGCTCGTGATTGCCATAAATCACTTGGTATAAATCTGAATATTCTATCTTTAAGTGCAAGATCAACAGCTGTAGATGACTGACTTACTACAACTATTCCTTGCTCATCTACATAACTTTTAATACCTCTAACTTCACCACTTGATAAAGGACCTATTATAAATTTGATTCCTCTAGCAACAAAAGATTGTACTTTAGCTAAAGCAATATCTGGTTTTGTTTGAGTATCTTCAAATTCTACTGTAACAGTTAAATCAGGTCTAAAAGATTTTAACCAAGCATTTATTTCATCTCTAGCTAACTCAAGAGCTGCTTTATGATTTTCTCCAAAAGTTCTTAGGTCACCTGAAAGAGTTAATATTGCTCCAAACTTGATTTCGCCAGTTAAACCAATTATTTTAGGAGGAGCTGGTGCTGGATTTACTGCAGGATATATTAGATATCCTATGGCAGCTCCTACAAGTAAGCCAACTACTACAAAAACTATGCTTTTTGATACAATTCCTTTGCTGTTTACCATAAATTATTAATTTTTTTTTATATATATATAAATTTTAAAAAATATTATGGTAGAGCCAATAATCATTGGAACAATAATTTTCACTAATATTTTAATTCTTACTAGTTTAGGATTAACCTTAACTTATTTGACAACAAAAGTTCCAAATTTTGCACATGGTAGTTTTGTAACCATAGGAGCATATGTTGGCGTTTATGCTTTTTCTGTTCAAGAAATTTCTCCTTATTATTATATTCCTATTGCTTTTTTAACGAGCGGTTTAGTAGCTTTATTACAATATAAATTGGTTTTAAAACCATTAATGAACAGAGGAGCAAATATAGTAATTTTGATGATTGCAACATTAACCGTGGATGTTTTTCTTTTTGGGGTAATAAATATTATAGCTGATTGGTTGGCTACGACTTATAAAATATATGTAACATATGTAATTTTTAAAAGATTGGATTTTGAAATGTTTGAAATAGAAGGAGCTGCAATTTTATCTACAATATTTGTTATTATAATTGTGATCCTATTATATTTATTATTATATAAAACCAGATTTGGCATATCAATGAGAGCCGTCATGGAAAATCCTTCACTATCTCAAATTTTAGGTATAAATGTAGATAGAGTTCTTACTTTTTCATGGTTTTTAAGTGGTGGTTTAGCAGGAATAGCAGGTATATTTTATGGTTTTCAGATTCCTGTTAATACCACATCAGGACAATCTTTCCTTCCGATAATTTTTGCAGCAAGCATAGCTGGGGGATTAAATAGCTTATTTGGAGCTATTGTAGGAGGAGGAGTTGTAGGAGTTCTCTCTATGTATCTTCCTTATTATATTTCAAGATTTGGAACAATTGAAATTTTAGGCTTAAAAATAAGTCTTATACAACTTTTGCGAGTACAACCATTAATACCTTTAGTAATAATGGCAATAGTTTTATTAATATTCCCAAAAGGTATAATGGGAATTAATTATTCAAAAATAGCTTTTATAATAAAGAAAAATTTGTATAAAATACAATGGCCGAAATAAATTATTTACAACTTACACTTGATTTAGTACCATGGATCGTAGCTTATGTATTGATAACATTAAGTTTAAATTTGGAATATGGTTATACAGGAATACCTAATTTTGGAAAAGTTTTAGCAGTAGCTGCAGGTGCATTTTTTGCAGGCTCTTTATCAGGATTAATGCTTTATTATATTTTAGGATTGAATACAAAATATGATTTTTATGATAACCACATAGCAGTAATGGATGAAATTAATCGAGCTTTAAGAAACGATGCTTGGTTATCCATAGGAACATTAATAGCCATGCTTATAATAGCTACATTGGCTGGAGCATTATTTGGATTTATAGGAAGCTATCCTGCTATAAGACTAAGGGAAGATTATTTAGGAATGACTTTATTAGCTATGGGAGAGATCCTTGTAATTTTCGGTTATACATATGAAAGATTTGTTGGAGCAACTCTTGGAATATTTATCCCTTCATTTCTTGGATTCATACCATTAGAAAACACACCTTATGTAAGATTAGCTATTTATACTGGGATAGGATTAGCTATTTATTTAATAGTAAGAAAATTTGTAAATTCTCCATTAGGAAGAGTTCTGAGAGCAATAAGAGATAATGAAAGTTTAGCAAGTTCATTGGGTAAAGATATCGTTAGTTATAGGAAAAAATTAATGATATACGCAGGAGCTATAGCAGGTTTAGCTGGTGGATTATTAATACTACAAGCAGGAGCTGTTATTGCTTCCAGCTATACTAGATATGCATATACATTTTTACCATGGATAATGATCATTGTTGGTGGAACTGCTAATAATTTAGGAGCAACGTTAGGTGCAGTAGTATTTGTGGTTTCTAACAGATTAATTGATACCTATAAAGCTGAGCTACAAGGATTTTTACCATTTAGTGTAGTTTGGCTTACTCCTATAATTTTGAGTATTATTTTAATTTTAATGTTAATGTTTAGACCACAAGGTTTGATTCCTGAAAAAGAAACAAAAACTTTAAGTGAAAAAGAAATTCTTGAAATATTAAATAAACATAATAAAAAGAAATGAAAACGGTTTATAAGACTTTAAAGATTGAAACAAAGAAAAAAGTTGAATTGATAGATATAACAAATGAAGTTGAAAATTTTGTGAGAGAATCAAACATAAAGAACGGATTTTGTTTAATCTTCGCTCCCCATGCTACCGCAGCTATAATAGCCAATGAAAACGAAAAAGGATTAATAAATGATATAATAAGGAAGATAAAAGAAGAATTTCCACAAGAATATAATTGGGAACATGATAGAATAGATGATAATGCATATGCTCATATAGCTTCATCTTTCATAGGAGCTTCAAAAGTCTTTCCTATAATAGATGGTAAGTTAATAAGAGGAACTTGGCAAAATATATTCTTAGTTGAACTTGATGGGCCTAGATTTATTAGAAACGTAATATTACAAATAATTGGTGAATAAAGATAATTTAAACGTTGAATACTTTCCCTATAATTTTAGAGAAACACAGCTCGAACTGTTTAATTTTATTCAAAAAAATATTCTTGACAATAATTTAATAATAAATGCTCCTACAGGATATGGAAAAACAATAATAATATTATCTTCAATTTTGCCTATTGCTAAGGAATTAGGCAAAAAAATTATATGGGCAACAAAAACTGGAGCAGAAACCGATAGACCTATTGAGGAATTGAAAATGATAGATAAACATTTAGTAAATAAACAATCTAAAGTCTTTGGAATTTCTATTAGGGGTAAAAAGGATATGTGTTTATTGAAAAGAATGTTAAGCGAAGATGTAGATTATGATGAAGTCAGTTTATTTTGTAAAACAAAAATAAA